>Ga0114906_1000373_pt1 | contig 25967 bp, 28 predicted proteins | sample MalvirDeepMed_M9_FD_89687 | JGI IMG/M metagenome (GOLD analysis project Ga0114906, IMG submission 89687) | Marine viral communities from the Global Malaspina Expedition - Malaspina viral metaG DeepMed_M9 | ecosystem: Environmental > Aquatic > Marine > Oceanic | place: Mediterranean Sea...
GAATTATACAGTAAAAAAACAAAATTAAAAAGTGTAAATGATATAAGTACAGGCAATGCGGGAGCTATAGGTTTAAATACTAGGTTAGATGACTTAAATAAAAATAAGAATTTCTTAGGGGATTCAACTAGTATTAAAGGAGAGTTTGGTATTGAGTATGGTGGATTTACTTTTGACAGCGTTATGTCTGATATAAATGACATGCATAGATATGCAGACAAAGCTGACTATATACAAAATTTAGTGGATAACAATGTAGTAACTGCGGAAGCTGGTGAAGCTCTTAATGATATGGCTAGGTACCAAGAGGTTAATAGTCGTGGACTTAGTGAAGAGATAGATGCACTTGAAAGTAGACTAGGATTAGGCGAAGCATCTAACCAGATTGCTAAGGTTAATAAAGAGATTAAGAGTGGTGGTATGTCATTTGTACCAGTAGGTCCTATGAATCAACATCACTTAAGTGGTATTCAATATAGTAAAGAAGCCGGAGGTTTTGTAACTGGAGGCAGAAGAACAATTGGTAAAATGGGATTTGGAATTGCTGCTGACATAGAAGCACAAGATAAAATAGCAGTTAACCGTGCTAACTTTACAACAAAACTTAATAGTAACTATAGTAATTTAATTAACCAAGATGGATTAAACCTAAGCAAAGAACAATACTTCGGCATACTAAGAAAGAAATTTGCAGCTGATTATACAGAGGATAATAACTTTGGATTAGGAGAAGAAGAATATAAATCTATGCAAGATTTATTTAATAATAGTACAGATGAAGAGCTTGTTAGCTACTCATTAAACATAGACAAAGCTACTAGAATACCTAGCAGCTAGGGAGCACGCCACATGGCAGAAGATAAATTTACAACACCAGGATATGTAACACCGGAAGATGTTGAAGAAGACCAGATAGAAGTTGAGGCTAGCTTTGACATAAATCCCAGAGAGTATGTAAGCACACTAGTTGACGTAGACCCACTGGACCACTTGTTAGCCAGTCAGGCTACTAAGTTTTCTACAGCTCCTGAGGTAGAGATTGAATCAGATTTAGCTGGTGCATTTACTCATGGTTTAACTCTGCATCATGCAGGACAATCTCCTGATAGTATGTTATCTACAGAAGGTCTATCCTATTTATTAGGAACCTTTATTCCCTTAGCTAGTTATAATAGGTTAGCATTTGCTGTTGCTCCTAGATTCCAAGTAGGACTAAGCAACGTAACCAAAAGAGCAGGAGAAGTTATTAGTGAAATTCCTGGCGTGGCTAATGCCACAGCCAAGGTACCAGGTGCTTATAGACTGGGTTCTACTCTTGAACAAGCCATAGCAAGTAAACAATTTGAATTTGGTAGTAGGGTAGCTATGGAAGCTGGACTATGGGCAGCTACAGATAAACACTTAGAAGGAGCTGAAGGATTAAAAGACGCTTTACTCTACACAGCAATAGGAGAAGGTGCTTTTGCTGGTATCCAACGAGTAGTACGTAATCACAAATCATTAAAGAAACGTAAAACAAGACTAGATGAAAGAGAAGCTACAACAACGGAAAAACTTAAAGCAGAAATAGATGACGTGGAAGGAACTATACGAGGAAGACTAGAAGCTGACCAACAAATAGACCACGTAAATGTACAACGTGACCACACTAGAGCTAGTAATGTAGCTAACATACAAGGTAAATTTGCTGATAATAAAATAGATTATTTTAAGGGCAAAAGTCCTGTACAAGCAGGAGAAGAAGTACTAGATGATATAGGTAAGCTTAGAGAAAAAGTGGCAGAACTAGATGCGATTGCATTTAGAAAAGAAGCTAACGTGAAATCTATGTACCGTTCTAACATTAAGTCTAGTGGAGATGAGGTGTATCAACCTCCTATTAAAACAGATGATGGAGTAATACTGTCTAAAGATGGAGAACAAATCTTTGCAACTAATGACGAGTTAGATATATTGTTCAAAGAAAAACAAGCTGGGGAAACTATTAGTGATATAGAAAACGCAGCTATTAATGATGTACTAGATAACAACACCGCTTTAAAAGAACAAATAGAAACTAAAGTAAAAACAGAGAAACCTAGTAAGAAAGTATTACAGAAAGAAGCTCCGGAAGAAGCTGCTATAGTTATAGCTGAGTCAGACAAGAAAGGATTACAAAAGTTAAACAAAAAACTGGGTAAGAAAGGAGCCAAAGAATTCATAGAGGGTACTGGGGTATCTGCAGGAGAAGCTCAAGGTTATATTAATGCATTTGATAAGAAAGGCATTACTCCTAAGATGGTTGCTAATATACAAAAGAGAACTGATTTAGATTTAAAAGAGATGTTAGCTCTGGACGGTAACGAGCTAGGTAAGTTGGCAAGAGGAAGAGCTGATGACCCTATCTACCAGAAGTATGGTGGACAAGTGTTCGCTGCTAAGCGAACAAAAGCAATTGATACAAAAAAGAAAGTATTAAAATACAGTGACAACGACCTTAAGAAATTACAACAAGCATTGGCTAAGGCTAGTAAAGCTGGAGAAGAATTACCTACTGAGTTAGACCCAAGAAAGATTAATGAACCTGTTACCTACAAGATAAGTAACAAAAGAAAGAAAGCTATTAAAGCTAGAGAAGCAGAACTTAAGAGTGTCAGAGCTCCTAAGAAATACAAAGTTAAACCAAACAAACGAGTATCCGACAGTAGAATAGACATAGTTAAAGATACTAAGTACTTTCAAGGGGTAACCAACCGTAATGTTGCAAAAATGATTTCTGTTCAAGTAGGGTTATCCGGGAAATCAGCAGTTAACTTTGATACCTATATAGCCAACAGTCTTACTGGTAAAACAACTGATAGAAGTATAGCTAAAGTAATTGAAGAGAATATATTATCTGGACAGTTTGGTGAAGAGAATGTATTCAAACTAAGTGATGCTAAAAAGTATGCAAAGCTTACCAAGAAAGATGCAATTAAAGAAATAATAAAAAGAAAAAAGCCACAAAAACAAGCAGACCTACGGGATGAACTAGAAGAACTTAGGGCTTCTGTTGATAAATCTAAGATTAAGAAGCTACCTCCGGGGGGTTTACCTGACCCAATAGTAGCTAAGGTCAAACCTGGCAAACAACCGGGTGGTATAGATGCTAAGATACAACAGGCTAACCTACAAGAAGATGTTATTGATGAGTTAACAGATTCTCTGTATGTAAATTATATGACTAGGTTTAACAGAGCTAGGCAAGTATTTGATAATATCAATCACTTTGATAAATTCTTAACACAATCTGGTAGGATACATGGATACCATAACCTTGGTAAATTTAAACGTATGCCAACTGGTAAAGAAGTTGATTCTTTGTTATACAAAAGTATTAAAGCAAACGTACCAGCTGAAGATGCTAAGAAAATTGTAAACACAGCTATAGAATTAAATAACGTGGCTATTAACAGAGAGTATCAAGTTATGACTGTTATAGATGGTTATATAAATGGTAGTAGAAGGCTACCTGAATATAAAGCAGCACCCGGCAAGAAGAAGAAGGAAAGAATAACAGAAACTCCATATGATTCTTGGTATGCAGGCAAGTTACAGAGCATGAAAAATTTACAAGATGATGCTGGGAAATCTTTAGAGTATACAAGTAAGACTACCCGTAAAGAAGCAGTACAATCTAATCCTAAAGAGCTAGAAGAAGCAGGGGATGTAGTAGTTGAAGCTAATGAATTTGCAAAAGGTACTGATGGGCAGAGCTATAGTGAACGATTGTATAAAGCTGGTGGAGTAGAGATTGGAGAAACAATAACTAAAACAAAGAGAGGGCATCTGGAAAGAATACAAAGATTATTAGATGAAGATGATGCAATGTCTCTTGAACTTGCTATAGATAAAATAAATGCTAACTATGGAGGCAAGGGTATATTGGTAGGTCCTGATGGATTTATGGTAAACAGTAACTTAATGGTAATGGAGATTCCTAAAGCAATGAGGGAAGGAGTACCTTACCTACCTAGATTTGCTGTTATCCCATTTAAGAAAGGAGCGGATAACCTGACTGCTTATGTCAAAGGACATAAGACTAACATGGCTAGAGTACACAAAGAAAGACCACTGAATACTAAGACAGTTAAGAAACTAATAGGGCAAGAAAGTGATGATGTAGTTATATCCAAGAACAATGAGAACTTAAAACGTATTGAGGTTAATGAAGTAGAACAATTGGAATCTATTGAAAGTGGAATAAAGAGTGTACTGGATGATACTGTAAGTGTTAAAGAGTATGATGCTTTACCTCCAGCAGAAAAACTAAAGGCTAAACCTAGAAGTAAACAACTTGTAACCGCCATAAAGCAGACTATAGATAATGAACTATCTGGTCAAACACATGGTAGTCTGGATGGTAATTACATATCAGAGACTATGTTAAAACGAAGACTAAGGGGTATAAGTAAGGACAGTTTAGAAGATGCTCCTATGACAAAGCAACAAACTATTGAGTTAAATGAGTTAACTGAAATTATTAAAGAGGCAGGACTAGCTAACATGTACGGTATTAAACCTGGTAAAGGTATGTACAGAAGATTAAAGAACAAGATGAAAGCTATGGAAAACTCATACAAAAGTTTTGATGATGTTAATGGAAACGAGATTGCAAGAGAAAGAGAACTAACAGATGAGATAGTTGAAGTGTTAGAACGTATTATGAAGAATAGTAAAGAAGTGGAAGACCACTTTAATCTAAGCCGTTCTAATATGGAAGAGCTATTAACCATGGGAGAGGCTGCAGCCAAGATAGAGAATATATCTCTACCAATTAAACAGGAACAGTTCTTTGCCGGAATAAGAAACCAGGCTAAGAAGAATGCATATGAAGCCGGTTCACTAAGAAAAGGTAGGCTTAAGAAAGATAAAAGTAAAAAGTATGGAGAAAAAGACTACAAGACAGACCAGTATGGCGAAGATATGGACACAGAGTTAACAGAGAATCTTCAAAAGATTCTGAAAAAACTAAACAGTGAAGACAGTGTTACTCTTAATCAAATTAATTTTAATAACTTAGATGAAGCATTTATTAAAGAGAACTTACCCTTAATAGAAACTACTTTATACCAAGGTATTAAATCCGACATGACAGACTGGATAGAAAACTTTGCTATAGTACCATTTAAGCAAAGTTGGAATGATGCAGTAGCAGCTGGAGACAAAGCAATACAAAACAAATTAGAACGTCAGTTTATGGCACACCTTATGGCTAATCCAGATGATTTTAATAGAATAGCAGCTAGTCTTAACAAAGGCTTTGCTGTTGAAACTAAACTATACTATGCAATAAGAGGTGCGTACGGAGACAAAGGAGCTAAGAAATACTTACATAGCTTGATACAATTAGAGGGACCATTAAGTGGACTAAGGTTAAAGAAAATACTTAGTACTATAGAGAACCCTCAGATGAGTAAACCAACTGTTGATGTAGTAGAAGACAGTGCAGTTAAAGTAAAACAAGAGACTAAAGGACTAGCAGACCCATCTGATGGGGGAGGTGTGCCGCCTGGAGGTAACCAAGGTACTGATGGCACAGGTGGTCCAAAAATTACGGATGCTACAGGTACAAGGAATACAATAGCAGATGGTTTCTTGAAAGACCCAGTAGACTCTGCATTAGAAATGGCTAGACGTTACAACAATCCTGTCTTTCTTAGGATAGCTCATAGTATCTCTGACCAGGTTAACAAAGTTAAAGCTATGTTACATCCTAAATCTGTAGATGTAGACGGGTCTTATGCTAAGATAAATGCTGAGTCAGATAGTTTTGCTATGGTATCCAGAAGGTTAAAAGAAAAACATGGAACTAAATACATTGGTCAGGTAGAAAGTCCTGCTTTTAGATTACAAGATGACATAACAGATATGGTGCTAAGAGAAAAACAAAAGATAGGTAAAGACCTAACAGCAGGAGATATAGCTAACTTAGAAGAATTAGTAAAACTTAAATTAGCTAAAGAACCTGCTGATGTAGCAGAATTATTAAGTGCTAACTATAGAACTTATAATAAAATACGTATACATAATAACAAAACAATTGTTAAAACTAATTTAAGAAGAGTAGCAGATGGAGTACCAGTACAGAAACTAATAAGTTATCTACCTGGATATACTCCAATGGTAGCAGACGGAGCTATAGATGTATTTGTAAAGAATAAATTGGTAGCTAACGTAGCTAACAAAGAAGCTGCACAAGCCTACATAGAAAAGAACTTGGCTTCTTTTGGAGAGCAGGACAAGATAATGATAACACCTGCACATCCTACGTTAGATGCCTTTGCACCTGCTGAGTTTACAGATGCTTTACTTGAAACTGCAGACATGACAGTAGCTCAGATAAGAGCTGCAAAAGCAGATGGTAAAGTTATAGGTAAGCAACACCTAGTAGATGTAATGTTTAATGCTACTAAGGTACGTAATAAAAAGATATATACAGAAGGATTTAAATTTGAAGACTCTATGGATAGATATGCATACGGGTCATACAAGTATGCAGAGATGGGAGAGATGGGGACAGATATAGAGAATGCTATTAAGTTCTTAAATGAACGAGGAGATACAGCCGGAGCTAAGTACTTTAAAGACTATGGAGACATCCTGTTAGACAGAAGAATTTTTAAACTAGAAGAACAAATAAATGACATAGTAAATAGTGGTATAAATATAGCTCAGAAAATTCCAGTAGTAGCAGAAGCTTTTACTAAGCTAGGTATCAAACAAGGTAGTGATAGTCTTAGAGCAATAACTGGAGCTATTACTTCTGTAGGTTCATTTACCTCTTTAGGATTTAACTTTGCTACTTCCCTATTACAGCTTAGTATTTTGGGTATGAACGTGATACCTAGGCTAGGATTTAAACCATTTATTAAAGCAGTTAGACAAGCTAGACCTGCAATGAAAGAAGGGACGGCAGCGTTTGCTAAGTATGGTCAAGGACTCAGAGATTTAAATTTACATTTAAATGTGATGGATGGTAGAGTAGATGACATACTAAGAGACTCTCTTAAACTAGGTAGAACTAAAAGTATTACAGGTCTTAATTTAAGAGAACAGGCTAGGAAACTTAAAGACATGTCTATGATAGCATTCAACGGGATGGATAAATATGCTAGAGTTTTATCTTACATTGCATCTCATGACATGGCAGAAAATTTAAGTAAAAGAATTATAAAGAAAGTAGACAGAGCAGGATTAAGCTTAGAGAAATCTGATATTGCTCTGATAGATGATGTACTACAACCGGGAGAAAGAACTTTATTCCACCAGTCTAGAAGACTAGGTAAACCATTAACTGATGCTAATGTTAAAGATGAATTTGCTAAAGCATTTGTAAGAGAAACTAACTTTACGTATGACAAGAGTAACGTACCATTCCAGTTTAATAACCCGGCACTTGCTCCTATCCTACAGTTTAAAACATGGGTACAAAAAGAAACTATGTTTGTGTACAAATCTTTTGCACAAAGACCTAAGGGTAGAGGAGTAACTTTAGCTGAACAGTATGAAGACTTTGCTAAAATATCTGGAGCATTCATTGCACTAGGTGGTGTGTTCAGTATGCCAGGCTCAAACGAACTAGACCTACTAACTAGAACAGTGTTTGGGTATTCGCCTAAGGCTCAGATGATGGAGAAAGATAATCCATTTATGGATATCTTATCTGGTGGTATACCTATGGGACTAGGAGTATCTATGGAAGGTAGAATGGGACCAGGTAATATCTTTAGTCTGATAGATACTGATAACTTGTTTGGTATATATCCAACTAGATTATACAAAGCAAGTACATCTTTCTTTAAAGGAGATATAGACAGAGGTATGAACTATCTTCTTCCACGATTTGCACAGAATATAAGACAAGGATACAACATAACTCAAACAGGAAAACTTATGAGTAGTTACGGAGGTAGCTTAGTCTTTAACTATGATGAGATGGGACAGAGTGCACTAGGTGGAGGCTTACTTAAGATGTTAGGGTTTGAAACTCCTAATGAATCTAGGAATAGAATTATGAAATACTCACTAGATGCTCAGTCTAAACACACATCTTATAGTAGGAAGAGAGCCGAGTTCAGTATATTCAGAGCACTAGATGCTGGAGACCTAGAAGAAGCTTATGAAATAATAGAGTCAGCTGGATTAGATAAGAAATCTACAATGAAAAGATATAGAGATACTAGAGATAAGACTGAGGCAGATAGAAGAAACTTCCCTGGTACAAATATTAACAAAGAACTAGAAAGAAATGTTGAGGCTTACAGAGACAAATTTAAATAGGGAGGTATGATATGACAGAATATATTCCATGGATACTAACTGGTGCTATGTCAATAGCAGGTTATTTATTCAAAGGTAAGTATGCACAGCTTAAGAAAACTGTAGAAGTTTTTACTGAGATGTGGGCTGATGACAAAGTTACTCAAGAAGAGTGGACTGAGTTCATGACTGAAGCTAAGAAATTATTGGGTAAATAGGAGGAACTATGAAACACTTAGTATTATTTTTATTTCTGTTGACATGCAGTGTGCATGCTACGGATAACTCTACGTCTAACCAAACAAATACTAGTGGCTCTAATACTTCTATTAGTGGTGGTTACACATCTACTACTACCAATAATAACGATGGACAAACAAATACCACAACTAATAACACTACCAATGCTACAACAAATAGTACAAATCAAAAGACAATCCCTGTAGGAACAGCAACTGCTCCTAGTATGAGCTCATACTCTCAGGACTTATGTATCGTTGGAGTCAGTGGTGGTGTTCAAGTAACAGGTATAGGTGTATCTGGAGGTACATATTTCACAGATAGAAACTGCGAGAGAATGAAACTGAGTAAACTACTCTATGATTTTAATATGAGAGTAGCTAGTATAGCAATGCTATGCCAAGATGACCGAGTCTTCTCTGCCATGGAACACGCAGGTACGCCTTGCCCGTTTGAAGGAAAGATAGGAAAGGATGCCACAGCACAGTGGAAAAAGTATGACGTGGAAAGACCAGATTATACAAGATACATTAAGAACTTAAAACGTAGAGCTAATATTGATGCAAGACTTCAAAAAGTTAGTATAGAAAAAAGAGTAGATACAGACTACGAGTTGTATGGAGATGATAAATGAAGCTACCTAGGGAATGGGTATATCACCTAATGAACTGGACGTATGCTATCATAGGGTTCTTAGTGTTAGGTTGGGCATGTTTTGCAGAAGACATAACCACAGGTAACTTGCTACCCAATGGTAGCAATAACGCTAGTAACTATCAGAACGTAGATACATCTATCCCTAATATTACTACCAATGGATTCAATACAACAGGTAGTATAAGAGATTGGGGACAAGAACTAGAAACAACAGGGACTGGTGGCATTAATGTTACCGGTTCCTTACTTAACATAACTACAGGAGAAGACACTACTAACCAAGATAAGCTAGACAATGGGGTTACCCTTAACTCTACTACCATAGTACAGAACTGTGAGTATCAAGGGTCCAACTGGCAGTGTGGTCAAGCTAAGCCGGGACAAGATACATACACTACTACTGTTAGTATCCTAGATGCTAATGGCAATGTCTTGTCTACTGTAAACCAAGTGCGTAACAATGATGCAGGGTATAACAGTAATGCATACAAGTACTCTGATACTGTTACATACACAGGCACGGGTAGTAGCCAATTTTACTGGGGATGGGAAGGAGTAGACCTGGGACATGCTACGTATGGTACCAACTTAGGTGGACCTAACTTGCTTGGGGCTAAGTTAACTATGACATATGATAACGTAGTTATACAACCAGAAGTTATAGAAGAGATAGAAGAAGTAATAGAAGAGTTTATAGAGTGGGAAGAATTATTTGAAGAACCTGTATTTGAGACAGTAGTACCTTTACCAGAATTAATACCAGTTGAAATAGAAGTATTTGAAGAAGTCTACTTAGAAGAAACCCAAGCTATAGCAATAATAGAAGAAACATTTGAAGAACTAGAAGAAGAGTTTGAAGAGGTAGAGATACTTGAAGTATGGGGTGGACCAGAGATAGTAGAAGAACCAGTAGAGGAGGAACCTAATGAACCAGAAGAAGTTGCACCAGAAATTATGGAGACCGAGCAGGTCGTGGAAAACGAACCTGAAGAAGCTACCACTGCCAAGGTGGAGGAAACCACTGAAGAACCTGAAGTGGAGTCGTCCTTAGATACCCCCGGAGTAGCAGAGGCTGAGGTAGAAGAGGAGGCACCAGTAGTAGAGATATCTGTACAGGATATACAGGCACAGGTTAGTGCTAAGATAGAGAGTGTAGAAAAAAGTTTAGCTACTACTAGTATAGTAGCCGCACAAGTGATGACCTCAAAGCAAGTAGACCTTTCTTCCTATTACAAAACGTACACGGATGACAGGAAAATGTATGAAGGCAACGACTACACAGACTTAAGAATACTGGGAGGGTTAGATATATATACTGAAAACAATAACAAGTTTCTTCGTATATCAAGTAACGACCCTGTTCTTAAATATCAACGTGAGTTACAGGATGCTACAATTAAAAGAATACAACTAGAAAAAGAATTACAAATTTTAAGGAGATAATATGATAGATATATTACAAAAGTATGCCATGATTTTAGGCGTAGTAACTGCCATAGGTGGTGGTTTCTATGCTTGGGGAGAGTTTAATACTAGACTTGATGCTGTCTCTGCAGCTGTCGGCAGCGACACTATTGAGAACATGCAGAAGGACATGGCTATCTTGGATAAAAAGATAGAAGTACTTGAAGCTAAGCTTGATGAGTTTAGGTCTGGGTTGAATAACCCTTTAGGGAATAGATAGTGGACTATTCTTTGGTAGCATCAGTAATAAGAGACTTAGGGTTTCCTATAGTTGTAGCTTTATTTGTATTGTTTAGACTGAATGGCAGTCTGGATAAACTAAAAAGGTCTATAGATAACCTTAGTAATGAGATGCAGGATAGGGATGAAAGTCTAATAAAACTTACTAGTAAAGTGGATATGCTTGAACGTACTGTATATAGATTAAATAAAAGGAAGAGGCAAGTCTTTAACAAACTTGCCTCTAAGGAACAGCACAAGGAGAAAGAATAGGAGAATTTGATACTGTCCCTCTAGTGTTGTGATTTCATAACATCTGGTTGGCTTGTAAACATTTCTGGAAATTCTGCTTCAACATATTCAGTCCAACTTATGTCTCTTAAACTAATAACTTCTTGACCTTCAGCTTCTGCTGAGTCTGTAATCTCTATAAATTTATTTGCTAAGTCTATATCATGAGTAGCTCTGTAGTAAGACATGGTAGACTTTAGTAACTTCTCACTTGTAGACTCTGGTAATATTACTCTAACTAACTGAGCCATCATAACTCTAGCCTTAAAGAATACTGGCTCCTCCCATCCATCTACAAGATGTAGTTTAAGTTTACCCAAACTTAGAAGGGATGCCAATACAGGAATATTCTTATCCACAAACGTAGTGTTCTGGAATGATAACATAAATTGCATACTAGCAATTTCCTTCTCTCTATCTGGGATGTCAAAGTATCTGGGTAGCCCAAAGATATTACCCAACTCTGTTATTACTACTCTTTTTTTGTTGCTCATTTTTTATTTCTCTCTTGTAGCTTTCTTCCACTAAGTCCCTAATGTTTTCTTCTATGTATATAGAAAAGGTACATGGAAAATGCACTATATTAAAATTTAATCTTTGTAGGATATACTGTATTCTATCTCTTGATAAGTTATAGAATAGATATCCAGTCTCTGATGTATTAGGATTAATCTCATACCAATGTAATCCTTTACTTGGCTCTGCACTTTGAATGTATGAAGTAGTAGTCCACATGTCAGAAGCAGAGTAATCTATAAGTTGCTCATGCACCCAACCTAGAAATAAAGATTCATTAGTAGTACCAATAAATCTTTTAAGATTTAAAGAGTCGTATTTCTTCAGCACTAATTCTATCATCCTAGACCATAGACTGACTCTGGTATCTGCCCATATACTACCAGATATTATATTACTCTCAGTTATAGAAGTACTTAGTACAGAGAGTAAAGAAAGTTTCTTTATTAGATTTACATATTCATCCATGATTTAATGTACCCCCTAAAATCTGGATAAAACTTAACAGGTAACTCATCATCCTTAGAAGGAGACGGAGTAGCAAAGAACATAATCATACCATGCTCTTTCATAGCCGCAGTAATCTCACGTTTTTGTTGAGGTACAGAGACATACCCTTTCTTACATTGTATCCCCACCCATATTCTGTCCCCAGATTTGGGATGGTATAACCCCACTACAATGTCAGCTTTACCCTTGCTACCCCTAGATTCTATGATGTAGAATAATAAGTCTTCTATCTTATTTAGTATTGCAGTCATGACAGTTCTGGTTTTCTTCTCAAACCTATAGCCTATCTTATACATTCTTTTAAACTTGGGAGTTCTACTTAGCTTACTCATTGTGATTAGCATTCCTATTACATAAATCTAAGTACGTACATCCACTACATATATACTGAGGTACATCTGTAGGTCTAGGAGGTACAGTCTCTTGGAGTATAGAACTGGTAATAGTATTCACATGGTTATCCAACCATGGTTTCCAATAGTCATACTTCTGTACTTCTCTACTCATCTTTTCAAATCGTGTATCACAAGAGATGACTACGTATTTATTTTCCATACTACTTCTCTTGGTGTACATCAGTACCCCATAGGGTACGTTAAGATGTAACTTTTCTTTAGCATAGTACATCCATAAGAGTATCTGCTTTAGATGGTATGGATGGTACTTAAACTCTTTCCACTTCCATAGCTCAGTACTCTTAAGTTCCATAGGAATGTAGTATTTATTATCTTTGTATTCATACTCATGCACAAAATCTGTAGTAGCAGTATAGGTTACATCTTCTGTAATGTTTAAGTGAACAGGGAATTGATTCTGTTCAATAGATTCTACACCATGTAGGTGTCCAGGCATTCTACCTAGTATCTTTGCTTGGGTTTCTTCGTTAACAAAACCCATGTACATTCTTCTTCTAGCTACCTCATCTGTTATAGGGATTGATTCCCTTTTAGAATAATAACCATAGTAACTCTGTCTTATACATGTGCCTAGTGAGGATGAACGTATAGCTTTGTTCTTACCTCTAGCCTTCCACTCTTCTGTTCTTTGATTCATGTACTCTGTAATCTCAGCACTACATGACTCTTCAATTCCTTCAAGAAAAGACTCTGGGTCATATATAGAATTCTTTATAGGGTCTTTATATGTAGGCATAGTGTCTCCTTTATTAAGCAGTTTAAGGACATGCTTAGGTCTCCAGTTTATTCTTCTTCTGGGCGTTTGAGCATGTCTACTAATTCTTCTGGAATTTCTTCCATAGGAATAGTGAAAGTAACATCACTTGGATTCTTGCTGTTACTCTTTGACTTGTCAGTCCAGAATGCTCGGACTTTAAGTCCATAGCCTCCAATGTTAAGTATGGTATTCATAGCTAGTTTACTTCCACTAGGTCTATTCCAACCGACACCCAACGTAACCCACTCTTGCTTACCTTTAGAAGACTGTTGTTGTTGTCCTCCTTGTGCAAGGTTAGGTCTGGATGGCTTAGCATAATTGTTGTTTTGCTGATATGCCATGATATTGTTCCTCCTTGTTTTAATTTACTGCCAATTACTTCCTGTGTTCTTTATATCAAGAGGTAAATCTAAATCTATTCCATAGTTAAGTACATCTGGAATCTTAGTATCAATTCTCTTGATTAGTTTAAGTACATCTGGTAACTCTGGAGTATACACATCTAATTCCATAGCATCATGAAACTCCATCCATATCCTAGACATCATATTTTTTTCTCTCAGTAATTTATACATCTGAATAATTCTAATCTTATTCAAATCAGCACTAAAACTTTGAATTGGAAAGTTCACAACCTGAGTAGGGTTGAGTCTATCTCCTATCCTCCCATACACACTACAAGTATAACCCATCTTCTTAGCAGAAGTCAATAGCTTGTCTTGGTACTTAGCTATACCTAGCTGAGACATGACTTGCAGATACTTAGCAACTACACTCTTAGCCTTAGTCTTCTTTACTCCTGCTTTAACCAACTCACTAGCTAATCTAAAATCAGTAGCCCCATATACATAAGCAAAGTTTAATATCTTTGCTGACTTCCTATCTACTGAGGCAAGGTTAGCAACAAGAGTATGCATGTCCACTCCATCTTTGTATGATTGAATTAGATACTTACTCTTACTTAGGTAAGCCAAACATCTTAACTCTGATTGACTTGCATCCACAGTTAGCATAGTTCCTTCTTCTTCAAAGATAGATTTAAAACATGGTCTAACAGAGGGTGGCATGTTCTGCATGTTAGGTTTAGTTGAGGTCATTCTACCTGTAACAGTAGAGGCAAGTTGTAGATTACATCTTAGCCTACCTTGAGTATCTATTAACTCTGGTATCTTATTGGTATATGTGGTGTGTAACTTAGAGTGCTTCCTAAATATTAGAATATCCTTAGCAAACTGATGGTCTACTCCTTTAAGTATTGTCTCCCCTGTACTCTCAATGTCTATACCTAAATCTTTAAAGGTATCTAGTACCTGCATGGGGGAGGAAGGGTTAATGTTATGTTCTTCATTTATCTTAGCTTGTATATCATCTAGTAATAATTCGTTATCTTTAGCATAGGATTGTAGCTTAGACTTATCCACCTTAATACCATCATTAATCATATGAGCTACTGGTAGTATCATCTCCATATCTATCTGTCTAGCAGGTTTCATGATGTCCCAGTAATGAGAGTAATCTTGCATAAACATTTTCATAAGTTCTATACCCGCATATGCATCCCCTGCACAGTAGTCCCTTAACTTCTGAGTACTCTTAGCAAAATCATCTATGGTTATATCCTTAGCATAATCTACAAGATGTAGATAGTTATGTGCAAAGAACTTCAGCCCACCAACAGGTAGATGAGAGGCTAGCTGTCTCTTAAGTATTAAGGTATCCATAAACTTACACTTGATGGGGATAGCAGGACATAATCTTATAAGTCTTATTACATCTACAACTATGTTGTGTCCCACTATAGTAAGGTCTTTATCTTGTACTAACTCTTGTAGTTTCTTACGCACAGTTACATCTATCTCTAGTGCTATACAACTAGAGCTTGAACTAAATCCTACAGTATGAGTTGCATCAGTATCTATGTTCCACTCAAAGTCTAGCCCTAAGAATCCTTCTAGCTTAGCCAGATGTAAGACTTCTTCTAGGTCAGTAGATAGTGGGATAGGGTACAGTTCATTCCTTAGCTCAGCCCCTACTCTGCTATAACTTTCTATGATGGTTCGGTCAGATGATTTATCTTTAAGTTGCAATGGATGGACACAAGATTCATATGCTTGGTCAATCTCCTTACACCCCATCCTAGCTAGTTCTCCCATAGCTATAACCTTATCTGGTTTCAAGTCTTCTATGTCTGTTCGTAGATTGGAAGAACACCATCTTACTTCATGTGTCTTAATAGTATAATCTTTTGGATGACATTTAACTGGATTAGTAATCCATACTTCACAGTCTTTAAGATACTGCTTAGTATATTTCTTTACTGTACTTCCAGTTACATCTCCTCCTATCTTACCTTTGATATCCTCAGCTTGAGATGGATGTCCTAATACTACTAGGACTTTACCTGTTGCTCCATCCTGTATCTTAACTCTGGATAATTTAGGGGAAGATGCATGTTCAAATAACCCACACCTTAAACATGTATCATCTAATGCTTGGGGTTTATACTTCTTCTTTCTTTGTGTGTACGTTTTTGTTATCATTGTCTTTCTCCTCTAACAATAATTTAAATAGTTGGTCTAACCTCCCTTGTAGTATTTCTTCTACTTGTGATTCAACTGCTAAGGTGTAATTTGCATCCTTAAATTTATCACATCCTTTGCATATTAAATTCATGATATCATTCTTTACATCTTTAATATAGCTTGTCATATCTTCCTCCAGTATAATTTGTTTGTCTTTAAAGTGTCCCATTAGAATACCTCCTCTACTAAGGATAGCAAATCATCATCACTATACTCATATGGCTTGAATTCTGGTAGTATTTCTAAAGTTTTTAATCCATAAGTTCTCATCTTAGTCCCTATTAATCTGGCTATAACATGTGCATCTGGGTCAAAGAGTACACACCATTGGGTGTCATACTGCTTAGATATAACAGCTAACTTCATAAGCAAGTCAGTCCTCATGTTAGTTCCAAGTATAGCTATGCTTGGAATACTAGTTGATTGCCATAGTCTCATGGCATCGTATACACTTTCTACTATGAAACCTCCTTTATCAAACTCTGCATCTGGTAAACATCTAGAGTACGTAGGGTACTGCTTTTCTTTGTTTCTTATTACAGGAATCAATCTATACTTTGGTTTCCTTTTAAGATAACGTATCTGTCTGCCAGAGTTGTGTCCTTGTAGGTTATACAAAGGAGACAACAGAGTGTTCTTGTTGTACTTAACTCTAAACTCTTTAGCTATGTCTAGTCGTATCTTTCTTTGACCAAAGAAATCCTTAGCTTCATCAGAGTACAGGTAGCTGTAATCTTCTACATTCTTTACTACGTTTCTGGTATGTAACGCAGATTGCGTAACTGGTTTCTGATGTGCTAGGTCAGTCATCCATTGCTCTAACTTTCCAGATTTCTTACAACCAAAGCAGTAGTATCCATTCTCATAGATGGCTAAAGATGGGTCCGTGTCTCCATGAAAGGGACACTTAGTCATTGCTATTACTTGTCCCATGTTATCTCCATTGTGCTACTTCTTTCTGCAAGTATCTTACATACAATTGGAATGCTGACAGGGGAGTGTGTCCATCTGCCATTGCATCCACAATATACTTATGAGCTTTCTTATTATGCATGACTTCTTCAAAGTCAGCATGTAAATCTTGAAAGTCATCCCACCATTTGTCTGTGAATTCATTACTCATCTTTACCTCCTTTATTTTTGTACCATCTAGGTACATCTGCATTAGTCCATGTAGCAAAGTTAGATTTCTCATGCATATAATAATCTCTGTATGCTCGGACTACATTCTTATGCTTGTACTCATCTGGCATAGCTTGAGCAAATGGAGTTAGTCCTATGTCAGGTATATCTGGTTGCTCTTCTTTGAGACCTAACAATACATCATAACATTTGTGTGGTTTCTCTGGGTCATATCTCCATAGATACTCATTGTGTAACCACAGTCCTAACTCATGCAACCATAACCAATTAGACAGAGAAGTACCTGCCCATAAAGTACATGGATGTTTCTTATGTACTGATTTGTAAGGAGTGGTAATACCTAACTCATTGGATACAGTACACAACATCTGTGTTGTTTCTAGTATCATCTTGACAACATGCTTATCACAATGATACATAGCACAAATAGATGGCTCTTTATGTAGCACAAATATGTTCATCTCTTCCTCCTAGTGTTGGGATTTCCATTGAGCTAACTTGAACTCCAAGAACTTATTTACTTTAAGTTCCATAGTATAGTCCCAATGAAGTCTGTTATATTCTATTCCTTTATAAGTAGAATCAATCGCCCTGATAGCTTTGATAAAACTTTTCCAATGTGACTGCATCTGTTTTCCTCCCTGACTTATAGCCATCTTTGAGTTTAGGATTTCTCATTGTTTTGGTATGATGTACGTAGTATAATTTCTTACCTTTAACAGCTACGTATCTAACACCAAGAAGTTTTTGTACTTCAGTTCTAGCTATCCCCACTTTTCCAGTATATTTATCTTGGTTAACGGATAGTTGTTTTACATCCACTCTGAGTAACTCTCCATTTGGGTACTCTATAATCATATCAGTATGACCTGTACTACCCATATTTCTATAGACTTTACAACCTTTTCTCATATGTTGTATAGCAACTTCAAGTTCATTAATGTCTCCTTGATGGTTTCTATCTGTAGTTGTATCAAAGAGTACATGGTCAAATTGTTTCTTGAAGTCCTCCTCTTGGTGGTATAATTCTCTCTTGTTATACCTTGTCTTTCTGCTCATCAAACATCCTCCTCTTTTTTTCTAGTTGCTGAGTCTTAAAGTAATTTTTACTCTCCCAACCTGTCTTATGAAAATCTCCTAAGTCTTGTTGGTATTGTTTTGTTACGCAACTTGCGTTATCCCTAGCAACTCTGACAAGAGTTGCTCCTGTTTCATCCAACCCATTTGGTACTGGTATATCCTGTCCATTGTGTTTTACTGTTTTCCATTTAACACAGGACTGAGGTATATCCACAGTCAGTATCTCCATTGAGCTAGGATGTAGGAATTTATATTCAAACGTATCACTAGTGAACTCTATCTTCTTCATCTTCTTCATCTGCTTCCTCCTCTAGGAAGTCTTCATCTACTTCCCATTCTATCAATTCATCTATCTTATCTTCTCTTTCTTCATCTACGCACATCTTTTTCCTCCTCATAATTCTCATAGTCATACGTTAAATCTGCAAAGTTAAAGTTAATTAGAAACTCAGTTAATGCAGGGTGTCTTCTTGCTTTGATGGTAGTTACATTTCTATATTCAGACTGTATCTCTCCACCTAAACCTAGAACTAAATCAGCATGGGATACTATCCCTGCTTTAGCCTCTAGTAAATCATCAGCTTTAGGGAACGGATTGTCCTTGTTCAACTGATGAGCAGTAACCATGATTACATTCTTATCTTGAGCCAGTCGCTTGAGGTCAGATGTAATTTGTTCTAATTCATATCTCCTCTGGTCTGACTTGGTACTAGAACTCATGACACCTAGATAATCTACGAACACTATGTCGGGTTTAACCTTGTCTATCTCTACTTCCAATTGAGATATGGATAGGTCAGAATAACAACATGCATAGAAATCGGGGAAGTCATTGGTACTCATGAGTCTTTTCTTTAACATGGTCTCACTAAAATCTTTAATAGATATATACAGAGTCTTAAGATTACTAGCACATGCCTCTCTTACAAAGGACAGCATGATACTTGTCTTACCTCTACCTGTAAATGCACAGATAACAGCTAGTTCTTCTTTGGTTACACCATAGTGGAACAGAAAGAATAAGTCTGGTATTTCTTTTAACTCAAAGTCAGAGAACAGTTTACTCTTACTGTCTCCATACCTAACAGCAGAACTACTGGTTGTAGATATCTTTTCAAGTTTCTTAGTGATATCTTCTTCGGACTGTATAATCTTACTGATTTGATACAGCTTATTGTTAGATACAATAGATTCCAAAGCTCTATACCCTATAACATTGGATACTTCAGAGGGAATAGCTTTGAAAAATAAGTAATCATCTACAGTTAGTTTATCTTTTACTATAGCTAAGAAATCTTCCTTAGTTAAGGTTACTTTCTCCTTAGATATCTCATGCCACAGGATATCATAGGGATATTCTAAATAAATATCATCTATAGTTTTACCTAACTGTTGCCTTCTTTGAATATCTAACAGGAAAGCAAACAAATTTAGATACATATTCTCCATGTATATTCTCCTTGTTAATACAAGTATATAATAATTGACTTTAATAAGTCAATTATATACTTGTTCATCATACGTTGTTATCACTTGTCCCAAGCTGTCAAGCTTATACTTATAATAGGACTCTGTCAATACCCAGATAGGTTTATTAGAAAACTTACTTAGTTCTAATTCAAAGTTAACTAAACCCCCATCTGTAAAGATAATTAATTGGTCTTGTGGTTTACAAGTGGACAAGACTGGTCTTACATCAGTACCACCCCAAAATGTTCTAATAGACTCACAAATCTTTTCCCCATCTTTTAATGTAAATCTAGCAGATATTTTGTTATCAAATAACAAGACTTCATGGCTCGCATGCTGTGTACCCAGACTTAGAATGGTACTCAATGCTCTATCCACTATCTTTTTATTCATACTACCAGAGCAGTCTACTGCAAAGACTAACTTAGATTTAGTTATCTCAGTAGCCAATCCTTTTTGTAGGACACTATCATCTATAGGATTACGAGGCTCTCTTTTGTAGGACAGTCGCCTATCAGGACTCCCATAGTTACGAACAATGCGTAACAATGTATCCAACCATTGGTCTGGATTCCTGTCTAGTAGTAGGTCTACCTCTACATCTTCTGAGTTCACATGAGTTCCACCATTAGTAAATGTATGAGGTGGTTCACATCCAGATTCCTTTGCCTTTTGTAATCCTGTTTCTATACTAGAAGTAATAACAACCTGCTCTTCCTCTGATATCTGTTGCTTCCATAGGGTATCAGAGAGATTATTTTTTATCCAGTCTTCTAGTTGTTTAATCTTTTTACTCAGCTTGTTATACATCATAAGAGGGGGGAGTACAGGAAGATTACATTTCTCATAGCTACAACCAGAGATACCCATGCCTTCCTCTATAATAGATAAGTCAGCTAAGTTTTGATGGATACTACAATCAAACAAGATATTTAACAACTGTCTTTGTTGCTCAGTTTTACCCTTGTTATGCATAAGATGTCCGAACATTCCATGTCCTAACTCATGCTTGATAACTTCTACCTTGAACTCATTGGATTCATGTTCCAATATATCTTTTGATAAAAAGATATTAAACTTACCCTTAACAGAGAAACAATAAGCTTTCTTTTTTGCCTTGTTATCTGAGGTAAAATCTATTCTATCTACCTGATATACTAGCCATTCATCCTTACCTTTTAGTGTAATGTACTCGTGTATATTAATCTTCATCTACGTTCTCTCCTTCTTTTCCAAGTGTGTAGTTGTTTTGGTTTCTTATAGGTAGTCTTGTATGCAGACTTGACTACTCTGAATACATTCTTTTTCCCCCAATCTTTGAAACGTAGAAACCATCCAAAGATTTTCTTGTTTCTAAAGCAGTCAAACATAGAGAGATATCCATTGTAATAGTAGCTCTTAGTTCCTGCACTTAATTTCTGCTCGGATAAAGCTACATCATTTACAAGAGCTGTATGTATGAGTTGGTCTGGAAAAGGTAGACCTGTCTCAGCACACCAAGTATGGAAGATATCATTGCATATCCTACCATCTTTTCTACTGATGTAGACAATGGATAAACATTCTCCAGCAATTTCAGGCAGAGTTTGAAGCAAACGATAAGGTATACCAGATTGTTCAGTTACCATGATGGGTATTTGCAGGCTAGCACGATAAGGTAATCCACTGTCATCGTAGCTCTTACTTCCCACCCGAATCTTTCTTATACCCAAGATACATTGGATATCATTAGCCTTAACAATATCATCTTTTAATCTCCAGTATCCATCACTATAACTATCCCTACTTCTGTGGTCTACCCGTAGCTTAACTTCAACAGACTCTGGCTTGGTACTCTGTCTCTGGTAAGTACTTTGGTAATTATATTCTCCATTTACATACTTAGACTCAGTTTCGGGTATTGTGTATGATAAACTATGCATTCCCATCTGTATCCCACCTATAATACTTGTCTCCTACAGCTTCAGTAAATCCTGTAAGGATGGTGTGCATTTCTTGTCCCAGAAATCTAACAAACTCTGTATTAAACTCATGTCTGGCTATGTTGGGGTAGTTGTCCATAAGAACATCATGTACTAGCTCATATGTCTTGACTAAATCCTCTGCATTAGTACTAGCAAATTTCTTAATCAAACTACAAGCTCTTTCTGCATGTCTCTGACTCATTCCAACCTTGCAGAATTCTACAAAATGTTTAGATACATCTTGTGGACTCTGGATAGTAGCTACAAAATTCCTCATGATGTCTTTATCATCCAAGATTTTAATATAATTAATCTCTGGTTTATCCGACAACATGTCTAAGATACTGGGAACTTGTTGCTTAGGAAACAAGCCATCAAGTACCATCTTAAGGGGTATCATCTCATTCTTAAGAGTAGGTCTTATTATCTGGAAATTCTCTAGGTAGTGTACGTTTTCCATACACTCTACAGGATTAGGTATCTTGGGTTGTGTATCCCATACTTCTTCAAGATATGTACTGATACTATCCATACTAGAGTCTCTCTTAGTGTATACAAATGGTAAGAACAGAGAACGAGCTTTCATTGGCTCACTCAGTCCATCATCTTCATTCATAGCACAAATGATAACACTTCCAGTAGGCAAAGATTTGCCTCTGACTGTACCCTCTCTCATTAGAGTTAAGATACTGGCATGGAGTTCATCTCTTGCCTTATCCAACTCATCAAAGAAGAAGATGGATGGAGTATCTGACCACCATGCAGGAGAAAGATAGGTTAATCCCTCGCCTTCGGTGTATCTAGGATACCCCATCACTTCATCTGGTTGCTCATTCTGGAGCAATATCTTAACAACAGGGAGCTTGAGTGCTTTACTCAGCTCATGCTGTATCCAATAGGTCTTACCAGAACTGGTCTTACCTACAAGAACTGGTACTTTAGAATGTATCAGTCCTATCTTTTGTTGCAACTTGCAACAGTCAATAGCAATTTGTTCAACTGCATTGTTCATAATATATCTCCTTGTGTTACGCAAACTGCGTTATTTTTGGTTACTACGTTAGTAACCCTATACTTTGTATAGGGGTTACTAACTTGTACTATCCTTGTATCTTGGCAACAAGTATCTTGTTGACTTCAGTTCTAAACTCAATGAGTTCATCCTTAGTATAGTCATCAGTCGCACTATCTATGATACTCAGTAGAGTATCTTGGTCATCTGTATCAACAGGTCTCGGCTCTAAGTCGGGTAACTCTGTTGTTACCTCTGGTATGTACTCAGTAGTAGCCTCAGTATTAGACTCAGTAGGTGTACCCATGAGTGCTTCATTGACCTTGAGCAGTTGCTCTGGGGTAACTTGTGTCTCTGTAGTAGTGGAACTACTAGATGTAGTGGTAGTAGAGACTGGCTTAGGCTTAGCGGGATTAAGTTTATCAAAGTCTTTCTTTAGTTTATCTCTGGTATCTGGGTGTAGATTACCATGTCTCCTAAGAAAATCCTCTGATTGCTTAGACAGGAAGTTATCTCTGTACTCCTTCATCATAGCTCCGAGTATAACAGTCTCGTTGCTTTCTTCTTTCCAGTCTATGTTCTTATCTAATCCTAAGAACTCGTTGTTGTACCAAGACTGTTGTCTTGCCCACTTGCCTTGCTTTCTATACTTTACAAGTTTGTCTCTTCTAAAGCCAGTAAGCTCTGACATTTTCTCCTCATAAGCAGACTGTAGTTTCTTATTGGTAGAACTGTTAGCATAGTTCTTCTTATCCTTGAGCAGTTCATCACTCATATCTAGGATAAGTAAGGATAGTTTTATCTCATAGAATATAGTTGCTGACTCAGCATATATCCTATTTGATAGGCATTCCTCGTAGCTAGTGTGAATAGAATCTAGCTTGGCTTGACTGAAGCCTATGGCTTTACCTTTCTTCTGGTTTAAAGCTGTGCTTTTTCCCATGACTTTCTCCTTAGTGGGCTAACCACCATGTTGGTTTGGTTTATACACTTACCATACCTATACTTTGTATAGGGTATGGTAAGGTATACTAGTTCTCTGAAGTTACGCATTTTGCGTTACCTCTTTCTATACATCTTAGTATTAGTATAGATAATACAAGAGGGATGTCCCTTCTTCTTAGCTCTGTATATATATTTAGCTTTGGCTTTACCCTCTGCTACTAGAACTTGTTCCTGTTTCCTTTGCTCTGGGGGTACAGGTGGGGGGAGATACTCTTCGTAGTTAGGATTGTGTACTCTCAACTTAGGAGCAAACCTATGTTTCCACTTGTACTCATCCCATGATAGATGATTGTCTCCAGAGATTGTACTTCTACGTTTCTTCCACTTGAAGTTGACAACTTGGAATGGTTCATCTTCTGCTAGTCCACCATTGAAGTTGGGATACTTTGCTGGAACATGTTCCAGTTTGGACTCTATATCTTTGACCTCTTGGTCAAACAGAGTCTGTTTATGCATAACATAATCTTCCATGTTATTCTCCTTGACAGTTGTTAGGGACAACTGCCAAACCCCATCCTACCATTTACAATACAGACAAGTCAATGCTACCTTTGGTAGCTTTAACTTGTGGAGCAGGGACAGAGCTAACTCTTGTTAGCTGGTCTCTGTTGTTGTTCACTAGAACAACAAGTGTCATAGCAAAGTCAATGATATTGTCATTGCTAACTCCATACTTGGAGTTAAATCTTCCAATCTGTTTGTGGATAAACCTATTGAAATTGGCTATGATATTGGTTTCAGAGAAATCAATATCCATGCTAGTGAGCAGGTCATTGAGTAACTCTGTCTCTCCATTAGCAGTAAGATGGTACTTACCATCTTCTATGCAAACAAGTGGAAGTGATACATTACTCTGTAATGTAGCAACAGTTAGCCACTTGGCTACAAATTTCTTAGAAGGCACAGAACATACAGAGTATGTTCTTGATACTTTCTTACCACCCATTCTGGGTGTAGTTGCAACAGTAGCGTTAGCTACAGTTGACCATGAGTCCTCATGGAATTTAATTGCATTTGACATAGTCAAACTCCTTAGCGTTGGTCGCTACCCTACCACTTTGTGGATTTTGCCTTGTGTTCATTGAATGAACTGTAGTTCGTAAGAACTCACTACAGTTCATTCTGTGCGTGTATGTGTGCATAATTACCATGTAATTACATCATATTCTTTCCATTCAATCCAAGTGAATAAGTCGGCACTAGATGTATCTAGTGAGTTCAAATCAGAGGGATTAAGTAGGTCATATCTATAGAAGTCTATGACCATTTGGAAGTAAGTGTCTTCCTCAAAAGAGGGACAATCATCTTCCAATTCTTCCAGAACATTTAGTCCTGTTTTACTGATGTAGAACATGTCTCTGACATGTTCTAAAGTTGGGTTGTAGACCTTGAAAAGGTCTAACTGTGTATTGTTTTGCATAATTTTTCTCCTCGCCTCGCCTACTAGCTTGTAGTACGAAGTTCACTTCGTTCACTTCTACTACAAGTGTGTGCATGATGTGCATGACATGTGTGGGGAACGTGTGCGTACATGTGCGTGTGTGTTGGCAAGATATTGTTTTTCCCTCTCTCTTTCTACCAGTTTTTACTGGTAGTGGGGGGTTGAAACATGTCCCCCCCGTCCATGCCCCCATACCCCCATGTATATATGTAATATTGTACTGTTTTATCACTGTCAATACACGTTTCTTACCCGTACCCGGTACATGTTTACACATAATTACAGGTTTCTTACCCACTATTACCCATTATTTACCCAACTTAACTATTGTTTAAATAGTTAATAATTACGCATAGTTACAACCCGGCACTTGACATACCCAGAAATGTACACTAGTATACTAGTGTATACATGTAGTTTATACATAATATATACTTAACGTATATATTACAGTGTTATCTACGTTGTTATAACTAGTACTTGACTTTCCCTGTTCTAAACTATATATACTATAAGAGGACATGACAGAATCTGAATATAACAAGCTCCGGAATTATGTCTATAAATCTGGATACCTACATGGGTTTACAGCTGAAGACTGTGACGACATTCTTCACGATGCCCTTCTGGACTATTATGAACTAAAAGAATCTGTTGACATACTCAAATTAGTATGGAAGAGTATAGGAAAGCACAGAGAACAGAGACACAGGATGGGAAAGCGTCAGGTGTCAATGAAACATTTTGAAGATAAGGGAGAGATATGAATAAAACATTAAACTCATTATTTGATGCTATTCCTGTTTATGAAAATAAGATAGTAAAATTTTTAGAAACATGCTATAATTATGCATGGTCTTACAGAGCTACTGCCAAGGAATTAGGCATTAATCACAAAACAGTTAAGAACATACTTGAAA
>Ga0114906_1000375_pt1 | contig 25905 bp, 26 predicted proteins | sample MalvirDeepMed_M9_FD_89687 | JGI IMG/M metagenome (GOLD analysis project Ga0114906, IMG submission 89687) | Marine viral communities from the Global Malaspina Expedition - Malaspina viral metaG DeepMed_M9 | ecosystem: Environmental > Aquatic > Marine > Oceanic | place: Mediterranean Sea...
CGGATGCGGACACCATCGCGTGACTATTTGCATCGGAGGATTCGTTGTGGGACTGTACGATAGTATTGCCGCCACTCGCCGCCTTCCTGGCACGGACTGTTCCCTCACACCAGATGTCTCCGGTAACGCCCAGCCCTCCGAGTGTATTGATGCTGCCGGTAGAGCCGCTGGTGGCGTTTGTGGTGTTAGCGACACTAAGGTTGCTTCCCGACGTATTGGGTAGGGACACGGTGCCGTTAGCGGAAATCTTCATTCTCTCTGTTGCTGCTTCTGCACCGCCAGCGGTGGTAGCAAATACGATACGTCCAGGCATATCCCCAGTTCCTGGGGTTCCATCTACCTCAAACTGTATCTGTGCAGCTATGGACTCTAGATCCGTACCATCATCTCCGTAGGCTACGATGTTGCCCAGTTCCTCTCCATTAGTCACCACGACATGAGTACCATCAATAGCAGCATCACCGCTTTTCACAAAGGCAAGTATCGGGGAGCCAGCAATCGTGGCTGTAGCAGAGAACGCAGCCAGCATCATTGACGAATCGGCTGCTGTGGTTCCAAGAACCTGTAACTCAGGAACTAGGTCAGTAGACCCATCTGTAGATATAGTTTCCTGTGCAGTATGCCCTATCACCACCCCTGTCCCATTTGCAAACAGGGTGTCCGTCGTTGGGGCTATTGTTAACGCCCCTGCCGTCGTAGTGATCGCCTGTGCTCCGACAAAGTCAAGGTCAGCGTCGAGTTGAATGTCTGACGTTATTGTTCCAAGTCTCGTCGGCACAGAGTCAATTAGTTCATAACCCATTTAAGGCACCTTAGAAAAGAATAGTACACTTAGCTTCACCGTACCGCCAGTAGGAATTGAGCGCCAAGCAGCCAGGTCAGGCTGTGTGATATCGAATACGTTACCCTGACGCTCTAGGAAGCCTACCGAAGCCGTAGGAGCTGTAGTGGCCCCGTCAGGTCGCCACCTAATATCTCCATCCTCAACTACTACCCTGGCGCGATACACGTTGGTGCCAGCGATTGTAAAAGCAGTTGAAGCTGAGTGGCTAATCTGCTGGTATCCGACAATCTCGTCATCAACAATCGCGCCCACTAGTCGTGACCCCAGAGAGTCACAAACACAGTGGCACTAGCTTCTCCAGTACGCCGAATACCTTTGAAGTTTACAATACTCTCTCTACCAGTGATCCTCCACTGATCGCCCAGTTGCTGAGGTATACCACCGGCGACGTCAGACTGAGTGATGGTAACATCAGTGTCAGTGGTAAAGAGAATCTTCCCACCGGCATCGTGGTGGAACTCGGCAGCTAAAATATCCTTACCATTAAGCTTTGAGGCTGTTATGCCTACGCCACCTGCTGTGGCATCAATAGTAAGAATCTCACCGTCGATCTGTTTAAGCGCCACTGATCTCTCCTACATACGGATTGAGAAATTCCAGCGGGCATGCTGGAGGTGCTAGCGAGGGAAGGGTGTCTTTGTGCCAGTAGCCTTATCTGCTTGGTCTCGACACTCAGCCGCAGCCTGTTCTTCTGTTCTTCCCTCGCGTACTAACTGGCTAATACAGTCACTTTCCGCCTGTGTCCGCTCCTCACGATTGGCCCTAATAGTTAGAGCTTCCGCTGGTGTGTGCCCGTTGTAATGCCTAGGCATTTTAACTACTCAGTTGTTAGGAAGATCAAACTGAACTCAGTAGTAGGACCTACATCCATGACGTAGCCTAGTTCGGGCTCATCCTCTGCTGAACCATCCCTGTCCAGCGCCTCTACAGCACCGGCTGTACCATCAGAAGCCCTTACATGCTGCCCTATAACTACTGTACCGTCAGTTAGCACAGCAGCCGGTCCCCTAGTGGTTGCCCAACCGAAGCTACCATCTGCGCCTACTCCTAGACTAGCGCCTACCACCAGTCCAGTAACCGTGGTGGGCATCTCGATGACTTCTTGATAACGACTCTTAACAAGTTTGGCATCAGAGGCGCTAGTAATGGCAACGGCAAGGCCGTCCCTGATTGTTACGGTAGCTCCACCAGCAGCAGCATCAGCATCGTTTGCTGTCACCTGGTAGGCATAACCCGCACCTGCATCAGCCTCGATAACAAAGTAGCCACCTGCGTACTCATCTTTTACAAGGGTAATGGCAGTCGAGATGGTAATTACTTTCGATCCAACGGCTACAAGACCACCGCTAGGATCAAGGTCATCATGGGCTCCATCTGGACCCTCAGCTTGGATCATGTCTCCCGCAGCAGTGGTACCACCAAACTCTACATAACGGAAGATGTTATCCCCGCGCTCAAGTTTTGTGCCAAGAGGATACCGCTGGACAGTATCTATGGTAAAGATATCTATCTCAGACGGGATAGCCCCAGGCATCTCGAATATTGTACTTCCTGGCAGATACATAACTGAACCATCAGGAAGATTCCTCAGACCGGAAGTGTACTGCGGCATACTATGATTCTCCTTACAAGTTGTAGGCAGTTATACCTAGGCTACGACTGCTACGTCTTCGATGTCGTAGATTCGAGCCGCTGCAACAGTGGAACCATCAAGCAAGCCCATGTAGGATACATGCCTCAGTCCACCTGCATCCATATCCTCAAGGGCAGGGAACATGATGGTCTTCCAAAGGCTGCCAGCTTCAAGACCTTCTCCACCCCAGGCCAGTGTGAGTCCAGGCTCGGCTTCCATGACCTGTCCAAACTTCAGCGCAAACACACTGTACTGCTTATCACCAGAGGCGTACTTTGTCCGTGCATCAGAGCCAACACCAGTGTTTGCCTGTTCTGCTACAAGGTAGTCAGTTCGCAGAATCGGTACACCATTCCAGTGTGTGACTCGTTTACCAAGCTGATCCTGGGAGAAGCTGATAGAACCGAAGGTGTTAGTAGAAAGTCCAGCTTCCTGTGTATAGGCATCAAGCCTGTTGGCAATGACCTTGGGGAATATCCAGAGGTCCACACCATGAAGCATGCGGTCTTCGATATCACGAAGGTTCTTCAGCGACAACCCTGCCTCAGCCTCGTCAATGTCAATCGAGTCAGAGTTGAAGTTACTACCACTTGCCTGACACAATGCGTGAAGCCCGTCAAACTCCTCATCCCCATTGTAGGTGATATCACCGTAGATGAGCTTGTCCTCGATCTTCTGAAGCATAGACTTCTTGTTCTGCATCAACGAGATTGCACGGTAGTTGTTGATACTACCATAAACCTCAGCTACAAAGTTATCAAGGTAAGTCTGGAGGTAGATGATCTTCAGTGCAGTGTTGACAGTAGTGACCTCGGCTGCTGACTGCCATACAAGGGTTGCACCCTTACTAGCAGTCTGGGCAGTAGGCCGAGCTTTCTCCCTATTCCACTGAGCATCCTTGCCTGAAAACTGGGCCAAAGGAATAAGTGGAACAAGTCCGCCCATCTTGAGGTCTTCCTCTATAATTCCACCAACTAGGCGAGACTGGGTCAGCTTCTCTGCTTCGGTTAAATCTTTCCAGTGTCCTACGCTAGCCATCGGGCATTACTCCTAGTTAGTGTGTAATGAACTATTGGACAATCTTAACGCCTGCTTCAGCGTTCTGCATCAGAACTACCATCTCTTCAGAGGCTTCCTGAAGTGGTGTAAGCTTACCTGGGGTAACTTCACCGCCACCACCTTGGAGGCCCAGACCTGTTCCACCGCCACCCTGTGTCTTTGCAGCAGTAGCAGCCACCTTCATAGCCTCAAGTATATCGACACCCTTATCTTTTAGGTCGTCCTCTGAAACTCCAAGGGTGGTAAGGTCAGTGTTAAGTCCCGTAACTACACGGTCACGAAGCTTTTCCAGCTCTTCGTTGGCAGCCTTAAGTGTGTTCTCGGTTTCTAACACCTTGGCCGTATCACCGCTAGCCTCTTCAAGCTTTGCAGTAAGGGTTTTAACAGTCGCATCAGAAGTGACAGCAGCGGTTTCTAGCTCAGCAATTCGGCCATTAAGGGTGCCCTCAGTATTCTTAAGGCTGGCTTGCAGGACACCCTTTTCTTTCTCCAAACCCGCACTAACAGCAAGCCGTTCCCCTACACCATTTATTGCCTCAACAAGCTCTGGCGTATCCGCGGCCAAATCTGCTAATTTAGTGACAAGTTCTTTGTCGTCCATCTGTCTGCCTCCCGTATAAAGAATACTGTAGTCACAAAGTTCTGTCAACCTTGAAATGTCACTGGGACACTACTAATGTCTCTGCCCCTCCAAGCTTCTTTATTGTATCGAAGTACCCTTGCAAAATTCGACTGGCTGCGTCTGTCTTTGTTGTACGAGCTTTACCAAAGAATACTAACCAAGCATCCAGTTCAGGGTCAACTTGCCTCATGTTATCACGGATTTGGCGCAACTGGGCTTCATAGTCAGCAACTACCTTCTTACCCGAGTCCTCGTAAGTTTCATCTCGTAGTTCTGTGCGCCTTTTGTCTACCGCCACTCGTGATTGACGGATGATAGTTTGATGTTCAGGGCTAAACTTTTTAAGTAGTGCATCCGCAGCCTCATCGTAGGGTCGAAGATAAAGCTTGTTTACCTGGTGGTGCAGAGCCTCCAAGGGAGTGTCTTTCCGATTAATGTGTTCAATAAAAGCAGCCCGTTGGTCATCAGGCAAGGCGTTCTCAATAGCCTCTCTGTGTTGATAGAAGCTCTCCCAGTCAGGAACTGTCATCTCTAGCTCCCAGTCCCAAACTTCCTGTAGCTCGTACTGAAAGTACAAAGCTTGCAGCTCTTCTAGTTGATGCAGGACGATTGCAACGCCAGTCTCTTCGGCTTTCTTTTTACGCTCAACGAGTGTTACGGGTACATCCTCGAACTCATCAGCCTCCTTTAGTTGCTCAATTCCTGCGCGACGGTTAACCATTCTGTCTTTGCGGGATGCAAACCAATTATTCATAGTCCCCGTATTTGGGTTACTTACAAACTCCAGTTCATCATCTAGCAGAGCTCCTTTGAACGCCTCATCACCGGCTTCGGCTACCTGCCAGAACTCTCGCACTCTAGCCTGACTCAGTCCCATTTGTGAAGGTTGCAGTCCGATAGAGGCACCAGAGAACTTTTGGATCACATCTAACAGTTGGAATGCGTCTTGAATCTCGGGATGAAAAGGCCCAAAGTGATCTTCAATTGAGATCCCAAAACGTCTAAGGTCTTCTACGTCACCAAGTTTTATTCCAAGTGCATCGGCTTGAATTTGAGCAGCCAGTGTTCTGGCTCGCCTACGCTCATCGGGATTGAATCTAAACAGCCCTGTTTGCTCCATTAGTATCTGATAAGGAGCAACGGCTCTTGTTGCCCTAAGCCAAAGCGCCTCTTCTTCTGGAGTTAGTTCTGCCTCACGTATACGCTTTCCAATTATCTCAGGCCCGCTTAGTCCTGACCCCTCCTCTAGTGCAATCGCACTAGCCTGAAGTCCAATTATATAGTCTCTGTACCTTTCAGTAAAGAACATCTCCTGTAGCTCTTTACCCAGCGTAGGACTAATTATTACAATACTTGCAAGTGCAGTCTTCCCACTTGCGGGTAGCAACTCACCCAACTGGGGCTTACCTATTTTAGCCCCAAAGGCTGCCAGGAAACCACTTGGTATGACTCCTGGGTAGAATCCAAACCTACTGCCGTAGTCAAAAACCTTAGCTACGTTAGGGAACTGGTCATAGTACTCAGGATAGTCCCGCATTGCTAGCCTACGGAACCCTCCCATAAATATCGTACCACGTAGAGGGTTGATATCTAATGGGCCAGGGAAGTTAATGTAGCCAAGCTCGGTGTTATCCGTGTACTTACCCCAAGCTGCAAAGATACCAGGATGCCTTAACGCCTCTCTAGGCAACCACCATGCCCAACGATGTGCCTCATATCCCCAGAAAGGATAGATGGTTTTCATAAAAGCCGTAACCGCTGTAGGGTTCGAGTAGTCAGGAAAGTCTAACGCCATCCTAGTGTTGGTCTCAGCTAGCATGGCATTCCTATCAACTTGCCACTCAGGGCTAGCTAGGTAAGCAAGGCGCGAGTCACGCTGTCCTGGGTACTGTACGAACTTCTGCTCTCGTGTGCGGGTATAGGTAACGTCGGGACTACTAGGATGCCCAGAGTCTTTTACGTCATACTGGGATTGTCTAATCCTTTCCTGAGCTTCCAGTGATAAAGTCTCCTCTGGCCGTCCAGCGGCACGGGCAACTCTAGCCGCCTCCTCTGCACCGGGTAGAGCCTCGGCATTAAGTAGCTCAAGAGCGTTAGTTACTTCATCCCAAGAGTCTGACCTTGCTTGATTGAATGCGCTAGCAGCATTTACCCCTTCAAAAGCATCTCGACTCAAATCCCTATAACTTACTACAAGCTGGCGAGCTTCGGCAACGTCAATTCCTCTATCTTGTAACTCATCAAGCAGCCTCCCAGCCTGAGCACTGTTTACCTTTTGGGAGCTTGCTAACTGAGCGCGTGCTGTGGCAATCTTACTAGCTAGACTTAGCACGTCTTCCTGCGGAGCTTCGGCAGCCTCCTCTAGTCCAATCCTCTCAATGCCCCTCTCCATCGCAGCTTCTCTGGCCTCAAGGTCAAGCTTCTTCTTTTCAACTAGCTCGCTCTCCAAACGAGTTCTTCTGGTATCAATTTCAGCCATTTCCTTGCGTACTGCTTCTTTTACATCTTCAAAGGTTGCATCCTCAAAAGACTTATTAGCTGGGAGTAGGTCTTCAACGAATTCTACCTCTCTATCTGATAGCTCATCTGTGTCATCGAAGTGCCTTTTAGTTTGTGTTTCTACACGTCTTAAGAGCGAAGCTTCTGCGTCTTGGTTCTTTATGCTGCTCTCTATCTGTTCGACTGTTCGCGCCTGTATCCCTCTACGCTGCTCATTTGCAGTCAGTGGAAGCTCGTAATCACCAGCCTCAAGTAGTTCCTCGACAGTACGCTTTCGTGGTGCAGCTACGACAGGAGCAGCTTCCTCAGCTACCTCTCGAACTGCCTGGGTAGGTTCTGGCGCTCCTGGTGTTCCAGGTGCAAAGCCTTGTCTTACCTCTCGCAGTGCAGCCTGTACAGTGCCTTCTATATCCACCTGCATGCTATCTACTTGGAAAATGAATCTATCCCAAGCTTCCTTAAGATCAGCAACAGGAATATCTTCTCCCATACTTTTACGGAGTTGGAGATTCTTGTAGACCTCTAAATTCTGCTCCGCGTACCTAGTGTCTATAGCGAAGTCTTCAGAGAGCTTGGTAAGCCTCTGACCAGCTTGTGCTGCGCGTCGCCCTGTGGAAGCTTTAAGGTCTGTAGAAAACTTACTTACTGCATTAAACTGACGTTCAGCTAGATCTCTTGCAGTCTCTCCAGCGTATTTAAGCTCCTCGGCCTGTCTCAGAATTGTGGCCTCACCACTAGGTAATGCTAACTGCCTACTAGGAGTAAACTCTGTAGTGATTTTTAGACCTGCTGGTTCTACCCCAATCCCCCCGCCCGCAGGGGTTGGAAAGATACTGTTAATAATCTCTTCTAAGTCTTTCTCTAGTACGGCTACAGAATCATCACTGATAATAGCATTTCTACGCATTCCTATATGCTCAAGGTCACTCATCACAGCTTCAAGCTGTATCTTCATAGGCTCTATGCCCTCTGTGACTATCGGATCGGCCCGGTACTTTCGTATCATGCTATCGTAGACAGCGCCAATAGATTCCTCTGTCCAGCCTAGGTCTGCTGCTGTACCCCCAGGAGCTCTGGCACCTAGCTCGACTCTGGCGATGGTTTGAGCTATGAACTCCTTACGATCCTGGATAGCTAGAATCTCTGGCAGGAACATAGACCCTTCGAGGTCCATAGCACTAACACCATAGAGACTAGCTATATCCCTACGGCTTAGTTGCCTAGCACTAACATCTCTAGGTATAGTTACTATCTCACCTGTAATGTTGATTAAAGTTTTGGTAGTTAGAATGCCAGCATTGAGGGCTTCATCCCTGCCATCATCCCAAGTCTTTTTAGCTGCGTAGTGGAAGCTATTCCACCAATCACTGTCCCTTCCCTTTCCCACTGGTCGGAAATAGACTCCACCTTCATCGAAGAAGCTACTTCTGACAGCATCGTATGCCACCCTAGAGTCTTTCCAAGCCGTGTTACGCGTAATATAGCTATCAAGTAGCACATTATACTGATCTCTTAACTCTGGCGTTAGGTTCTCAGCAAAGACATCAAGATCGAGGTCCTTACGTAGTTGTGCTACAGCTCGTTCTAGGTCTAAACTAGAGTTCACAATATGAGATTCGAGTTTGTCCTTCCACAAAGCGTTCAACCTGTCGTCAGCGGCTCTAAAGCTTCTTGTGTAGTGGACAGCAGCTCTAAGTGTATTACTAGTATTCGAGTGGAAGATGTCAATAGCTAGTTGGACGGTACTAATCTTAGTAAGCAACCCCTGGAAATCAGTAGGAGTCTCTTCTAGAATAGCCTCTAGCATATCCTTAAAGTGCTTCTCAAAAGTTTTTGGTGATTGGAAGTACTCTTGGTAAATCCTCTCAAGAGCGTCAGCCCTGAAGGCTTCCAGCCCGCCAACACTCCAGAGTGTACCAGTCTCAGTTAAATTCGCTGCTGTTTCAAGTACGTCAGGGGGTAACTCAGCGTAGTCTTGAAGCGCAACTTCTACCTCACCTCTACGTACCCTACCAGGAGTAAACTCAGAAGGCAAGTTACGGATAAAAGCGGCATCCCCTGTAAGTACCGCCTCAGTGATTGCCTCACGATAACCATTTGCCATCTGCTTTGACATTACTGTGTCAAGATTTTTTGTCACCTCGTCAACAAGTTGAGAAGCGGCTCTTACAGTGTCAGGCCTCGTCTCAGTAAGTAAGCGTTTGTACATTTTTGTATGGTAGTTTGCAAGTTGGGCACCTGCTATTCTTTTACCCCAGTTATACCCAGTGAGAATCTTAGTCGCGTCATAGGGGTGCCCTTGTCTAATAGCCCTTACTGCTGACACCGCTCCAGCGGCAGGGGAGTGAACTATATCACCTAGTATGGAGTCTCCAAAGACTCTAAAGGACCTGCTGTCTGCCACTGCGTCAAGATGCTTATCAAGTATTCTGGTAGCCCGACTCTTTTCTTGCTTACTAGCAGCCGTGCGAAAGTTTCGTATGATCTCCTCTGGCCGTCCTGTTCCTAAGTTAAATCCATAATCCGTAAGCACTTCTCTAGGTACGTAACCACCTATATTATGGTAAAAGAAGGCAGCTCGCTGGAATACATTACCCCTGTAGAACGGGCTGTTCCCTGACAGTATAGTCTTTATTGCTGCTTCAGCTACATTCATCACCCCGTAGAATCCAAACACTAAGTAGGCCCGTGCAAACCTCTGGGTTACAGCTTGGTCAACTACTGAGATCCAGTTTAATCTAGTAGTGGTCTGAAGGCCATGAACGGCTGAGGCAAGGATTCCCTCTTGGTATCTTTTACTTGCTATATACCCCTTCTGGGCTGCAACAAAGCTCTTTTGTATGTATCTAGACGATGCTAGGGCCTGCGCCTTAACTGTATCAGCTTCAAAAGGAGCTAACGCAGCACTACGCAAGCTTTTCTGCTGTGTCTTGAGCCAGCGTTTAGTGATCTCCACACCCTCGTCATCTATACGATTACCAATCAGTATAAGAATCTGACCGGCTGCCTCATTGATAGTTGAGAACTTGGAAATTCCAAAGCCCTCCGACTCGGTCATAACCCTGTTAACTGCCATTATCAAAGGGTCCAAAGTTTCGGTAGTAACCTTTTCACCTAGGTCTCTTAGAAGCGTCTCAAGTTCACCGCCACTAAGGTGTTTAAACCCTAGTAACGACCTACCGTAGGCAGTCAGGTGATCCATGCCCGTAACCGTTTCGGGAGAAAGTACCGCATCTACGGCTTTTGCGGCAAGGGCACTTGTCTGTCCTGGTTGAGCATTTCGTATATTCTTCCCATTATACACCTGTGCAAAAACTATCTGCTGGAGTTTTATGGACTCGCTTGAGTGCTGCGCACCCCGCTGTCCTAAAGTTCTCGGGGCCTTATCTACCCATACCTGACGCGCTTTCCTAAAGGGCGCATCCATTATTCTTACATAGCCGCGTTCAAAAGTCCCTGCATACTTACCAACGTAGGGTACGACCTTAAATAGCTTTGGGTACAATCCAAACCCTATGGGAGTTAGAGGATCAGCCAGTACCTCGGCTGAGAATCTAATGAACCAGTTAGTATCCCACTCCTCGAAAGCTATCCTATGAGCTGTCCAGCTATCGGCACCTTCAGCCTGAGCTCTAGCAAGGTCATTTCTAAACTTTCTTTCCACGCTTGGATCAGGTGAGCCTACTAGATTATCAGGCAAGCTAAAGACAATGTCCATTGCATGACCAGCAATAGGCCGGGCGGCCTGGTTGTTCCACCACTCTACTGGGCGCAGCGCCATGATAGCAGGCTGCATCATAGCGTTTACCCACAGAGCCTTACTAATTGAGGAGTGGATCTCACCGTCTACTATTCTTTGCCCCTCCGCAATCAGTATCGCACGTCGTGCTTCGTCTTCTGCGAACTGTTGTGAGATTTGATCAACTTGGTACTCAACATCAAAGAGATTATCGGCATCCTCTTGTGAACCCCCAGACGCTAGCACGTAAGCACGCATTTCTGCGGGTGTCATACCTTCAGGTAGTTGGAATGCGGAGGCTGAAATCAGTGCGTCTACTGAGTCCTTAGCTGTCATAGATGCGAAGTTAAGGCTAAGTAGCTGGCTAAGCGTACCTCCTGGCTGTCGTAGGACATCTATAATGTCAGTAGAAGATTCTTCAACAGCTAGCTGACTAAGGGCAGCCTGAACAAACCTATACCTCTCGTCGTCTGCGTCGATAGCTGAGAGAGTAACCTTTTCGAGCACCTCTTCTACACTGATCTCGGGGTCGTTAGCGACTATCGTAGGCAGGGTTGAGAGTACATTAAGCCGCCAATGAGTATCAGCAATCTTTATTTGATGCTGGTTTAACGCTAAGGCAGTCGCAGCGATCTCGTCTGTACTTGCATCGGAGGACCAAGGCGTTGAGGTCCAAGGCAATTTAAAAAGTAGATTTTGGAATGGGTCGAGTACATTACGAACTTCCCCTACAAACCTGGGAACAAGCGAGTCTGTAGGAAGCCCTAAAGGAAGAGTTCTCCTTACGGCCCTACTGGCACCCCCAGTCTCGGGGTAAGGCTTGTAAGTAGATTCTGGAAAAAGCTCTTTAGACGACCTTGGGGCTTCAAAGCCTCGACGCGTAGGCGGCTCCCCACCTGGGCCAGCCAGGCTCTGAGCCAAACCAGCCGCTGCAATGAGAGGGTCCAGCTCTAGAACCTGCTGATTTAACCGAGTCGTCAGAGTTTCATACTGCTCTCGAAGAACGTCGGGCAGTGGAAGTAGCTCAAGCTGCTCCTGAGTGTCTAGTTCCTCATGCTCCTCCCAGGACTCAAGAGCGAGGTGTGGCCGTTGCACCATTTGCGCTTCCTCCAAGTTGTTCTTGTACACTAGCGGGAATCACACCTGGACCAATTCCAGGAGGCCCAGCAGTTGGGGGTGCTTGAGGTCCACCACTAAGACTAGCCTGAAGTTGAGCAGCAGTCTGCTGATACACTTTGGCTAATGCCGGATCAATGTCCACAAGCTCCTTAGCTGCGGCATGTAAGGCACCTATCAGGTTAACCTCTTTCATAGTAGGATGCAGTCGGGCTTCCGCACTTACAGACTTAGCCATCTCTGCCCTGACGTTAGTGACCTCTGGTAGGAATAACTCAAATGCAGTATCAGGACTAAGTTTAAACTCAGGACTAGCAAACCTTGCCAGGTTAACACGTCGAGAAAGGTCTCCAGGAATTAGTATAGCGTAGGTAGCTTCGACTTCAAGCTCCCCCTCCTGCTTTAACTGCTGAAGGGCTGAAATCTCTAACGGCGTAATAACCCGACTGTAGGCTTTCGGGCGCTCTAAGAGTTTTGTAAACCACCGTTGGGCTATCTCAGAGAAAATAAACTGACTGCCTATGTGGTAAGGATACAATACTTGCTGTGATGCCTCGGCTGCTTGAGACATCATTATCGAAGTGACCTCTTGCACAGCGTTACCGAAAGTAATATCGCTGAAGCCTCCTCGTTGCATTTGGTTGCGTAGAGTAAACAACAGCGTCTGAATCTCTGGAGGTATGCCAGGACTACCGAGAGTTCCTATATCTTCCTGAACATTCATTCTAAAGTGAGCACCGCGCTTGAACAAGTCTTCGACATTCTCAATTATCTTCTGGCCTAGGTTCTTCTCCCAGGTTTTAGGATTAGCGATGTCATGAAGAATTTGTTGAATGAAACTTTGCTGTCTATTGTACTGGCGGATTACCTGTGCATTAGTAGCTAGAATCCCCTGACCTTTAATAGTACGAGAGTTAAAGTCAACTGCACCCTGATAAGGCCCACTACCTATGATAGTAGCCATAGCACTGTTAGATAGCGGTAACCCACCTACAGCGCCAGTAAGTATCGGAATCTCAACGAGTCCAACTGGACTTAAGGGTCGAACTACGTCGTTTTCAAACTGGATACCTAGATTTACCTGCCCATCAATAATCTTATACAGCATGTACTCAGTAAGGGAAGGGTTATCCCCAGTAGTACGTCTTACTTTCGAGATGTCCCAGCCTTCACGGTTGGCTCTAGTTATAGCCGTCTGGTAGTCGAACTTAGTAATCCTAGCTAGCCTATCTACACCCACTTCTTCGTCATCAGAGAAAGCTGGGTAAACAGTTGAGGGCTGCCAGAAGTCAACAAAGAATCTATCTGTCCTCATTTCATAAGGTACGGCCCACCAACCCGTGAACGACATCGTACCTAAGAGGTCCCAGAAGAAAGTGTTACCACCTCGGCGTTGGTGACGCCTGTTTCGACGCCTCCATACCCTCTCGAACATATTCTGTATTGTCAGCGCAGCAGATGTACCCTCTGGTGTCAGTGCCTGCTCATCAGTACGCGATATTCGATGCACTAGGGGCTTCGGCTGAAGTAAGTAAGTACCCATGTTCCAAGTAGTACGAGGATCATTAGTAACGAAGGACTCCATATGATCTTGTTTTAGTTCGTCTACTTGAGCCAGTAGATTATAGTCACTACTAATCTGGCCTTGGCGACCAGCATAGAGCTTTTGCAGCTCTAGACATTCATCTCTAATACTAATAGCCATAGTTACCCCCTAGCTTACGTGCATCTGCTTGGATACGATAAGCAGTACGAGCTTCAAACCCTAGATCAGTTACAAGGTCTACCACTGTCAGCTCTAACCTAACTACCACAGCGGCTAGGTAGACTCTCCAGCATCTATACTTATGCACAGGCTCATTATTTATAGAGAACTGAATAGACTGACCTCGACCAAAGTTATCCAGACACACTGGACAAACCCTGCCTTCGTCATCGAAGTTAGCTTTAGAACGGTTATCGCCAACCTTTTGTGCCAGCAAAGCCTCTGCCCTCAGCTCCTCTTACACTTGATCGGGTGGCAGCCATAATGGCAGCAGAGTCATGGAAGTCATCACCCTTACCTACGAATTCAAACTTACCATCCCCTGCTATTCTAACTTGGGTTAGCTCTACAAGAATATCCTCATCATGACATTCAATATCAGGCAGTAGGTGATTGAGCTCATCCATCATGTAGGTCTTAGTACCCCGAGATCCCAATCGTGCTGCTCCTGTAGTTGACCAACCTATTACCTTAGTCTGGAATCCATTTACAACATCAGTTTGCCGATAGAGGTTAGGGTAAAGAGCCACGGCACCACAAAAAGCCATACCGTGTCCGTTGCGTTCTGGGGCGATTTTAGCTGTAAAGTAGTATCTAGCGAGCTTCTCTACCATTGGTGCAAAGGTCTGGGGATCATATAGACCAGACAGTGTTGCAACATGCTGTACTAAGGGGCGTTCCTCAGTAGCTGTTATATTTATTCTCCAAACTGTAGCTACTGACTTACTTACCTTTCCTTGGCCTGGGTCTACAGCTATTAGGTAGTTAGGGTTATCCCATTCAGTATCGGGCTGCTCCCATATTAAAGTATTCTGGAATCTGTAGGGTGCAGGATAACAGTTTTGGCGCAGACGTTCAATCTCATTTTCATCGTAAAACATGTTGCCTGACATCAGAAAACAACTAGAGAGGTCTTCCATGAATTCCTGCCAGAATTCTACGTTGATCTCCCTAATCTTACGACGCCGCCATCTGATCCTATCTTCAGCTTCCGTGTCAGGCCATCCTGCTCTAACAATCAGACTAGTTTCATCGCTTGTAAATGTAAGCTTGCCACGGTCTGGTGGTAAAGCCGCAGCATCTCCACGAACGATCTTGTACTCATCCTCAAACCACCAATGAAGCTGATGGAGGGTCCAGATACTATTTCCACTACGGGCTTCCATAACGATTTCGTGGAATCTGTTACCCTCTCCATTTGGAGTGCTTTCCAGCATCATCTCCCCATCAAGGGGAACTCTTTGCATTGTGGGAACTAGGATTCTGTTTGCATCAGGCCAGAATGCCACCTCACTACCTAAGAATCTATGAATAGGCTCACCACGACCAAACACAAAAGCTCTAGCAGTACCTATGTAGAACGTGGAGTTCATCTGCTTGAAGCTTTTCTGATTAGCGGAGTCCTGGTTCATACGAGGTTTGTATATAGGTCCCGCAGTAGTGTGTATAACACTAGGAAAGTAGTTATACATTACTGTAGTACGATGCAGTAGCCGCTGAGTCAGAAACTCCTCATGGGCTACAACCACAGCAGTAGTACCAGAAACAGTAAGAGTCTCCTTGAGATACCTAGCCAGGAAGAAAGTTGTGATACCTAGCTGCCCAGCCTTAACAGCTATATCACGGTTAGTAAGCTTGTCATGAAGAATCTGCTGGGCTTTATTAACTTTAAACGCCAGCGGCTTACGGTTGCGATCCTCGATGACAATAAGATTCTCGTAGAAGTATAAGTCATCCGTAAGGAGTCTTTCAGCGTCTAAGACGGCTGGTGCGGTGGTCATTAGCTTAGAGTTTCTAGGCTATGAAGTTAAGCGTCGCTCTGAAGAACGTCTTTAGACAGAGCAATTATCCCCGCGATGCACCCAACTCCTATATCCGTCTGCCCCAATCTGAGCGACAGGATTGCGATGGCGATCAAACCCACCAGTGCGAGGAAAATTTGAGGTCTGACCTTGCCGAAATAGTTCTGCATTTTTACCTCTCTGAGTGCATAGCCAATAAATGCTCAGTCTCAACGCTAACGAGATTCTGGAGGTAAATCGCGTCAGTAGCTGTGCCTAGCTGAAACTCGAGCCAGTCGCAGACCTCACACCGGAGAGGAAACGTGCCGAGCCTGTCCCACTTGGCCTCGACAGTACTGGCAGTCATCTCGTAGCCGGCGGGGAGATGGTCACCTCGACATTATCGGTGTTGACTAACACCTTGTACTTGGTTGACGAAGTGACGACGAACTCCTTCGTAGCGAAGCCGTTCCCGGCTCCGATCTCATTCAGTAAAATCGAGATGGTGCCTGCCCTAATTCTCGACAGGATGCAGCTACCGCCTTTCGTGAGTAGGTTCGTCAAGTTGAGTTCATCGACCTTCCCGTCCTGTCCACTCGTTGGAGCGCGGATCACCAGTTGGTCGTATGTCCCACCGGACGTTATCATGCTGTCGGCTCTATTGCCGCCTCCGATAGCCCTACGCCTTGGAGTCGAGGCGGTAGGCGATATGCTCTGGCCGTCCGAGGCGTTGCCGATCAACTCTAGCGTATGGGTCTCGATTATAGACAACTCCAGCGATGTGCATTGCGACCTGTCGAGCGTCAGATGTCCCACCTCTAGCCAAGTCGCCGTGAACCCTGTCGCGGTGGCGTTTCCGCCAACTATCAGAACTGACGATTCGCCAGAAGGGAGCGCACTACCCGACATGACCGTTCCGAGGGCAATGTTTTCTATCGTTATCTCCCCGACAGGAGTGGTGCCGAGGTCAATCCTGAGCGTGTTGTCCGAATCCGAATAGCTCGTCGGGATATCTGCCGGTGCCGAGTAGACTCCACTATCTCCACGGCTGAACGACCGTTCCGCGAACACCGTTTCGTTCACCACTACTCCCGCCGATGCAGTGCTACCTAGAGCCAGGAGTCCGACAGCCATCTGCGGTGACAGGCCGAAATACCGAAGGGCCGAATAGGGAGCCTTGAGGGCCGTCCACATTGCCCTCCACTTGGCCGACTCTGTGTGGACGTATTCGATCTTGCCTACAAGAGCGTCCCTCTTGCGCCCTAGCATTCGGTAAAAGGCAAACGGACTGGCCTTCACAGCACGGCCTTGAGCGCATAGTCCACTCCATATCACCAGAAGTAGCCAGCGAACTCCTTTACGGGGCCATGTCCAGACTAGTCGAACTGGCAGCATCCATAGCCAGTATACAGGTAGGTGTGGAACACTAAACCTCGGACGCCTTATGCCCAGCACTTGTAAACACTCCTAGTGGCCTTAACGACGCTTCCAGCTTATTTAGTCTTTACCTTAAGACCTACGCGCTAGGGTCGTCTTTTTGTGGGTTCCCCGACGACCTATCCGACTCAACTGAGCTTTTCGTATGTTCACCCTCGATGACATGTTCTTGGTTGTTAGGCTCCGGCGTTTGGTTCCGCTTGGCATTACTGCCTCCTTTGAGTACCAACATGAACTCATGCCACTGTTGTGGATCAGAGTCCCCCAGTATACGATCTACCTCTGGATTGTAGAACTTCCTTGCGCCTTTAAGCACTTCCATCTCATTATCAGATAAGGTATCTACACCACTCTGTACCGATGTGTCTAATACATTAGCTTCAAGCTCCATAAACAGCCTAGTATTACGCTCCTTTAACTGCCTCGTTATCTCTTTGGAAGCATCAGGACGTAACTGGGGTACTAGGGTCTCATATTGCATAAACTCTGTATCATTACGCTTCCACTGCTCGTATAGAGGTACGGCAATGTTTATATACTTGCAGCTCTCAGTAACAGAGAATCCACAGAGTCTCCAAGATAAAAATTCACGCTTTTTATCGTTATCGTGTACAAATTCTGGTACGAGGCTTTTAACCTGCTCTACCGTTGGAGTCATCCCTGTCTGATTCATGGATTACTTATAGCACAACTGTACTAGATTGTCAAATCGAACTGTTGATCTATTGACATTTTAACCCTTGGGATATATAATGATGTCAAGATTAGGAAGACAAGGGTGATAGGTACTATCGTACACCACATGCCCTATGATGGCATTAGGTAATCTAAATAATAAGAGAGTTTAAATGCTTAAACCTGAAAACATCCAACGAATTGAGTTCGGAAGGCAGCTTAGAGACCCATCAGAGTCAAAACTAACTGGGCGTAAGCTTGAGTCCTGGTGTGTGTGCGCTAAACACCTACAACAACGTAATTGTGCTCCTAATCCTATTAAACGTGGGGAGTTTATATTTAAAACTCGTGTTAGAATACGTACTGTACAGAGTGAAGACGGACCTCAGATATGGTATCGTAATCAAAGATGGAGAAAACAGTGCTTTCTAAGGTGGCTAGATAATGATAGTGAAGTTTGGGATACTTTAAACCCTCTTCCTCCTAAAACTACTAAGTCTGTTGCTGCGCCTAGAGAAACCCTCCAACATCGGCTTGGCTTAAATGACCGACAAATGCTAATGAGGCGTGTAACCCAGCAAGCCCTCTCTAATTGCCTACGCACTGTCCGCAAATACAGCGCAATCCCTAATCCCACCCCTCGCACTTTGCAAGCCCTAAACTTCCAGATGCAGCGTGCTGAGCGTCTAGCTACTGATATGGAGTTCTGGGATACCAAAAAATGAAAAATTTGCCAGAGGGTATTAGAAGAGGTATGAGCAATAGCAAATACTCCGCTGGGTGAGTTAGATAGTCACTTCTTTTCTAACTTCTTTTCGCACTAGTTTGGCACTAACTTTGCAACTACTTAGCAAGCTAGTTGGCAACTAACCTAGCAACTAAGCACGGCACTACTTAATCATTAATGTAGGGGCTAGGTAGCTAGGTTAAAACGTCGACCAGCTGGTAAAGTTAAAACGTCAACCGACTATTTAATGTTTGCTGGTGGTCTAGTAATAGTGGAATTCGGCCGCAGCTGGTGTCGGTCTAGGTTCAAAAAGCTAGTTAGCAAAGGTTCGAACCTTGCTTAACTAAGGCCGACATCGATGTGTACCGCTATCGCCCTGGTCGACCAGGTGAACGACAACATAGTGAAAACCGCATCCTATCTAACCCCTAGCTAGCAGCGCGTCAGCTGACGGCCAGCTTAGAAAAATCCTGGTCGTCGAACCTTGCCTAAGACCGTGCGACATCGATGTCTGCCCATTGCTAGCCAACTGGGAAGGTTCACGTTGGCCGTAGACAAAAAAAATCCCCTACCCGGCGGTTTGCTACCAGGTAAGGGATTCTAGGGTCTGTACGGTCTGCTAAGTGCTAGCTAACCGTATGTCCAGCCGTCTTCAAGGCGCTGATGATAGCGCCCCGGTTCATACTGGCGTCTACCTTGCTAGGCAGTAGTGCCCGTTTGGCTGCTGAAGCACTTTCGTAGGCCGTACCGTCGACGGTTATCGGGTTTTTGCTACCACCGCCGTTGCTACCATTGCTGCGCTTAGCTGCGACGACCTTAGTTGCGAAACTAACCACGGGACTTTCTATCGTCACTACCGCCTTGCCAGCATCATCAGTTGTGCGGGTTACCGCTACGCTGTACGTCAGTTGGCGGATGGTAGTGTCTAGGTCGGCATGGGCCTTCAGCAATGCTTTACCGTTCAGCTTTGACCACGTATCGTCAAACACCTTAGCTATCTGACTGCGCAGCGTATTGCCAGACGTTTCTATCTGTGCTTTGGCATTGGCGCTAGCAATCTTCAGTTCGGCCAGCCGTTTGTCTACAGCTTCAGTCTTGCTAGCCTGTAACTTAGCCATTGCGTCTGCTATGTCTTCCGGCTTCACTTTGGCTAGTGCTACATAGTCCGCAGACATCGCCGTCATCACTTCCAGTTCAATAGCTTCTATGCTAGGTACAATTAAGTTAACCATGTGTGTGTGAATCCTATTCTGTTTTTAAGGTGCAAACCACGGACAGCTGGCGCAGTCAAGCGCGTTATTTGCTATCCACCTAGCAAGATTATACCAGATGGAATATCAGAATACAAGTATATAGTGACAATTTCAATCGAATTTGTCATTAGAACGGCTGTACTAGAATGCCGCCTAGATTTTATTCTAGGCAACTCCTTCACGCGTAGCACGCGTATAACGTCAGATACCAGTCTTATCAAACTCTAAACTAACTCTAATTAGAGTATGCAGAACTAACGTACTATTACGGAATTCGTAACCAAACGTCAGATACCATTACGATTCCCGTTAGATTTTGGTCGAAAGTGTTCATGATCTTACACGTATTAGTGCCAGAAAAGCCTTGACAACGATGCTAACTCTTTGGTATAATTCATCTGTGAATCGGAACGAACTCAGATTAGCTTGCTAATCAGAAAGGTGCCGCCATAGCAATAGAACTGAGGGCTTATCCAATACTCAGTAAGTAAAGGAATAACACAACGCATGATTGAAACAATAGAACGCGCAGAAGAGAAACTCAAGACTTATGGCGAATACAACTTCGAGAAAGAGGATGACCAGTTTGGCGCACCCTACGGGGCTGCGTTGCTAAGGAAGATATTTCCCACCGTCCAGCGAGTAAAGGGTACTGGCATCTATTGCTCATATTGGTCGACACCCATCGGTAAAGTGGTAGTAACATGTCGGAGAATCGTCCGAATCTAGGAGTTACACAATGACTAGAAGTTGTGGATGTGAACATATCGTACATGACACTGAGTTTTTAGAAGACGTACCTGACACTCAGACAACGCAAGGATGCCCGAACCCAGCAACCATCGTAGTTAGTCCCTCATGGACTATCTGCACAGATTGTGAGTCCACTATGGGTGTAAATGCTAGGTTCCAACTCACAGCCACCGGCCCCTATGCCGGGCTAGCATGGCATCAAGATGACGCAAGGTGGGTGAGCAATGACTAAGTTACAAGCACATCGAGAGAACTGCAAATACTGCCTCGATGACGTGCTCAAACAACGGCTTGACCCACGCATGATGACTCGAGATGAATGGGCAGGGTTCGTCCGTGTCGTACTAGAGCATAACACTCAGTTCCACTTCAGCCGGTGCCCGTATGGGGAATCAGCAAGCCATAAGGACTGCGAGTACTGCGATGGTTCTCCGATGTACCTGCATTCTACCGCCATACCTATCAACGGTGCAGGTGCGTGGTTCCGAGTGAAGATCACGCGTAGATTTGGGCTAGCTCTTGAGTGTACGCCCATGCTGATCGACGGTTCGCCCGAGCAAGAACCTCACACAGACACCTTTGTTAATGGTGAGTGGGTTCCTGGAGTTACCGAATGGGGGGAAGTTGAGTGTTTCGAGGATCGACCCGAAATGAACATGACAGCCGAAACTGAGCTTAAACTTATTAACTATCTCTTTGGCACTGCATTCACAGGGGACCAAATTGAGTTTGGACACTATCCAGACTTGACAGATGAGGACAAGGAGTATAGTAACTAATAAAGGTGTCCTGAGCATGACATTAAACTGCTCCCTTGCAACAGTAGGGGCGTAGCTTGTGAGGTGGGCCATTGACGGTTCACCTCGTTAGCATGACTACTAGAAGTTGAGACCCTTGAGCAAGGTATATGTCCTGGGTACGACTCTAAACTGCCCGAACAACATACCAGCATCAGCAAGCTATAAAGGAGTTGCCTAAAGCAAGAGCCCTGAGTCCACAGCAGCCAACTTAGTATGTGTCATCGACACATGAAGGGAGTCTCAAGTGGAGTCCACTGACATTCGTGACAACTTACTTAGCATTGAGCGGCAGCTATCAGTGCAGTTCATCAATCGTGAGGAAGAACTGCGCGGGTTACTGCTAGCACTACTAAGCAAACAGCATGTGCTGTTGCTAGGTCCGCCGGGTACAGCTAAGACGCAGGTAGCTCATGCCTGGGCGAAGTCCCTTGACATGAGGTTTTTCCGTAGGCTAGTTAATCAGTTTAGCACCTTAGATGAGCTAGCTGGCCCAGTTGACATTAAAGCCTACCAAACTGAGGGTGTGTTTCGACGTATCACCACAGGTAAGCTACCACAAGTAGAGATAGCACTGCTAGACGAGGTGTTCAAAGGTAGTCCCTCTATCCTTAACTGCTTACTTAGCATGATGGAAGAGCGGATCTTCGATAATGATGGCGTTGTTGAGCAGGTTCCCTTGGCCTCACTAGTAGGTGCCAGCAATGAGCTACCCGCTGATGACGATGCTCTTGAGGCTTTCTACGATAGGTTCCTACTTAGGTTCCACATTAGGTACCTTGAGGAAGACTCTGACTTCAAGAACATGCTTTACCTCAAGCCACCAAAGGGTGTGGAGTCAGTCCTACTGTCAAGTGAGGACATAGCCTTAGCGCAAGCTGAGGTCGAGGCCCTGGCACCTAGCGGTGAGACTATTGAAGCAGTGCTGACTCTGCGTAATGCCTTGACTGAGAATGAGATCCATGTGTCCGATAGGCGGTTTAAGCAGATGCTTAGAGTGATGGCCGCTGATAGTTGGTTAGCTGGCTTCACTGAGATCCTGCCTAGTAGCTTGCAAGTCGGTGAGCACATCCTATGGTCTAAGCCTGAGCAGATCAGGGATGTGAAGCGAGTGGTCATTCTTAGCTCTGACCCGCAAGCTAGCAGGGCGATAGAGATCATCGAAGCGGTTACTGAAGCCATCGGGTCCCTAGGTTTAGGTGAGATGGAGTCGTTTGACCAGACTGAGGCAGTACAGGTACTGTCCCAGTTGTCGGTGATGAAGGGTGAGATAGACAACATGGACTCCAACAATACCCGTGTAAGGCAGGCATCGGAGCTAGTCCAGAACTCCAGGGCTCGCATTATGAGCAAGATGGGGATATAGCAATGTGGCTACGAATTAACCCAGACGAGTTCCAGCATAAAGCTAGCAAGCTTGATGCGTTCTTTTGGACCTCAACCATAGACAAGCATCCGGTTGTGCGCAAGAGAATGCCACGCAGGGTAGACAAGGTAGCAGGTGGAGATATCTTCAACCTGTTATATCAGTGGGTGCCTGAGATAAAGGAAGATCCCTCTGATGAGGCTCTTACTGCGTGGCTGAAGGCACAGCTAGCTCGACCTGACATTCAACAGCTACGTGAGAAGACAATGGGTGATGCCGCTCTCAGCGCAGTGACCTCAGTTAAGCTGTTCCAACAGCTAATGCGACCACGTGAGTCTGTATTTAAACAGATACTCGAAGTTCGTAATAGCCTGGACACAGCAAAAGCCTACGACATTGACGTTGCTCGAGAAGCTGAGGGTGCCATCAAGGCGGTGCAGAGTAAGCTAGCTGAGTTGATTAAACAGCAGCAACCACAACAGGGGGATGAGACCTCAGAAGCTGTTGATAGTATAGCTAGCGACGAGGCTGCGTTCAGCACTGAGGGAGCTAGGCAGGAGTTTAACAAAACCACCCTAGCTATTAGTAATGCATCTGAGGACTTGGACTCACTAGCTGAGTTAGCAAAGGTACTGCCTGGAAGTGGCTATGAGAAGTCAAGTAGCTATGAGAGACTGCTTCAGCTAGCGTTTGATGAGCGCCTCATGAGTACCTTTAAAAACCAAGCGGAGTTTCGACGCATCATGGCAGCACTTGGTAGGCTGCGTGTGCTAGCAGGTGAGGTTAAGTCTCGTATACCTAAGCAAGCTCCTAACCCTATTGGTGTCATGCAAGGCCGTGACCTAGCTGCTGTACTGCCCAGCGAGTTTGCACTGTTGGACTCACCCCAACTCAAAGACCTGTTCTATCGCAAGTACTTAGATGGGAACCTGATGCAGTATGACCGTAGAACTAGGCTTAAAGAGGGTAGAGGGCCTATTGTGGGGTGCTTAGATATCTCCGGTAGTATGAACGGGCAACGTACAGTACATAGCAAGGCACTGCTGCTACAGTTAGTTAGGATGGCATTAGAGACTAAACGAAAGTTTGTGTTCATTCCGTTTGCTACCTTAGCAGGTACTCCTACGTTCATTGAGTCCTTTGAGGACTTACTTGAGATCACCTCAGCTAGGGGATCACAGGGTTCCTATAGGGGTCTAGGTGGAGGTACTAACTTCTTGCCCCCACTTGAAGCTGCTATCGAGGTGATAGGTACAGAGTCCAGCTATAAGAAAGCGGACATACTGTTCCTTACTGATGGGTACTCCTACATGCAGTCAAGTGAGCTTGCGAAGATTAAACTAAGCAAGCAGGAGTTAGGATTCCGCATGATGGGCGTGTTGTTTGAAGGTAGCTGGGAGCGTAGCTTCCAGGCGCTACTAGACTTGAGTGTCACCGTTGATGCTAACGCTGACCTTACATGGACTGAAGAGATCTTCGCGAAGGTGATGGTGTAAGAGTACTAACTTAGATAAAGGAGTTACCGTGTGTAATCACATCACTATTCTAGGCTGCTGTATCCGGTGCCACACTTCCCAAGCCTCACATGGGGTAGCTATGGGGCCCCTTGGGGACTCCAAAAAGCTTGTACCCCAGACTGGGCGGGATAGCGCAGGGCGGCGAGCGTCTAACATCAGGACTAGCCTACCGCAAAGAGGTTCGCTAGGCTCGAATACCTTCGGGCGGGTAGTGCGTGTACACCCTAGTAATGAGCTCAAGGGATCGTAGCATGAATGAGCAGAATAGTAGCCAGCATGATGTATGCTCTAGCTGCGGACAGATACATGAAGAGCTAGCGATACCTCGTAGTTCTTTGCCACTTGTAGTCGAGTTCATTAAAGAGTACGGGTACGAAGCTACGTGCCAGGGCTGTAAGCTGTCCAGGCGTACCATTATGGTACATAGCAGCCAGCACGATCTCAGATTGATAGGGCAGATGTGCTTTGAGTGCATCATGCTAGCGCCTCAGCATGGGCCTATCGTACCTATGCCTAGGATGTTCGAGGACCCTAACATACTCCAGGTATGGATAGAGGAGCTGAGAGAGGATGGACGATGGAACTAGCATACGTACAGGAGAAGGACATGGAGCTGAAGATCTGTGAGTCATGCTGGGACGCGAGAAATCGTCCGGTCGATCTGCATGGTTGTCCGGCGAGGATAGTCGCGACAACTAGCTGCGACTGCCCATGCCGAGAGCAGCATAGCGACCTGAACACTATTGACCTCAATCACGACCTGGGCCTTAGAGATTTGACTGATCCATTCGGAGAGGAGTAACACAATGAAAAGTCCCAGCTATAGTAACTGGGAACATAGTAGGGCGCTATGAAATTCGATACAACTCTTGACCTCAAACCCAACACGGCGTATATCATACGTCGGAAGGAGCCACCGTCTGAAGAAGAGCTGAAAGCTTGGGCCTTAGTGTTCGAGCGGTCAGACATTAAGGGCTGCGTAGTGGTGTTTCTTGATGAGAATGCTAGGATAACAACACTTCCTCGCATAGTCCTAGAAGGAATGCTGAAGCATTGCTTAGAACAAGAGTCGAACAAGAACTAGGGGTAGACGACTCCAAGAAAACTGCCCGTATGTTTCAGCTTGAGCGGCAGTACGGCAGGTCTATTGTGGAGTTGATACGCCCCCGACTGGGTATAGCATCAGATGTACACGCACGGAGCCTAGGCATAGGCAAAGCCACGCTTAGTGTGTGGCGGCAGAGGTTTGGGATGTTAAACAACGTAGTAGTTAAACCTGGGCCGAAGCCTAAGCAGAGGAACGGAGGGTCATCATGATGGAGCTTGCAACATGGGTTGGAGATAGCGGGGATACTACAGTTAAGGGCGGGGGTAACCCTTCACTTAGCAGTATCTCACCTATTTTAGCAGACCCTCAGTACTACAATAGTAACTTCTGTGATTGCTTTGGTCAGTACTGGGCTGACAATAAGTCTGTCTTGCTCTACGTTTGTGTCGGTTGCTACGATGGCAAGGGATGGAGCCTACCTTTCATATCCGGCCCTGTGTTTTTCTACTACACTGAGGGGGCTTTAAACAACTGCTACCTAGACCGCCTCAATACTGAGGAGGTTGCCTCTAGATGACTTGTTCTCGTTGTGGTGGTTACGGGATGTTAAAAGTTATAACAGAGCTAGAGAATCCTACCGCAACCGCTAGGCTAGAAACTTGTAAGGTTTGTGAGGGCTATGGCTGGGTTAAGTTTGGTATAAGAGGGCCGTGCTTTGTCTCTCAAAGTATAATGCCTCTACTGTTAACCCTTGATGACGAGCTACCTTGGTAATTAGTTAGAATATTGCAAAAGCTATTAGATTTCATAAGCACTACGTTCCCACCTATGGTTCCGGTTATTGAGCCTAATATACTACCCGAAGGGGCGTGGATGATTCTATGGGGTGAGGAGGAGACATTTAAATCCTGGCTAGTGTTGGAGTTAGCATGGGCTGTAGCGCAAGGCAAGCCCTGGTTACAATATCCCACTCGTAAACACAACGTATTGCTAATTAACACAGAGTTACCTAAGCCTCTTTATCATCAACGGGCAATCCAAATGGGACTCACAAGACAGGCAGTCCCTGATAATATTTTCATAGTAACTGACCTGGGTATCAAGCTAGACACAGACGCAGGTGAGGCACAGTTAGCTACGTGGGTATCGCAGTCTCAACCTGGACTTGTCATCATAGATAACCTCTATCGTACCTTCCAAGGTAACATGAACTCAGGTCAGGAAGTTAATAGATTTCTTGACACGATCTCACACATTCGTGAGCGATGGGGGTC
>Ga0114906_1000376_pt1 | contig 25839 bp, 34 predicted proteins | sample MalvirDeepMed_M9_FD_89687 | JGI IMG/M metagenome (GOLD analysis project Ga0114906, IMG submission 89687) | Marine viral communities from the Global Malaspina Expedition - Malaspina viral metaG DeepMed_M9 | ecosystem: Environmental > Aquatic > Marine > Oceanic | place: Mediterranean Sea...
CTTCTCAAACAATGCTTCAATTTTTTTAGTGTTTTCATTAGAAACAATACGGTTCTCATTGATCTCACTATTTTTTTCTTTTGCTTCTATGAAGTTATTAGTAATTTTTTCTTCTGATTTTTCCAATAATCTTTTGAGTTCGTCAAGCTCCCTGCGTAAGTAACTCGTCTCAGCTTGCACCATAGTAAAAGAAATAATAACAATAAGTCCCCCACCAACAATGGTAAGTAAGGGTTCAAGAAATCCGTCCACATATCATTCCTAATAAGTTGCTACAAAAAAAAGGACACCGCCAACAAAGCAAAGCCCACAAAGAGTAATAAAAAAGGTTTGGAATATTTCATTAAGCATTTTCCTCCGATTATACGCTTCTTTAGCTAATTGCTTTTCAGCTTCCTCTCTTCTTTTTTTCGCATCACTTTGCCATTTGAGCCAATCTACATGAAGGTTAGGTCTGCCTGAGTAAATCATTATCTCGTATAGTTCTTTTTCTTTCTTTCTTATTTCTTCTTGAGCGCAAAACTCGTCCCATAAAGCATGATCTTTATAACCACCCTTAGACTTTTGTGTTGCGTTTACTGCTTTTTGAATATTTGATTTAGCATTAAAAAAACTGTCAACAGCCTTTCCTGCATCCATCAATTCTTTTCCGTCTTCGATTGCCGACTTAATCGCTTTGAAAGCCGTTATTGCTATACCTAATTCTGCAATCATAACTACACTGTCACCGAAACAGTTCCAATAGATCCTGTTGCAGTAATTCCTGATAATGATATTTCATTAGCAACTGTAACTTTTACAAACCCATCATGTTGGTAAAGTGCCCCGTTCTTCAGGTTAATATTATTAGTAGGCAAGTCTGATAAGAATCTTTCTTTATTATTTATTTGAGAGACAAGAAGAGAAAACTGTCTTGTTATTTCATCAAAATAAGTTTGATCATACTCTTTAGGAGGAGATCCAAATCGAGGTGGAGCAACTCTTGATGACATTATCTTCTACCATCTGCTCTGATTTCTATTCTTGGTGTGCCCAATCTCCATTGAACACCCGTTGCACTTGATTCAACCCTTATTGCAATAGATCTTCCTCTGAGTCTTACAAAAGCCTCGTTTGTGAATTGCTCTATAACAGTGGAAGAACCCGCTACACTTTGCGTAACAGTGCTTGGATCTGTAGTTAAGTAACTAGCACCGGGAAAGTTTCTTGATTTAAGAGTAGCAACAACACTAGGTGTAGTACTTGTTGATCCTGAGAAAGTAAAATCAGGTATTAATTTACTTACAAAAGAAAATCTATTGCCATCTTCTATGTCAAACTGAGAACTTTCTATATGACTAGTTATACCAACTTCAGGAGTAACACTTCCATCATTTAAACCAAATTCATGGTTATATAGATACCCTCCTGATGCGGCTATAGGATAATCGTTTACACCCCTGTCCAACCAAACCGTTCTTGACAAATTTCCAAAATACCAAGTTTGATCAAGGTAATTATAAACAACATATCTATCATTTTCTGTAGATGAAGAAGAAGGGTAAAACCACCAAACTTCAGAAAAACTTGAGTTAAGTCCTGCTGTTGCTTTTTCTTTTTGCTCAAGATTAAAATCATTAAAAACATAATTTTTTACAGGGCACGGTATTGTAGATACACGACCATTATAAATATAAAAATCTTGGCTACCCATCCATATTACAGAGTCATCTACAGCTATTGATGAGAGAGGACTCATAATTGATGTATTCATTGATATTTGATCTATACCAAATATAAAAGGATCTCCTACATAAGTCATATTATGTAAAGAAGCATCAGTAAATATAAGTATTCCCTGTTTAGTTTCTACAGCAGTAATTATTTCCGAACCTGACCCAAGCCTTAATTCACCTGCGGTATTCTCAGATGATGCCGCCCAAGTAAAAGGATCTTCCTGAGAAGAAAATCTTATTAGAAGAGGATCTTGTGTTCCTATAGTTGTCTGACCATCACAACCAAAAGCTATAACATGACGATCTACATCAGATACCAGTATTTGTTTAGCTATTGTTGGGCAAGTTGCATCATTTGTTAAAGAAAAGAAAGTGGATGCCGCTGTATTTAAAGAGACCGCCCTTTGCGTGGCAGATGCAGTACTTTTATCAAAATAAAAAATACCTCCATTTCTTACATTGATTAAAAGGTCTTCTCCAAAATTGTCATGTGACCATATACGCATAATATCACTTGCAGAACTTAGTGCATAACCTGTTCCCCAACCTTCTGTTGAAGCATCAGTTCCCGGCTGTCTTCCCCAGTTACCTACACCCCAACCTGTTCCAAACACAGAAGTATCAAGACCAACATTTATTTGATATGCCGCACTTACACTTCCACCACCACCCGCTCCGCTTCCTGAAGCATTACTGTCGGCAGTTATAGTATAAGTATTTCCCGATCCTGAATAAGTAATTTGAAACTCTTTATTCAAATCAAGACCATTAACAGCACTTCCACCTGAAAAAGTTACAAAATCATTGGTGACATAACCACCATTAGCATCAGTAACCGTAACAATATTAGAACCGCTTGAAGTTGTAAAAGGATTAGAAGCAAGAGTAACAGTAGAACGAATAGGAGTTATATCCCGATAAGCCCCACCTGTCTGAATGTAATATTTTAAATTAGTTCCAAGACCTATTACATTGGCACCTGATAAAGAAACATATTGAATAATAGCTCTTGCTGTTCCAAGAAAAACATTAAAAGACTGCTTGACCCACCCACCTATTTTTTCAGGAAATCCTAATCTAAATCTTATTTTATCACAATCAAACCAACCACCATCATTAGAATAAGAAGTGTTATCCCTGACTATTCCCGGTTTAAACTGTAAGTTCTTTAAAGGCATCGTGGATCACGGTTTAGGGTACTTGGCTTTAATCGTATTAATAGTGTTTTGCCAAATTTTCGTACCGTTTTTCTGATCGTCATACCAAAGTTCCCACTGATTTAACTTGTCGTATTCTGCTTTACGTTTTCTTGCATAATCTTGTGCATCCCACGCTGTTTTAAGTTCTGCTTGCTTTGCTTGTATTGCTGATTTTGAAATTGGAGTTGTGCCACCTACCCATTCAATCGTGTCAATATTTTCATTATTAACATTGACTAAGGCGTTTGGATTAATTGCTAGAATCGCATCAATTACATCTTTCATGTCACCTCATGCTCCGATTTCATAGGCGGTTAAAGTTGAAATAGGGTTATCCCTGCCATCATCGTTGTCTGAGTTAATTTTTAACGGATAGCTCCCTGCACTTGTTCTTGCACTACTTTTCATTTGAACTTTGTAAGTAATCTGTGATGTGGTTGAAGGAGAATCCAAAAAACTTGAAGTTGTTGAACGCACACACCTATCTGAAATAACTTCAGTAGTCATAAATGCGGCATTGTAGGCACTAAACGGACTGCTCCCTGTTGTTCCGATCCCTACGGCTGTGGAATCACGCATAAACCGGAAACCCATACCATTTAAGTACCACCAATCGCCTCCGAAATGCACAAGCGCAATAAGAAATATTTTATTAGAAGATGCTGTAGGAGTAATATTCAAAGTTAAATTTGTTATATCTGTAAAAGTTCCATTAGCGGCGGTGCTACTTTGCTGACCCGTTAAAACTGCTTGGACAACTTGCATAACACCACCGACAAAACCCGTGACTGTTCCGTTTCCATTTAAAACTAAAGCCATAAACTTATCCTATTGATGTAATGCTTAAAGTTGGTCTGCGTAAAGAACTTGGTGAAGACCCATTAATACCACTTCTTGTAATGTGCAAAGCACTTTCGTAATCAGTTGAATGCTCTCCATACTGTAGTTTTATTGTTTTTGCAGAAGTCCAAGAAGCTACTCGTCCAGTATCCGTATCGGCTGATCCACCAATAGCAAAGACCCAATGGAAAGAATAATATCCATCACTATAAGCTTGACCAGTTCTTTTTGTAGATACAGAATTAGCTACTACCGTCCCATCTAAAACTAGCTGAAAACAAGATATTGCATTGTTTTCTTCTGCATTATTGGCGAAATTAAACTCATAAATAACTTGTTTAGTTCCTGTTGGTGGCGTGTAAGAAATACTACTCCCAGTAACATCTGCAAAAGTAGTTGTACCAAGTTGTGTACCTGAAACATTGCTCAATGTATAGGTTCCACTTGGTACTGTTACAGAAGAGCCATCACAAACGCCACTAAAACTTTCTATTACTGTACCACCACCAAACAATACTAAACTTCTGTCAGCCGGGATATCACCACTTGTCAATTTAGCATAATAAGAATCACCGCCACTGTCTTTCAAGCTCATGGTGCTTGTAATGATTTCGCTCATTTTTTACCCCTTGGGATACTTATCTTTAACTGCTTTAATATCAGCTTTCCACGCATCAATCCCGCTATGATAAATTTTATCTAATTGATCTTCGATAGACGGATATTCTGTTTTGCGCTTTCGTTGATAAGCTAATTTATCGTAAGCTGTTTTCAATTCTGCGGCTTTGTTAGCCACAACAGTCATATCTAAAGAAATGGGTTTGTGATCTTTATCCAACGCTTCAACAGGGTCATTAAAAGCGGTAATCGCATTCGGATACAGTTGAAGGACTGCTTTTTGGTGAAATAATATACTCATAAAATTACCCTATGCTCGTGATCGAAAGTTGCGGTTGTTGAAACTGATTAGAAGAACTACCATCAAATTCATACGCATTAAATAAGATAGCTTCATAGCTTGCAGAATAATCTCTTGCTTGAATTTTTAAAGTTTTTGCAGAAGTCCAAGAAGCTAGTCTTCCCGTAGCTGTTACAGCAGACCCTCCAATGTTGATACTCCACTTTAAAGTTCTCATTCCAAAATCTCCAATGTAACTTGCTAAAGTGTTTCTAAAATTTGTAACTTCATCACTGTCAATATAAAATTTAAAGTGTGCATAAGGGTATGTATCTCCTCTACCGCCATTAAAACTAAATTCATAAATGACATTTTTAGTCCCGGTGGGAGGGGTATAAGAAATTGAACTTCCATTTGCATCGGCATAAGTCGTTGAAAGTGTTTGTGATGCAGTCACATTGCCAACAGTATAAGAGCCACTAGGAACTGTAATAGTAGAGCCATCACACGGAGTTGAAAAACTTTCTAAAACAGTTCCACCGCCAAAGAATGTAATCTCTCTGCCTGACCCACCAATAGAGGAAGGAGCTTTAAGTGCAACAGTATTTGAACCACCACCTGTCTCTGTAAGATTAATACTACTCATAGAATCACCAACCTTCCATTTGCACCCATCGTTATTGTAACACCACTATTCACTGTGATAGGCCCAGTAGTCATGGCACTTGCTGAAATAGTAGTATTTGTTGCTAATGTTTGTGCATTTTCATAAAAAACATCATTTGTTGTTCCACCACCTATACTACCCCAAGCATCAGTATATCCTTCAAAAGCACCTGTGGTACTATTATATCTAAAATCACCTGCGGCAGGACTTGAGTTTCTTTGTGCAGTTGTTCCTACGGGAACTTTAATAGAACCTGTACCACTAAAGTCTGTGCCATCGGCTGTGGTTTCAATTCTTAAACTTCCATTATGATATAGCTTAGGAACATAATTAGTATTATCTACCGCTATAGCAATATTAGAACCTACCGTTGAGCCTGTTCCTATAAGCAGATCATCTGCGGAATCATCTAATGCAATATAAAAATCAGTAGCATTACCATCAAATACTATTTTTGTATCTTCTGCCCCTGCATCCCCGATAGTTAAGGTAGGAGTAGTGCCTGACATAATAACATCAGAAGTTATTGAAATATTAGTATCATCTGCTGTTATGGTATCTAACGCTATACTACCTACATTAGTTATATTCGCATCATTAAAAGATGTTGCACCTAATGTATTCGATGCACCTGTGGATGTAATACCGGCAGAAGCCGTAACCGCACCTGTTAAAGTAGATGCCCCGGCTACGCCTAAAGTACCTGCTAATGAAAGGTTAGTGAAAGCATCTATCATAGCACCACCGGAACCTGCACCATCTGAATAAATAGCTTTTGTTTCACCATTAGCTATAGTTACAGTGGCACCACTTCCCTGTTTTATTATTATATTTTGTGAGCCTGAAGTTGAATTTTGTATTAACCAAAGTTTACTAACTGTATTGGGAGCTATTGTTATAGTGCAAGCAGAATCAAGCGTTCCTGTATACTTTAAAAATATAGATCTACCGGGATCAGTAGCACCATCAGCTATAGTTGTTGTATGCGTATCTGCATTGGTGGTAATACCCTCAGTACCATAACCAAATGCTTCAGCGATTAACTCAAGATTTTCATTGGTAGTTGTGCCCCAAGAACCTGCCTGTTCTCCATCGCCTATCTCTTCAAGCCTAAGATTATTTACAAAAGTACTTGCCATAACATTTCCTCATTTCAGCACAAAATACCTAGGTATTTATTGCGCTAAGTTTAAGCCGCTACATCCACCCATTCAGGACTTTGCGTTGTTGATATCTCTGTCCAGTTAGGAGTCTGCGTAGTTGCAATAGTAGTATAGTTTGGATTTTGTGCAGTATCAATAACAGACCAAGCATCTATTTTTATAGATCCAACCTGAGAAGTCGCAGAAACAGAAGGTAAAGTAATACCAGTTGTTACATTTACAGTAACTGTTCCAATAGATCCAGTAGCAGATACAGATGGTGAAGTTACATCGATCAACCCGGTTGCAGTAACAGTTCCTATTGCTCCCGTTCCTGAAACAGAAGGAGGAACAACAAGGGATGTACCCGTAATAGTCAAAGATCCTACAGATCCTGAACCCTGAACAGAAGGTGGAGTAACTATTATCAATGTTGATACAGTAACTGTATTTACCGACCCTGTTCCTGAAACAGAAGGTGGAGTAACTATATCTCCGGAAACTACAGCAACACTTCCTATACCACCTGTTCCGGAAACAGATGCAGTAGTCAGAAAAGATCCGGTTGTTATAGATACAGAACCTATAGATCCTGTAGAAGAAACCCCTGAGACAGGAGCTAAAGTTCCCGTATTTATAGATACAGAGCCTATGCTTCCTGTAGAAGAAACAGAGGACGGGACAATAGACTGACCAGTTTGAATCGAAACAGATCCAATTGAACCTGAACCCGATACAGATGGCGGGACAATACTTGAACCACCTATTATTGATAAAGAACCTGCTGATGCAGTAGATGATACAGAAGGAGACAGTACATTAGCTCCCCCTTTGACATTATTGACTACAGATCCAACAGCAGTAATAGATACTGTAGAAGGAAGAACAAAATCACCCGCATTTCCTGAAACACTTACAGGTATAGATTCAGGAGTATTTGCCTGACCTCCCATTGCAGGGTGGTTACTACAGTAGTAATAAAGAGTAGGCGCACCTGTAGCAACAGTAATTTGCGTATATGCACCTGAAGAACCTGCACTTCCTGAAGTGGTTACACCCGTAGTATATTCAGATCCACCACTATGCGTCCCATCAGAAGTTGTCGAGAAACGTAAAGGGTGCGTACCATTAGTAGAGTCACTTTGATCAAATCTGTATGTGTTGCCTTCTACTAAAGATAAAGTATCTTGTTGAACCCCATCAATAAAGTACTTATTGCCTGATCCTGTACTAACTACAGTAACAATCTTTATTTGAATAGCACTAGAACTTTGAGCAATAAATCCTGAAGCAGAAACAGATGGCAGAGTTACAGCCATAAAAGCATCTACAGTTACAGATCCTACTGCACCTGTTCCTGAAACACTTAGTAATGTAACAGGTGCAGAACCTGAAACAGAAACAGAACCAACACCACCAGTAGAAGAAACACCCGATAATGTTGTATTAGAAAAACCTGTTACAGATACAGAGCCTATAGACCCCGTCCCTGAAACAGATGGAGCAATAACTACAGTTGCAGAAGATGCCGTTGCATTACCAATAGCACCTGTTGCAGACACAGAAGGTAAAGTTACCCCATCATCTATCTGAACAGATACAGAACCCACTGCACCTGTACCTGAAACAGATGATACTGTTAAAGCAGATGAACCAACAGCAGAAACAGTAGTAACCCCTCCTGTTCCTGAGACAGATGCAGTAGTTAAAGTTGATGATGCCGATATAGAAACAGTAGTAATACCACCAGTACCGGATACAGATGGAGTAGTTATAGAGGAAGTACCAACTATAGAAACTGTTGTTATCCCACCTGTAGCAGATACAGATGGGACGAGTGCTTCTGCATTTCCTGCACTACTTAAATCACCTACTCTTCCTGTACCTGCAACAGATGGAGTAGTGAGAAGAGAAGATCCTGAAATAGAAGAGCTTGAACTAACTGATCCGGTAGCAGATACAGAAGATGGAACAACACCAACCCCCGCAAATACAGTAACAGTATTAACTCCACCAGTACCTGATACAGATGGAGGTACTACAATTTGACTTGCAGAAGCAGTAACTGTAGTAACACCACCTGTACCGGATACAGATGGAGATGTAATATTAGAGGTACCTGTTACAGATACAGAACCTATAGATCCCGTAGCAGATACGGATGGAGGTACAGTGTTTTGGCCTACAGCTACTGAAACAGTTCCAGTAGCCGCAGACATTGCGGTTGGGGTGGCAGTATCCCTGTTCCAAGCGGCAGTATTCCAACCACGATTGGAATTATTCCACCCTTGAAAAACTACATTAGCATCTGCCACCTAACCAACCCTTGGAGTTACATAATTGGGCACTCTCAGTTTTGAGTTAAGCAATCCTAATAATAGCAGTACTTGCACCAACAGTAGGGAAAGTAATTTGAAACGTACCCCCGGTTGATGTCTTAGTGCCTCCAAAGTCAAGAGTACAAACCGTTTTATCACCATTTGTGTCGTTATAAATCATAGCCCCTCTTGCGGCTATTGTTGCGGTAGTAAAACTAATATCACCAAAATCTGTGACCCCAACTGTAGTTCCTTGATTTGTGGGAGCAACTTTAGTTAAAGTGCCTCCTCCACTTGAATAAGAACCACTGTTTCCAACTTGACCTGTTGTTGTAAAAGTAGCAGTAGCGGCTCCAATGCTTGCGGCAGTAGTATACAGTGCAAGTTTAAATGCATTCCCATTTGTCGCAAAGTTATGAGTTGCAGTCAACAACTCTTTTTTAAAAGTATTCGCCATAGCGGTAGTAATAGCCATTAGTAACTCCTCAAATTTTTAACTGTTTCTTCATGCCCATTTATACGCAACTCTGCATAAATTGTAGCTCTTTCTTCCTGACGGGCAAGTTTTAACGAATTATACATAACATCCCTTACTCTATCAGAAAAAACTCTTGCCTGTTCACGCAAAGGCATAGGAGAATTGTCGGCAACACTAATTATCTTCTTCATTGCTGATTCAATAATCTGCTCATCAGACAAACCTCCATTATGACTTGTCTGTACAAAAGGAGGCGTAATACCACCAACAGCACCTGTAAAACCATTAACCGACATTCTTTAATTCCTTTTTATGTATATGCATAGATTTTTCACTGTAATTTCTATCAAATAGCTGAGGTTTTATAGAGGTAACATCAGCAGGTTCAGGCAGTTCAGCTTTTGATTTTTTTGTAACAACATATTCATTGTCATCCTTGGGCACACAAATATAAGGATCATCAAGCCTATGATACCCATAAAGTTTTTCTGTAGGGGGAACATTATTATCAAGTAAAGTAGAATTAGGGCAAACCTCTATTTTAATCCCTTTTGTAACAGCAATGGAAAGCCAAAATTCACAACATCCTCTCCCTGACTCAGCCATAGAAGGAAGATTAGCGTATGTATAATCTATTCCGTAAAGAGATATAGAAGATACTTTTTTATAAATTGCATATGCTATTGCATAAGGAACCGTATTATTTAAGTAACTTATCTTAAATTCAGATAAGACTTCTTCTATAGGATACTCTTGTATAGAAGGGACACGACTATCTAGCTCACATGAATATATTGGATTTTTTTGTTCTTTATCAAGAAGAAACTTTCTTGCAAGAATTGTCTGCGTTCCTGCATTTTCAGTATCCAAATACCTTGAAGCAGGATCAAGCATAAAAGTTCTATCAACTTTTATGATTCCACCAATAGAATTGATACCCCAAACTTCATCAAAACTTTCACCCGCAACACTTTCAACAAGATAATCAGACAAAGACCTGCCCATAGCAAGAATTGCAATCCTGCTATTCAATAATTTTTCATGTTTATTTTTGTGTTGTTTAGATTTCATAGTATAGCTTGTACCCTGCTTTCCCCATTACGATAAGAATCCATTCTGTTTTTTCCAATACCAAGATCAAATAACTGCTTTAATGCTTCATCATATCTTTTTTGATAAAGATTCATTATATCTGCTTCACCCTTCATAAAAGTATAAGACTCTATTAAGGAACCGTAAAGCAAGACAGTAGTTGCATTTTTACTAAACCAACTTTCCGTTGTGTCTGAGGTAATTGATTTAAAAACAGCAGTTGCACCACTTGAAGATCCGGTTAGTGTTTCATCCAAAGTAAATGAAGAAAATATTGCACCCACTGTCAATGTAGTTGCATTGGGAAATGTTTTAACAATAGCAGTATTTCCACTAACAGAACCTGTAATTGTCTCACCTGCTGTAAAGGTTCCACTAGAACTAGCTACAGTTATAGTTTGTGAACTCTCAGTAATACTAACAGGATCATAGTAATAATGAAGCTGAACTGAGTATTCTGCTGAAGGCAAAGGAGCAATAATAAATGTCGTATCATCAAACAACCCATAATACTTGGGCACACCTGATGTACTTAAAGATGAATATGCTTCACGCATAAAACTAACATCTTTATGCAGAAGAAACTGATAGTCATTGCTTCCATCAACAACAGCCATTGAAAAAACAGCAAGAAAATCAGAGGGAGTATTTAAAAAACGATTACTCTGACTTATTGTTCCTGTGACATTTTTCCTTAAATCAGGAACAGAAACAGATCTGTTTATTCGTTCCTCTGCCTGTTTTATAAACGTAGATATTTGATTCAGGAATGTGGTTTCCTGATTCTGCGTATAATCTATGATTGCTTGTCTAAGCTCTGTATAAGTCATAATTAAATTATTTTAGTGTTTTTCTTTTTAGAGACAATACCTGATCCACCACTTAGAACCATGCCACCTGAATTTTTTCTTTCTACATATAATGTATTAGGATCTAAATCTTCTTTGTTTATCACTCTTCTAGCTTTTGAAGGTTGTTGAAGATTGCTTTTTTCTTTTTCTTTTTTTGTAGCAGGTCTTGTAATAGGCCCAACACTAAGAAATTTTCTTTTTGATATCGGGACATCAGGATTTCTTTTATCTTTAATTTTCCCAACATCCATAGCCTTTCTTTTTTTTCTAACAAGAGAGTTATGCTCTCTTATTTCTTTTGGTGATACTCCCGGTATCTGACCTGAACCCCCAAGAAGACTTCCAGTATCAACATTATGGATAAAATCCATAGATTTTTTAGTAAGACTTTTTTTCTTTTTGTTATCTTCTTTAGACATATCAAACTCCTATTAAAATACTTAGGTATTTTTAGTCTTGCCCATCATTAGCATACAGGTTGTCGAATATTTGTGAAGTATCCATAGTATAATCTAAATCAGATTTTGAGTAATGCACATAATGAGAAGGCTTAAAATCAGGGGCACCTTCTCCACACTCAAACCAAGCAGGATGAGTTACCCTGACCCGGTTATTAGGAAGAGCCACAATATTACATTGCCACTCACAGTCTTCAAGAATCTCAAGGACATGACTTTGCTTATGTTGAGCAGGGTCATCTGCTATTTCAGATTCAGTATAGTCAACTGTAAATAAATATCTTGCAGGATAAAAGTTACCGCCTATCTTAGCAAGCCAAGGGGCAGGAGTAGCCCTGTCCATTTGATAAACACTTACAGTACTTGATGGACAATCCCAAGGCTGTGCATGATGTACAGGCATCACTTCAGGAACTTCATCCCACTCAAGAGAGTCACCAATCAATGCAGTGATTGGCATCCTTGCCCACATAGCACCGCCATGCACATTTTGATCACCTTCATCAAGACCTGTAAATATCATCTGAAAACCTAAACACCTTCCCGGTATTGCAGTAACACCAATTGCCATAGCATGAAGGACTTCACCATGATATCGCTCATGATTACAGGTGAACTCCCTTCTAACCCAACACTTAAAATGCGGGATATTACTATAAAGAAATGACAAATTATCCGTTCTTCCTAAAATACTGAGTTCTAGCGGCCCCACTGCCTCTAGCAACTGTAGCTCCTTTAGGTCTTTTGTTAACAGACATACCTGTCTTTTTCTTCATGACACCGCCTTTAGCATAACCTTTAGACTTCATCATCCCGCCTTTGGCATAACCCTTAGACTTCATCATGCCGCCTTTCATCATCTTTCCAACACCATCCATAGCATAAGTAGGGATCATCTTACCTGTCTTAGGATCTTTACTCATTGGTCTTTTGCCTGATGCCATTTTTTTAACAGCAGTTTTACCACCTTTTGAATAGCCTTTAGTCTTCATCTTTCCACCCTTAGCCATTCCTTTAGTTTTTATTTTTCCACCTTTAGCCATTCTCTTAGACTTCATCATGCCACCACCCTTAGCACCAAAAACTCTGTTAAATTCATCAAGTAAAGCCTGTTCTTCCATTTCTGTAACTGCTTTTGCTCTTCCTGTGCCTCCTGTAAATGGATCTCCTGATCTCATCATTTTTAAGTATTTACGATTGTTGTAATCATCAGGGACAGAAGAAAAGTCAGCACCTATTTCAGTAGCTTTTATTTTAGGGCGAAAATTCTTTACCGATGTTGACCTACCCCCTCTAGTAGACTCAGTAAATTTTCTGCCCTGACTATCTGTTCCTTTATATGTTTTTCCTGTTGTCTCACCCTTTCTACTTGCAGATGCAATTTTGCTCACTTTTTCTGCTTTAGCAGTATCAGGGTTTCTATATTTTACTTTTCCTTTTGCTGTAGAAGTTGGGTTACTAATAACTTTTCTTTTTGTTGGTTTTATTCCTTTTCCTGATGCACCAAACTTATCAGCAGAAGAAGTTGTGGATTTTTTTACCACAGGTTTCTTTGTTACGGTTTTCTTTGTTACCGACTTCTTTGCTACGGGTTTTTTAGTAGCAGGAGAATCTTTTTTAATATAAGTTTTTCCTTCAAAAGTGACTAACTTTTGTCCTGATTTAAAAGATCCACCAAAAGGTTTATAATCTCTTTTAATTATTTCCTTTGTCATTTTTGCCATAACAAACTCCTCAGTTAAACTGTTACTGTAACTTCACCAATATGACCGACTGCCGCCTCAACACACCTCTGAGGATTTAATGTTTCTTCATTCAACAGAGGCCATTGAATAAAAGCACCCTCTATAAAATGGTCGGGACGAGGATCGAACAAACTTTGGGGATCAGATATGTTGACACGACCAAGGAAATTTTGAGGCTGATCAGGATCGAAAACATCACGACCAACCCGCATACCAGTACGAACCCCATCTCTGACTTCATATACAAGATCCTTCAAAGGATATCGAAAGCCTGTCCTGTCACAAAACCCAAACGCATATTTAGCTCTTGCATATACCTGCATTAATAAACTCCAAAACCCATCATAGGAACAAACCTTGAAGATGACCTGTCTCTGTCTTCTTGAGCGGCAAGTGCATATTGAAACTCATACTCTGCCTTTAAAGGTGCAACTCTTTCAGATGCTTCAGGTTTCTTCATAGCAACATAATACGCAAGACCTGCAACAAGACAAGGAACAAAACGAGAAGGGATTTGAGCATCACCTGATATTCCGGAACTTAGACCATCAACTCCCGCAAGATAAAAATAAGATATTTTATATGTTTCAGTAGAATCAGGAACAGGGTAAAGAGTAAATGTAGTACTAGACTTTAATCGTTGGATAAAAGCCTGAGTTGGCCTTCCCTGTTGATTCTTATTACTTTTTTGAGAATAAGTAGATACAGATATTCTCTGTATATTGTTATCTACCTGATCCGTTCCTGTTCCTGTACGCAATGACATCTCAATAACATCAATCATACTTGTATCAGTAAATGTATAAGATGCAGTTCCTGCGGTAAGTGTCTGCTCGGCATTAGTTACAGTCCAAAGGTTTAAACCACGGTTTTGCCACTCAAGGGTGATAAAATTTAAACTTCTTCTGATTGTCTTCAAGTCATAACCGGAACGCAGTTCAAGACCTGCTCTTTCATAAGCATCTTCAAATATTTCAGCTAAATCAGGTGTAACTACTGCCATGTTTATGCCTTTTGTGTATTACGATAAGATCGTGTTTTTTTAGCTATTTTTCTTGGTTGACTAGAGAATTGTTGGCCCTTAGCTGTATCTTTTCTTTTCTTAGCAGTAGTAGCGGCATATTCTTCTTTACTCAGTGCCGCAATTGCTTTTTTAGGTAAGTACCGCTCTCCTGTTTTTGCACTTGGCTCACCTGATTTTGTTTGCCATTTTTGATCACCCCAATTTTTCAAAGACTTTTGGGATGGCTTCAATGTCGATCCACCGGATTTCTTTTTTACAACAGATTTAGTTTTCGTTTTTTTTAGAGGCATTAAGATGTATAGCCTCCACCTGCTTCTTTATATTTCTTAGCAAGTATCTGTGCTTTTCTTGCGCTCCACTGACCCGGATTGCCACCACTTGAACCTGCCTTTACTTGATTAAATAAACGCTTACGCAATGTTGGCTTCGTATAATTTCCTGCTTCATTTACTCTAGACTTAACTTTTTTTCCTTCTTTCATTTTTAAAGTACTACTCAGTTTTTTAGCTTGTGAAGCATGGGTTTTTGATGCTTTCTCAAGCCCTGAGATAACCTTTTTGACAGTCTTTACATTCTTGTTTTTTGATGTAGCAGACTGTTTTTTCGATGAACGAGCAGGGTTTTTTATTTCCTTTCCCATGTTTGATCTTGAAATCATAAAGTTTCATCACCTCCAAAAATAACATTGCTATCTCCCTGAGTTGATATTGGATTTGCAGGAACAACTCCAAAACTCGGCCCTCCAAATATTCCTGTTCCGGGTTCTCTGTCTGAAGTAATTTGAGTATCTGCCATTAATTGTTGTATAGCATCATTAAAACTACTATCAAAACTTGATGTCCCATAAGTTGGAATATTATCAAGAAAACCTACTAGGTCATCTTGAGAAATAGATCCTTCACCTACACCTAATGTACTTCCCGGCACAAAGTTATAATTCGTTTCCAAAGGCTGAAGACGGGTCGTTCCAAAACGAGTGTCCATATTCAAAGGACTTACAATATCTTCCAATGAAGTATCATCATCTTGCACAGATCCTTTGAAGGTTGCAAACTGAGGAGAAAATGTTTTATCAGGAAGCCTATAAGAAAGAGATCCTGAAATATCTTGGACAGCACTCGGATTAGAAGCAACATAATCCATCATTTGATCAAACTCATTATTGTCTGTGCCACCCGGATCACCACGACCCGAATAGATGTCATATTTAAGTGCATCCCTGTAAGCATCTCGCATTTCAGGGCCAAAGGCAGTTTCAAAAGAATTGGAAACAACCCGACCATCTCCAAAAGTTGCTCCTATAAGATTTCCTCTCTCTAAAGGATGATCATAAAATGAATAAATTGGAGTAGCACCACTTCTAACAGCTTCGTTTACATCTTCTTGAGTATGAACATTATCCATGATTGCTTCAATTGCATTAGGAAGAATACTTATGTCTTCAAAAAAATCAGCAAATCCTTCCCCAATAGATTGAAAATCAGAATTAATTTCAGAAAAAGAGTTACTTTTATTTGAGGATTCATTGTCTTCAGGGACATCTCTTGATGTGAAAGTTGTACCTGAAGGAAATGTAGAAGGTATATCAAAACCATTAGCCATTTATATCACCACGCCTTACAAGACCAATATCTTGCTGAGAATTTATCTTTGGCAGAAGCACATTTATGTCGGGCACGAAAACTACTTCGGTTTTTAGGTTGATCTTTTTTAATAGACATATTGGGATCACCGAAACGCACTATCTTGATCTCACTTCCTTTCTTTGCCAAGACTGCACTCTTCTTAGCTTTGCCGGGAGTTCTCTTCGGCTTGTTAAAACCCGAAAAGGTTTCTCCCCGGTAGCTTATTCTTCCTGAAGGAAGCCTTTTGACATCTTTAGTCGTAGCCATAGTTATGAAAAGAAGAAAGTTGCTTTTTCATGATTAGCAATAGTTGCGTGTACGTCTGTTTGAAACAATATCCCATTGTCAGGGATATTAACAGAATGCGACTGACTAGAAGTAAACTTCATGTCAAGTTTAGTCTCACCACTTGCACCGCCATCTCTTAAAACTAATGTTGCCGCACCTGAACCAGTATGCACTGCAATTTGCCTTAGCCTCACCCTTGAGGCATAAGCAGTTCCAGTACTAGTTAAAGTAACAGCAAATACATCTGAAGAAGACATAATTTACTCCTTTAAGATGCAACATCATATCCAGTGATTTCAATGATAAACCTTCCTGCTGAATAAGTTGCATCGCCTGTGCCCTGACTTGTTAGATACAAGTACTGATCAGCGGCAATCACACCACCTGCTGTTCTTGTTCCTGCGGCTTGGGTTCCTGCATTAATAATCAGAGTTTCTGTTAGATCAGAAATAGCAGTATCGTTAACACCAGTTCCTTCCGTAGCAGAGTGCAGATCAATGTCTGAACTACCACCGGCAGGTGCTTCCAAACATTGCATGGTTACACCAAACACAGTTCCCTGATCAGCAGTAGTCACTCTTCCTATATAAGCAACACCTGATCCATCTTTACCAATAATATCACCTGCCGAACCACCATCTTTCAGTCCGGTTAGGTCAATTATAATTGTGGTCTTAACAATATTAACATTGGTTGTTGTGTCACTCTTGAGTCGGTTAACCTGAGTGACGTAGACCTCGGCTGTTCCTTCAATACCTGCACCGCCTAACGCTTCAGTTAACATTTTATTGCCACTGATTACGGTAATAGCACCTGTAGTTGCATTCTTTGAAATTACTTCAAACCCGTTTTCTGAACGTACCGGGCCTGAAAAAGTTGTGTTAGCCATGTGTATCTCCTGTCGTGGCAAGTGTCAGCATAAAGCTGTCAGGTAATAAGATAATAACAGGAAACATTTTATTTTCAATAACAAAATACTTAGGTACTTTTAAAAAAAAAGGGGCTAAAAGCCCCTTCTTCTTCAGAGTACGAACTATGGAGTTCCGGCAGTTCCATAGATCCCAAGAGGATCTGAAACACCAAAACTATAACGCTCTCTTGCTTTGTAACGTACATTTCCGGTATCAAAATCACCATCCATGCTTGTTGACATTGGAGTACGCTCAAAATGTTTCATACCATTAGGCACATCAGTAATGATGAAGAATGAGTCACTATCAGTTAAATAGTGGTTCACTCTGTACCCTTCAGGTATAGAACCGTTGTTGCGTATCGCATTGATATCATTATCCGCAGTTCCTGTTCTCAGTTCAGAGTCAAGCAACCTTGTCGCTATGAACATAGAAGCAGGTGGGACAATCAATCTACGAGGTCGAGCCGCTATCAGAAGACCCCTTTCATCTGTAAAAGCCGCAATATCAATTACTGCTTGTTCTAGAGAGGTTTCATTCAAGTCAGCCGCAGTTGCCAAAGTATTAGAATTTACACCACCCTGAACAGTTGGATGACTTGTATTAAACAAGCTAACACCATCACCACTGTTATAAGTTGTAAATCCAAAGTTTAGAGGAACAACCGCTTTTGTCTGCTTGGTATAAGCCATTGCTCTTGCAAGAGCCTTGGTATATCTAGCTGACAAAGAATCATAAAGATTATCCTCCATAGCTTCCTCTGTAATAGAGAAACCCATAGCGATAGTTTCATGATTGTAACGTGCTGTGAAACTTTCCTGTGCCCTGTCATAAGAAATAGCCGCACCCTCTGTTTTCACAGGAGCCGCACCAAATCCGGAAAGTTTTACTTCCTCTTCAAATGAACGATCAGAAGTTTCTGTTTCATAGATTTCTTCATGTTCATCTTCATACTTAGCATATTCTAAACCAAAAAGAGCATTCAGACCGGGCAATAACTCTTTAAGGAGTTGTGAACGAGAAATAGTAGCCATCGTGTGCCTCCTTAAACGCCTGTGCTATTTTGATAAGAATGTACACCGACATTCAATTTTACGACAAACTCAGGATAAGTATCTTCTTGAGTACCTTCCCTAAAACCTACAATACGCACACCATAGCTTTGTGTAGTCACAAGGCCATTTCCGTTTGTACCTGTAAGTAAGTTCATCCCCGAATTACCTGTAGTGGTATTACCTGCTGTAGAAAATCCAAGCTGTGCATTCTTACCGACTGCACCTGCAAAGCCTGAACCTGAACTTCCACTATTGAAAGTGCCAAGAGCCGCACTTGCCTGAATTTCCATCAACGCATCAGGATCATCCATAACACGAACAAAAACATCAGATGCTCCACCTGTCACAAGTCCGGCAGGGAGATAGTTATTGAACGTAAGCTGACCTTCGCTATTCACATACCTAGCACCAACACAAACACCAACAATACCTGCGGTTGCAATAACCGAAGTTGCGGCAAGAGTGATAGCGACAGGAGTTGAAGTTACTGCTGATGGAAGACCTGCTGAGGAAAGAACAACTAAATCACCGTTAAATATAGCGGCTGAATTATTTGCTTTAACAGGAAACTCCCTGATAACACCACCGTTAAATGCCTGACCACCAATTAAATTAACAGGTCTCAGGCCATAAGGGCTTGCTGTAGAAGCCATTGTTTAACTCCTTTAAATAAAAGAACCGGGAAATTAACCCTTCCCGAAACTAACCTTCGTTTGACGCTCCGGTTTAAGTACGGGCATCCTTGGGTCAGACTCACGGAGATAGTTATTATCAACAGACTCCATTTGTCTTTGTGCCATTTCACCAAAGTACTCATTCCTAGAGGCCACATTCTCTTCAGAGTTTTTGCATAAAAGAAGTCCACCAACTTCAACATTTCCTTCAAACCTTGATCCAATGTCAGACATCACTTTAAGCTCAGGGTGATCTTGAGAACGAACAGGCTCCCATCCTTCACGCATTTTTGCTGAAACATTTGTGTTATCTGCCTGACCCATAACAGATGTTCGTACCCATCGATACTTATATCCGTCTTGGGAATCCGGTTGAGGAATTCTTGATGCAGGTTGCCAAGGCTTGGATCGCTCATTCTTTGTTCGGGTCTGAGATTCCCGGTTAGCCCTATCCGACATTATTCATTTCCTTTAGTTTTTGAGCGGCAAACTGCTGAGTAGTGATACCCAACCGTTTAGCCAATTTTACCTCTGACTGAGTTAAATTCACCTTGCGTGGATTCTTGCCTGAATTTCTTCCGGCAGGGGCAACCACGTTTCCCCTGTTTTGCACATTACCAGAATCGTAACGGTTTGGAAAAGTATTTTTTAAATCTTTATCAATTTCACTGTAATATTCATCAGATTTAGGATCATATCCTTCCGACACTAGCTTTTCATGAAGACCAAAAACATAAGATGTCATTGGTTTGTCTTTACCAAACCAAGAATTTTTTGACGCCCAATCCTTTGCTTTAGGATCAGGTTCAGGGATATTTACCTTGGGAACAGGTTTTTGATTAAACTCTTCGACAGGCTTTTCGGTTTCCTGTTGATTTTTCATACTATTGGATCTTGCTGTTATTTGTGCCTTAACTCCTGCAAGGGTTGCCATCTTTTCCTGAGCATCAACAATCGCATCAGAATCACCGGATTCATATGCATCCTTTAACTCTTTTTTAGTCTTTGCCATTTCAGCATCGACTCTTGCGGCAACATGAGTATGCGACTGAACATCGCTCTGCTTGAGTCTTTTCCGGAGATCCTCTATTTCTTTGTTTTTAGTTTTTGCAAAATTAACCGCTTCTTCCTGTAATCGGATGGCTTCTTCTTTTGCTCTTCTTTCTTCATGAAATTCGTAAGAAAGTTTTTTAATTCGACTTTGCACACGATCAGAATAATTTCCAATCTCGTCTTCATCAGGGATATCCGGCTGAACACCTTCTGCTCTTCTAGGAATTCCTTTATCTTTTTCAGGAGTGTCATCTATAACTTCAACTTCTATTTCTTCAGAAGTATTTACTACTTCTTTGCCATCGTCTTCCTGATCGGTCATGCTCTCTCCAATCCTGTGGGATCAGAAACAACCGCTTCAACTGTATCATCATTGATCAGTCTAAACTCAGATCCCTGAAATTTAAAACGTGTTCCTGAATAAGAACGAAAAATAATAGTATCACCTTCTTTGCAATATGCCCCGGAAGGAAACTTATCTTCATCCATATAAGCATCCTCTCCCATTTCAAGAACATAACCAATAATACTAGCAGTTGATTCTTTTGTTCTTGTTGATTCATGGAGCATGATTCCACCAGAGGTTTTATCATCTACACCGGGACAGGCAACTAGGATTTTATAGCCTCTCGGCTGAGGGAGTTTATCGATGGTTTCATCATCGATATCAATCTTCTTATAATGCATTGTTCTCTCGCTTACGAATGGAAGGTCGTAGTACCTTTTATAAAACAATCATAGGTCATTTAATTTTTTTTGCAAATCCTTTATTTGAATTTTTATATCTTCATAGGCAATCAATTGACCTGTTAGGTGTCTATAAGACTCAATATCCTTGCAATTTCCACTAATAATAAATTCTGAACAATCATGAATTCTTTCTTCAAGGACACTTGTTATGTATTCCAGTTCATTCATATAAAAGTACCTAGGTATTTTTTATCGATCAATAGTATTCTTCATCATATCAATACCTGCTTTTAATCCTTCTATAGATTCCTTTGACTCTAAAGTCGCATTATCAGCGGCTATCTTAACTCCAAGCCTTGCCCCTTCTTTCCTTTCTTCAGAATCAATACGTTCTTTTTCTACAGCTATTGTCTTATCTTTCGATAAATTATCTGCCTGAATCTTCATCATATCCACACGCATCTTATGTTTAAGTTCAGTCTCTTTTATCTCAAGTTCTTTTCTTTGGATAATATTTAAAGGGTTTTGGTCTTCTTCATTTTTCTTTTTCTGTGCGGCTTCGGCCTGATCTTTTTTAAGTAATTTATCAGCGGCTTTAACAATCGTAGAAGAAAGCTGATACTCAAGATCTTCCGGCAACGGTTCATTAGGATCGGGTAAAGGGGCACCAAGTTGTAATTCAATTTCTTTTCTGTACTGCAATGCAATATGTTCTGCAATATGTTCAGACATAGCACCCTGAATAGCAGAAGCAAAAGGAGACTGACCAACCATTTCCCTAATTTTTGGATCGTTTGTAAATGCCATATGTACCTGAATATGTGCTTCATGATCCTGATAAGAAAAAGCCTTGATGGCTTCCTGCTTTAAAACACGCATATTTTCAGTGACAGGGTCATATGGTTTTACTTCATCAGGAAGCTCAATAATTTTATCTGCATCCTTGATACCAAGAACCTCAAGCATTTGTCGATGTAAAAGACCAAGGTCATATAACTGAGGTGCTTGCTGTGCTAACTGCAATGCGGCTTGATACTGAATCACTTTCTGTGACATGGTTGCCGCATTCGGATCGGATACAGGTATCACATCAACCCGACCATCAAAGTCCTGCTTTCTAGATACAGAAACATCTTCCATATAGTCATATGTTTCAGGCATAAAGTCATGAACAATATTAGATATTAATTTTAGTTCTTTTCTAAGTGAAGCATGAAGCCTAGCCTGTACACCGGACATCACTTTCATGGATCTTTCTAAAAGAGCAAGTGTGGTTCCCACAGGAGCATTTGCATTAGTCGATGAAATATCAATATCGGCAACCGAGCCTATTCTTCTTCCCTCCTCCACAATATTAGTCAAAAGAGAATACAAGACCTGACTTGGTTCTTTGTAAGGAAGCATATAAATATTATCTTTTATTGCTCCACCGGGAATATCCACATCCCTGAATTCACCGGGGGTTAAAGGACTGTCATTCCCTTTTACCCTAAGACCTCTTGCTTTAAGACCCGCAGGTAAATTTGATAAAGTTCCTGCATCGACAAGCTGTCTAAGAATAGAAGTCGCAGACTTGGCAAGTCCACCCATTAAATGTATTAGACCTGTTCCATAAAATCCAAGACCGGGAAGGTATCGATAATGAGTAAAGTGCATACGTTTTTCTTTTCTTGGATCATCTTCATACCAGTTCCTACGAATCGATAATATTTTATTTCCTGTTTTACTAATGGTAATAATATAAGGTCTTGCTATTTCATCAGGATCTTCAAACGGCTCAGGAAGGTTTATATCAACGTGCATTTCAAGAAGAGTGTATCGGTCATCATCTTCTGTATTAAATGCAGATTCCCCATCTAATTCATTTTCTTTTCTAGTAATATCATTGAGTTCAAAAGAAGGATCAGATAACTCTATGTCAGAATAAAAACCGGAAAGCATTAACTTGCGTATTTCATTTGTTGTTTTTTTCATGACATGGGTAAATCTTGGGCAAGACTCAAGATCAGAGGCACCATACTCCACCACAAAATCTTCAGCAGGGACAAACATAGCGACAGGTTTTTCACTGATCGGGTCAAAATAAACTTTTTTAAACGCAGATCCCGCTAAAGGAAGTTTAAACAATAACTGTTCAAATTCATCACGATACTCTGTCATCTTTTCCGTCAAAAGATAATTAAGTTCATCCTCGACCCTAGATGCCTGTTTTGATTTCTTAGGATCTATCACTCCAAGTATCTGCGTTCTTACCGGGCCTGATGCAGGAAATATTTCAGTAATTGCCTGAGCCTGAAAACGAACCACAGCCTCGGTTAATATAGGATGATAAACACCACAGGCACCCATCCAAGGCTGATCCCTTTCCTCAATCTTTAAACCAAGAAGGTCAAGACCCTTAACATAAGCCCTCGACCAATCCTTTCTTGACTGAACATCATTCTCATAAGAACTGACAAGCTCTGAACCCAAAGCCTGAAGATCACCATCATCTATAAAATCTGCATAATTGGAATCATGGTCAGGGCCAACAATTTCTTCCTGCATTTGCTCATCAAAAATAATTGTTGTCGAGCCATCTCCTTCATCAATACTGACTGCATCCGGATTCACAATCTCTATTTCTATTTCTTCTGTATCCGTTTCTTCTGTAACAAAAGGTAAATAGGCTTTATCCACACTCATCAGTAATACTCCACAGGTCTTTTATAACTTATATCCTCTTCCCACTCATCCATCTCAACCCTCAGCCATCCACCTTGACGGAATCGCAGAAGTGCCTGAGTCATTGAGTCAACAAGATCATCATGATCTCCTGAAGGAAAAGCGGCACACTCCTCAATCATCTCATCTGCCCACCTAGTAGCAGGATACCAGACTACACCGGAAGCGAACAAATCACTAACAGCATTCACCCTTGCAATCTTATCCTGACCCCTGCTTGGTGTAAATTCCTGAACAGGAATTCCCATTGCTCTTAACTCAAATACAAGCGGGGCACCGGAAGCCTTGGCTTCAATAATCAACTGATCAGGTTCCCATTCCCAATACGTTTCATGTGCCACACGTTTCAATTCAGGAAATTCCATTTTTGATTTAAAACTATCAAGCAATATAAGGTTTGGTGTTTCTATTCCGGATTCATTTGGTTTATGAAAAACACCCCATGTAGAACAAGCACTGTAATCTGATCTTTGTGTTTTTAAAAAAGCAGTATCCCAAGACTGAATAATTATTTCGCATGGGGGAGGATCATCATCAGGCCACTCTCTCCACCAATCTCTTTTTATAAGTGCCCCTTCTTCTGAAGTTGGGTCTTGTTGGTACTGTGCATTCCATTTGGCAACCGGGAGTTCTGCTTTTAGAGACTCAAGTTCAGGAAGTTCCCAAAACTCAGGCCATAGTGCCTTACCTGATGGTAAAATAGCAGGAAGTTCTATAACTTCCCAACCATCGGCACCCTCTCTTCTTGATGCAGATTTTATAATTTGACCCGTTAAATCCCTCGTACTCCAACGAGTCATCACTAAAATAATAGATCCGCCGGGCTGAAGTCTCTGTCTTGGCCCTGATGTATACCATTCATAAACCTTGTCATACACTTCAGGGTTATATGCACCGAGTGCGGCATCCTGCTCTGAATGCGGATCATCAATAATTAATATATCTGCACCTTTACCAGTAACCGCACCACCAACACCTATGGCAAAATATTCACCACCTTTATTGGTTGACCAACGACCTGCGGCTTTACTGTCTGAAGCTAAAGTTATGTCAGGGAAAATATCTTTAAAATCCTGCTGACCAAAAAGATTTCTAACCTTCCTGCCAAAGTTAACCGCAAGCTCTGCTGTATGTGCTGTTTGAATAACTTTCTTTTCCGGGTTCCTGCCTAAAAACCATGCAGGAAACAGATAACTAGCAAATTCACTCTTGGTATGCCTTGGAGGCATATTAATAATTAATCGTTTTAACTTTCCATTAGCTACATCCTGAAATGCCTCTGCCATAATCTCATGATGTCTTCCACCAATAAAGCTAGGCCATGCATGACGAACAAACTGAAGAAAATCTACCCTTGATCCTTCCTTTATCTTTGCAGTTTCTAAATTCCTGACAAGTTCAAGTATTTCTTTTTTTTCTTCATAAGGAAGTTTTTCTATTGCAGACAGTCTGCTTTTTATTTCCTTTGCAAGATCAACCTTGGCAACAGTCATTAAAACAAACGCTCCCCTAACTTATGTATATTAGACCACCTAAAAAAATGCATAGATTCTTTGTCCATTGGATCGTTCCTGTCAAATCGACCACACATGGCAATCTTACTTTCTTTGTCCGAACAGTTAAAATAAAAAACACCATCCGGAGTGTGAACTATAATATATACAGGAACAGAAAAATCTTTTGAAGCATTCCTGCACTTATATATTTTGTTACTGCTAATCATAAAATCAGGAAACAGTTTATTTTCTTTATTCCTAGTTTTTACTTCAGTAAAACATTTGATCACATAAGAAGAAGTGCCCTGTTCTCTATGTATCAGAGCAAAGTCCATAAAGTATTTATTTGGGAGTTTAAAGTAATTACAGTTCCAAGCAGAAGAAACAAAGTCAATAACAGATCTTTCACGTTGAACATCTTCTGATTTCTCATATAGAGGTCTAGTGCCCATAAATAGTATTATCCTAGTGAATGATACTCAAACTTTTTTTAAAAACTTGAAATTTTGGTGAAAATATGATATTTTATTATCAATGTATTGTTAGGATCATTCCATACTAACAGATACTGTTTTCAAATAATATCAAAATATCCTGAGTTGTTCCCTAACTCACTGACTCCTAACAATATTAGACATATTGTTATTAGACCTGATTACATTGATAATAAAATATTTAATTGGGCACAATCTCAAGATATATTTTTCATTATGCTCCTGAACCTAATTGCCTTACCGGGGTGGTTACTATATATCACTCACTGTAAAACAACATCCCATATTTAGTTAGGGCACCTCCTCAAAATTATGTAATCGTATGATCGGAACACTATGTATACACACACCCAGTGGGCACCCGCGTACAGGGGGGTACGGGGTGGGTGGGGTCATGCGTGA
>Ga0114906_1000377_pt1 | contig 25757 bp, 18 predicted proteins | sample MalvirDeepMed_M9_FD_89687 | JGI IMG/M metagenome (GOLD analysis project Ga0114906, IMG submission 89687) | Marine viral communities from the Global Malaspina Expedition - Malaspina viral metaG DeepMed_M9 | ecosystem: Environmental > Aquatic > Marine > Oceanic | place: Mediterranean Sea...
CATAACCGCAGGATATGTGGCTTGGCTGATGATGTTTCGAAGAGAAAAAAACATTCTCGTTGTCGCAACTAAATTTTCTACTGCTGCAAACTTGGTTAAGAAGGTGAAAGCGCTTATCAAGAATCTCCCAGAGTGGATAAGGATTTCTGAAATTTCCGTAGATAATAGAACTTCTTTTGAATTGTCGAATGGATCGCAAATAAAAGCGTCCACGACATCCCCTGACGCAGGCCGCTCGGAAGCGTTATCTTTGCTTGTAGTGGACGAGGCCGCCCACGTCCCAGAGTTGGAAGAAATGTGGAAAGGTTTATATCCCACATTGTCCACTGGCGGCAGATGTATCGCCCTATCAACTCCAAATGGCGTTGGCAATTGGTTTCATCAAACTTACATTGATGCAGAAGAGCAGAGAAATAGTTTCCATCCTAGGAAATTGCCATGGGATATGCATCCCGAAAGAGATATGGAGTGGTTCGAGAAAGAAACCAAGAATATGTCCAAGCGAGACATTGCGCAGGAGTTGGAATGTAACTTCAATATGTCTGGAGAGACTATTATCCACCCGGATGATATAGAAAGAATGCTCAGCCAAGCATTGGAACCAAAATACAGAACTGGGTTTGATAGGAATTATCATATTTGGGAGGAGCACCAATCTGGCGCGAACTATCTTATTGTGGCAGATGTTGCTCGCGGAGATGGACAAGATTATTCGGTGTTTCACGTTATAAAGCTTGAGACGATGGAAGTTATCGCTGAATACCAGGGAAAGCCAAATATTGATATGTTCGCCAACATGCTTAACACCGTCGGTCGTGAGTTTGGTAATTGTATGGTGGTGGTTGAGAACAATAATATAGGATTTAGCGTGTTGGAAAAATTGATACTGATGGAATATCCAAACGTTTACCATTCAATTAAGTCAACTCACGAATATGTTGAGCAGTATGCGGCCGAAGGTAGATCTGGCGCTGTTCCCGGATTTACCACGTCATCAAAGACGAGACCTCTTATTGTGGCGAAATTTGAAGAATTTGTCAGGAACAAAGTAATTACATTATATTCTAGTCGAGTGATAAACGAAATTAGAACTTTTGTTTGGAACAATGGAAGGCCGCAAGCGATGAGAGGATATAACGATGACTTAGTTATGAGTTTGGCGATAGCATGCTGGATTCGAGATACGGTGGTAACATCTTCTAAACGAGATATGAAATACACCAAAGCGATGTTAGATAGCATTCTTTTCGCAAACACGAAGATAAACACAACTATTCCTGGTATGCACGGATACAAAAGAAATGAAACTCACGATAAGATGTTGGAGCAAACAACACTGCAAAAAGAATTTAGTTGGCTTTACAAGGGATAAATAAATGGAAGATAACAACAACAATGTCAGAAATTCTGAATCTACACTATACAAGAAATTAACAAGACTTTTTTCTGGTCCCATAGTTAATCGCAGAACACAGTTTTATAGACAAGAGAGAAGAACTCAGTTAGATAAATATAAGTTTAAGTCTGCTAGCGGTGCGAATTTTAAGAAGGCGTCGTATAATCCTTTTGAGGGAATGCAATCATCCATGATGCAAAATCAGAATCGTGGTGAGCGATATTCCGATTTTGATCAAATGGAGTATACGCCGGAGCTTGCATCGGCACTCGATATATATGCAGATGAAATGACAACTCATACATCTTACGAGAAGATGCTGAAGGTTATATGTCCCAATGAAGAAATAAAGGGTGTTCTAGAAACTCTCTACAGTAATGTGCTAAATGTTGAATTTAATTTATTCGGGTGGTGCCGTACAATGTGTAAGTATGGCGATTTCTTTTTATATACGGATATTGACGAAGGGATCGGTGTCAAGAGCGTAATTGGACTACCTCCCCAAGAAGTGGAAAGACTAGAAGGCGAAGATCCAACAAATCCTAACTATGTCCAGTTTCAGTGGAATAGCGGTGGATTAACTTTTGAGAATTGGCAAATGGCCCATTTTAGGATTTTGGGAAATGATAAGTATGCCCCATATGGAACTTCAGTTCTAGAGTCGGCGAGACGAATCTGGAGACAGCTAATCTTGCTAGAAGATGCTATGATGGCATATCGGATTGTTCGTGCGCCCGAAAGGAGGGTGTTTTATATTGATGTTGGGGCAATCGCTCCAGAAGATGTAGAGCAATATATGCAGAAAGTTATTACGCAAATGAAGCGAAATCAGGTTATCGACAAAGACACGGGTCGTGTTGATCTAAGATATAATCCAATGAGTATTGAGGAAGATTATTTTCTGCCAGTTCGAGGCGGGACCAGCAACTCTAGGATTGAGAATCTTCCGGGGGGAACCTATACGGGCGATATTGAAGATGTAAAATATTTGAGAGATAAATTATTTTCCGCAATAAAAATTCCTCAATCATACCTTTCCAGGGGCGAGGGGTCCGACGAAGATAAATCAACTTTGGCGCAAAAGGATATTCGATTTTCAAGGACAATTCAGCGTCTTCAGCGAGCGGTCGTCGCAGAGTTGGAAAAGATAGGAGTTATCCATTTATATATTATGGGATTTAGAGGCGACGATTTAATTTCCCACTCTCTGAAACTTAATAATCCCTCAAAGTTGGCGGAATTACAAGATTTGGAACAGTGGAGAACTAAGTTTGATGTTGCATCGGCGGCCACTGAAGGATTCTTTTCTAAGAGATGGGTTGCAGATAATATTTTTGGTATGACAGATGAAGAGTTCTTGAGGAATCAGAGGGAGATGTTTAACGATCAGAAGATGCAGATATTGCTTGACGCTGTTGCTGCGGGTGCAGAAGCGGGGGGTGAAGATCTTGGAGGTGACCTTGGGGGCGACCTTGGAGGTGACCTTGGGGGTGACCTTGGAGGTGACCTTGGGGACGACCTCGGGGGAGATTTAGGCGATGAAGAGTTGGGCGGCGAAGAGTTAGGTGGTGAAGAGTCGGCCGAACCAGAAGAAGGTGATCTGCTCGCCGCACCTGCACGGCGAAATGATAAAATGCACCAATACCAAAAGGGTTCTTATCTTCCCGTAAAACATCGAGGGGGAGACAAGAGAAGTCTTGGCGCGAACAAGAGAAGCAGAAAAGGCGAGTGGAGTAATGAAAAGGGTAAGAATACGCCAAGAAATACTTTCGGCGCAGGAATGCTTGATATAATGAATTTGACAAAAGGTGGCGTTTATGAAGAGGGAAGTGATACTTATAGAAGTGAGGAAGATAAAGTTTTTGAAGTAAAAGAAAGACACCGGGAAATTAAACTTCTAATAGAGCAATTAGAAAATAGAGAGGATAAAAGAAAGGATGAAACGCAAGAAGAACAAACATAATAAGAAAAGAAATACCGCTTTTCTTTACGAGATTCTTGTACGAGAAATTACGAGAAGTGTTGTGAGCGAGGATAGGGAAAAAGAGCGGTTGGCATTAGGGATCTGTAAGGATTTCTTTCGCAAAGGATCTATACTGAGAAGGGAGAAGGATATATACGACTCTCTTTTGTCTTTGGGTGATGTTGCTGATGATCTCGCCGAAAAGATAATGTTGGAAGCCAAAAAAGATTATGAGAAAATTGAAAGAAAAGAAGTTTTCAATAAACAAACAAAGTTGGTTAATAGAATAAATAAAAGCCTGTCCTCAGATACATTTAGTTTGTTTGTTCAGAATTATAAGGATTTGGCAACAGTCTCCCAAATACTAAATCAAGAACTCATGACAAAAGAGAGAGTATTGTTGGAGAATAATTTTTTAAAGAATAAGAGAGAAGATGTAAAAGAGGATATGGAACCTACAGATAGTTTGGTATACAAGACGTTCGTGGAGAATTTTAATAAGAAATATGGTTCGCTGTTGGAAGAGCAGAAAAACCTTGTTACGAGGCACGCTCTTTCTTTTAGCGATAATGGTCTTTCTTTGCGGGTGTTTCTTAATGAGGAATTGGTGCGACTAAAAGGGATGATGTTGGAAGCGAAAGAATTTGATTACATAAAAGAAGACGAGAGTATGAGTGAGAAAGTTGATGATGTATATGCAATTCTGGAATCGTTTAAGGAAAAAGAAGAGATAGATCAACAATCTATTTATAAATTACTCGAAATACAGGATCTGGCGAATGAATTAGGGGAGAAAGAATCTAATGCCGATTGAGATTAGGGTGAGAGACGAGGAAGAGGTTACAGAACCCGCGCCAGAAAAGATAAACATAACTGTAAAAGAGCCACTTCCACCCGAAGAGGAAAATACTTCTTTTAAGATGAGGTTGCGGGCCCGCAAATCTTTGGATGGTACCATAATGATAACTGATCACTACGTGATAGATATCTCAGTGTCTCCTGAATTCAAGAAAGTCGTTGCATTTCCAAAAAAGGCATATAGTGATGAGGTATATGCCGCTCAGAATAGGTTGTTTGAACACCTAACTAAGGCGGGCATCGTTGACAGGGAAAGCGTGCAAGGCGGCGCCGTTCACGGCGCCCTAGAGGGTCTAATATTGGAATCCAAAGATAATGTTCCTGTTGTAGATTTGACAGTTATGTCGATAGGTAAGTTCATCGAAAGAGAAAAACCAGAATACATTTTTCAACAAGCGTATGACCAAGAAGTGGATGATATGTATGTACATCCAGACGAACAAGAGTCTACTGACCTTGGGGAGGTTCCGCAAGAGGCGGAAAAAGGGAGTATTCGACAATATTCCGTTAGAAGATATCTCGGTTCGGGGTTTTAGTGGATTTAGCATATTTCATTTTAGTGTGTTATGGGATGACACAGATAATCGTTTATGGATCTGTTTTTAATAGGATCCGACCATCTCCAGAATTTCTATATGGATTCGGAAAACTGTTTCATTGCCCTCTTTGCATGGGATTTCATGTAGGGTGGGTTGTGTTTTTGATGTTCTGGTATAGCGGATTTCAATTGTGGAGCAACGTTTATTTGGGATGCTTTCTTTACGGGTGTTTGAGTTCAGGAACTACTTATATTTTGAGTATGCTTGTTGATGACTATGGCTTACAGATTTGCTCAAGCAAGTCGGAGGAGAATTAAGTATGTCTTTGGTGTCTATTAGATGGTTTTTGCCAATTACGCGCCGCTGCTGTAGAGGAAAGTAACTCATGCGGGTAGTGCCCGCATTTTTGTCTTTATAGGAAAAAGTTTTTAGGGATGTTTTTATACTATTTATATCGAGGAAATATATAATGCCTAAAGTTTTATTGAGAGAATATTATGAGCTATGTCCGGGCGGCGTTTGTCAAGATCTTCTGACAGAAGAAGAGAAGCAGCAAGTCGCCAACGGGATGGTTATCATGACAGGTGTATTGCAAAAAGCTGACACTAGAAATGGAAATGGGAGAATATATCCCGAGAGTGTTCTTAAGCGTGAAATAGATAACTATCAGAAGTGTATAAAAGACAATAGAGCGCTTGGGGAACTAGATCATCCGGAGGATAGTGTTATTAACTTGAAGAACGCTTCCCATATGGTGACTCAAACTTGGTGGGATGGAAATACTGTGTTGGGGAAAGTAAAGATACTCGGTACCCCAAGCGGCAAAATCCTTCAAGAGCTTATCAATTGCGGTGTCAAACTTGGTATTTCTTCTCGTGGTCTCGGAAGTGTTAAAGAAAACAACGGAGACACTATTGTTGAGGATGATTTTCAATTAATTTGTTTTGATTTCGTTTCTGAACCATCAACCCCAAATGCCTATATGGCGCCGAGGATGATGGAGGGAAAAGAAAATGTTTTTTCAAAGGCGGATAGGATAAATCGGATGCTGAATAGCATAACGGAGAAATAAAATGAAAATAACGAAAGGTGAACTGAAATACATTATCAAAGAAGTGATACAAGAACACTGGGATGATGATGTTGGCAGACCGTTTGATTCCAAATTAGCAGAATTCAACAAACTTATGCACGAGTTAGCAACTGAAGTTGCTCACCACTATAAATCTCGTAATGCGACCAAAGAAGAGGCCCACGGGGAGGTTTTGCAGGTTATTGGCGCCGCCATTGATGAGTTCAGGGAAGGATCGGTGGATGGTATAGATGTAGAGAATGTTTTGCTTGACGTATATGACGATGATCAGGGAGAGGGCGACGAACTCAATATGGCGGCGAGATTCGCCAAGAAGGGCAAGAGAGACTTCGGTAGCGCGTTGCAGGAAGAGGAGAAATGGATTCAGAAAGCATCAAAAGAGATGGAAGAAGAGGGTACAGAGGGCGATTTTACAAAATATTGCAAAGGTAAAGTAAGTCAGGCGTGCATTGATCGAGCCGCTAAGGAAGGAGGACATCCAGCGGAGATGGCACTCTTCGCTGCTAACACTTCCAAGGGCAAATGGAAATATCCTAAAAAAGAAAAGGAATAGTAATGAAAAAAAGCGAACTCAAAGAAATGATAAAGCCCATAGTTCAAGAGTGTGTGCGGGAGAGCGTGCAGCAAGTGCTGCTAGAAAGTGGTCTCTTGTCATCGGTTATCTCTGAGGTTATAAAAGGTTTGGAGAGACCGCTTGTGATGTCGGAAAGCAATCATACACAGGCAGACTCAAAGCAGAAGCAGGCAAGGGAAGTGAAAAAGTCCAACAAAGAGATTTCCAACAAACTTGACGAAACAAGAAAGAAGATGATGAAAGCAATTGGAAAAGATTCTTATGGTGGTGTAAATGTTTTTGAAGGAACAAAACCATCTATGGCAGATTCTTCTCCATCTGCCGGGGCCCTCCGGGATACAGACCCATCCGATTCAGGAGTTGATATTAGTTCTATTATGAATGAGAGTTGGGCAAAATTAATATAGGGGAATGATGTGACTGTTATGAAGAATGATAGGGGTGGCGACCCCGAAAAAATGATAAAGAGATTTATTAAAAAAGTAAAGAAAGCGGGCATAATTGAGGAAGTTATCAATAGAAGGCACTATGTTAAACCATCTGCCAAAAGAAGGTTAGAGAAGAAGAGATTGCTTGCTGAACACAAAAAAAGAAAAGAGAAAGAAAAAAGCACTATTTAGTATCATAAAACTATTTATTTTGGAGTAATATTATGAGCACATTAACTTATAGAAACGGTATCGGGAATCAGGCGGCGTACCAAGTATCCGGGATTCCATTTGTAACTGGCGCAGCATTGGCCACCAACGAAGAAGACGCAATATCTTTCCCGTTCGTTACAAAGGCGGTGACCGTTATTAATACCGGGGCGGCCGCCATGAGAGTTCATTATAACGCCTCCGGTTCAGGAAATGTTGTTGGCGGACTTCACTTCGTCACTCTGGAACCTGTTGGCGCGACGCTGCCCCTAAGTCGGTTCACGTTTAGCGTCAAATGTAAAGAGATTTTTGTGTCTTGCCCCGCTGGCACCACCACATATGAGATGTTCGCAGAACTAACTACAGTATCGACGAATGATATGTATATACTCACGGGGTCAGGTCTTACTGAATAGATTTGCGCCGATGAACTTCCTATCTTCGCAAATTAGTAATCGCTTTCCATTACAATAAACTAATTATGAAAGCAGCCACTTTGGGAAGTATTTCATAATGACAAAAAAAGGTATAGCAGTATATAAGAGCGGTAGCGCTACTGATGTAACCTTTCAGTTTTTAGATGACGGTTCTTCGGTTCAGGGCGCGGGATACACTTCCTCAGTTCACCAAGTAACTGGCGCTTTAGAAGTAACTGGCACATTAAAGTTAGACATCTCTGGCACTCTTACGAGTGGATATGTATTAACAACAGACGGCGTAGGTAATGCTTCATGGCAAGCCGGCGGTAGTTCTTCTTTCGCTGCTTTCGCCACAGAAGCAGGCAAAGTAACCAACGCTCTTACTGGTGGTACAGGAATTACTTCCTTTACTTACGATGGTTCTTCTACGGCAACTGTGGCGATAGACGAATCAATAGTAGTAACCCTAACGGGTTCACAAACACTAACGAACAAAATCATTTCTGGAACCTTTTCTGGTTCCCACGCTGGATCTTTTCTTGGAGATGGCAGCGGACTAACTAACATAACTGCATCAGAGATAGAGGCAGCAGGCGATACCAATGATATTCAATATAATTTAAACGATGATCTGACAGGAAGCAATAACTTTACTTTTGACAACAGCACATTACGCCTTACCGGCTCCGCAATTATCTCCGGATCCATTACCACTACAGGCGGCAATAAGTTTGGCAATGCGCTAGATGATGTTCATCAATTTACCGGCAGCATTCTTTTACAAGGATCAGGATCTGATCCGGCATTACTGGTATCAGACGCAGCAGGCGACCTAAACTTCGCGGTGTATGATAGTGGATTGGTAAATATACGAGGACCATCTAGTGGAGTAATATTTACTGCTGGTATACCTGGGACCGGATATCTTCAGGTGGATGCTTCCGTTGGCGTTCGCACAATTGGCGGGGTTCAAACTTATGATATGCGCAACAATGCGGACGTGCAGTTTAGGCAAAATTTTGGTGGCGAACTCAACCCCAACGAATCGGGTCTAGGATTTCCTCTTGATCCAGGTTCCTGTGGACTATTCTCTCAAAACGCACCAGTGTTGGTTGTTAGCGGAACATCAGCCTACTGTCCTTCAGGCAGTTTCGATGTCTCCGGTTCAACAAAAGCAGGAAGTGATTTATCACATACCCACCAGGTTACTGGTTCTTTGCAACTAACGGGTGCGGTAAATTTAGATATATCTGGTTCTCTTATAGATGGATATATATTAACTACTGATACTGCGGGCAATGCTTCTTGGCGCCCTAACACTACTTCCTCTTTCGCCACTGAAGCAGGCAAAGTATCTAATGCTCTTACAGACGGAACGGGAATAACAGATTTCACATATGACGGGAGCTCGCCAGAAACTGTATCAATTGACCAAAGCATTGTTGTAACTCTAACAGGTTCACAAACTTTAACTAATAAGATTATATCTGGGACTTTCTCTGGATCTCATAGCGGTTCGTTTACAGGATCTTTCTCTGGTGATGGATCTGGACTAACAGGACTAACAGGCACTGTCTCAGATCCCTTATCTGGCGCTTTCGGCATTGTTCCATTTACATACGACGGTTCGTCCGTACAATCAGTTGCGATAGACGACACAATAATAGCAACATTAACAGGCACCCAAACCCTTACCAACAAAACCATAACAGGATCTTTTAATGGAGATCTGGTAGGAGATGTTACAGGAAACCTTCTGGGGACTGCATCTTTTGCAGATGAGGCAGCAAAAGTATCAAGTGAACTCACGGATGGTACAGGAATAACAGACTTTACATATGATGGCAGTTCTCCTGCTACTGTATCAATAGACGAAAGTATTGTCGTTACTCTCACCGGATCACAAACTTTAACTAACAAGATCATATCAGGGACTTTCAGCGGATCTCACACGGGATCCTTTACTGGTTCGTTCGCGGGCGACGGTTCCGGACTAACTGGCATTACGGCCGCTGTCTCCTCGCCTCTTACTGGGGCATTTGGTATCGTTCCATTTACTTATGACGGATCCTCCACTGCCGACGTTGCTGTCGATGACACCATAGTGGTAACACTAACAGGATCTCAGACTCTAACAAATAAAATAATTTCTGGAACATTTTCTGGATCGCATACTGGTTCTTTTACAGGTTCGTTTTTTGGCGATGGCAGTGGATTAACAGGGATCAGCGCTTCTGTTGGTGCTGCCGGAAATGAAAACGAGATACAATATAACTCAGGCGGCAACCTCACAGCTAGCAGCGGCCTTGTTTATAACGGGACAGTCCTTCTTGTAACAAGTTCTATAGAAACCACCAGTATTACTGGCGCTTTGCTGGGAGATGTTGTAGGAACTGCGTCTTTTGCAGACGAAGCAGCAAAAGTAACCAATGCTCTTGTCGATGGTACTGGCATAACTGATTTTACATATGATGGAAGTTCGCCTGCTACCGTATCAATTGACCAAAGTATTGTTGTTACCCTAACGGGTTCTCAGACTCTAACTAATAAGATAATTTCTGGTACTTTCAGCGGATCCCACAGCGGATCTTTTACTGGTTCGTTTGCAGGCGACGGTTCGGGACTAACTGGCATAACAGGAACTGTCTCTTCGCCTCTTACTGGCGCCTTCGGAATTGTACCTTTTACTTATGATGGATCTTCTACTGCTGATGTGGCTGTCGATGAGACGGTAATAGTAACACTTACCGGTTCACAGACCCTGACTAATAAAATAATCTCGGGCACTTTTTCGGGTTCTCATACTGGATCTTTTACCGGGTCTTTCGCAGGAGATGGATCTGGTCTGACTGGTATCACGGCAGAGTGGGATGGAAGTCATGACGGCGATGCCAGCATTACTGGCACCCTATATGTAACAGAGGGAGTCGAGGCGCCATCTTTTACTGGATCATTGCTGGGCGATATAACAGGGGATGTAACAGGAAATCTGCTGGGCACATCATCGTTCGCTACAGAAGCAGCCAAGGTGACGAATGCCCTCACAGAAGGAACTGGTATTACCGCTTTCACCTACGATGGTTCATCCGCCGAGATAGTTTCTATAGACCAGAGCATTGTTGTTACTTTGACAGGATCTCAAACGCTTACCAACAAAATAATTTCAGGCACATTTAGTGGATCTCACACAGGTTCTTTTACAGGATCGTTTGCAGGGGACGGATCAGGACTAACGGGGGTAACTGCTGAATGGGATGGGACGCATGTTGGCGATGCGCAGATAACTGGAACCTTGTATGTCACAGAGGGTGTGGAGGCGCCGTCATTTACTGGTTCTTTGTTGGGTGATGTCGTGGGTGATGTAACGGGGAACCTCCTGGGAACTTCTTCGTTCGCCACTGAGGCAGGTAAGGTATCAAACGCCTTAACGGAAGGTACGGGTATAACGACTTTTACTTACGATGGATCTTCGCCAGAGACGGTATCAATTGATCAGAATATTGTTGTTACTTTAACAGGATCGCAAACGCTTACCAACAAAATCATTTCAGGCACATTTAGCGGATCACATAGCGGATCTTTCACTGGATCATTCGCTGGTGATGGATCTGGGTTGACGGGCATAACAGCAGAATGGGACGGCAGTCATGTTGGGGATGCTAGCATTACTGGCACCCTTTATGTTACGGAAGGTGTTGAGGCGCAATCATTTACGGGATCTCTGCTAGGAGATGTGGTGGGGGATCTTACAGGGAATGTTCTTGGCACCTCCTCTTTCGCAACTGAAGCAGCAAAAGTATCTAATGCTCTTACTGCTTCTTATGGCATTCTTCCCTTCACTTACGATGGTTCGTCCACTGCCCATGTCGAGGTTGACACGTCGCTGATAGTAACCCTCACAGGCTCGCAGACACTAACCAATAAAATAATTACTGGATCTTTTACAGGTTCGTTCACGGGATCTTTTACTGGATCTTTTGCTGGCGATGGTTCAGGATTAACAGGGGTAACTGCTGTAGAGACCGACACGCTAGATGATGTAACTACAAGAGGAAACACGACAGCGAACAGTATAACCATAGGTTCGTTTATATCTAATGGCGATAGCGTAGTTACTGGAAATTTAGATGTAACAGGAAAACTCACTGCTAACGAGTTCCACACACAGATTGTGTCATCTTCCATTATTTATGATTCAGGATCAACAAAGTTTGGCGACTCTGTAGATGATTTTCATCAATTTACTGGTTCAATTGGATTGGTAAGCGGGAATGTGGAAGCGCCATCTTTTACTGGTTCTTTCTTGGGAGACTTGGTTGGCGACGTAACAGGAAATTTGCTGGGGACTGCATCTTTTGCCATCGAAGCGGGCAAAGTATCAAATGCCCTAACAGAAGGAACCGGCATCACCGCTTTTACTTATGACGGATCTTCTGCGGAGACAGTCTCAATCGACCAATCTATCGTCGTTACACTTACAGGCTCTCAAACTCTTACTAATAAAACAATTACTGGATCTTTCAACGGTGATTTGGTTGGCGATGTAACAGGAAATCTTCTTGGCAATGTTGTCGGAGATATCACGGGAGATGTTACTGGCAATGTGCTTGGCAACTTGACTGGCGATGTAACTGGCGATGTAACTGGCGATGTAACTGGTAATGTACTCGGAGACGTGGTTGGAAATCTTACAGGAAATGTTCTTGGAAACCTTATAGGCGATGTAACTGGCAATCTTCTTGGGACTGCTTCTTATGCTGATGAAGCAGGCAAAGTAACCAACGCTCTCACAGGCGGCCACGGTATTGAAGCATTTACTTACGACGGTTCAGCAACAGCAGAAGTAACACTTGCTTCTGGCACTGTTGCTATATTAGACAGCACAGGGAAATACACCTACCATGCTACGATTTCATCTGCTTTGGGCGTTGCTGTTGACGGAGATACTGTACAAATAGCACCAGGAGAATATCCCGAGAGTGGATTGTCTGTGCCTGTAGGAGTAACAGTAAAAGGTATTGGCGGATGGCCAGTAACACGAGTTGGTACAACTTCTTCTTTGTCTAATATTATGACAATTGCCGATGACTCTTATATTGATAACTTATCTTTCTATGTTCCCACTGGTTCTGGACTGGCGGGGGTTGTTTATACGGGTTCAGCAGGAAAAACTGCTGGTGCCTATAACTTGACATTCTTTGGCGACGGTGCTTCTGGACTAGGAGACGGTTTGGTTGTTGAGCACAGTGGCAGCGGAAACAGCAAACTGATTGGAGCAGAGATAAGATGTGATGGCGGCGGCCTTAATAGTTTGATGAGGGTGAGAAGTGGTATTCTTGCTATCGAGTCTACTCACCTTCCAGGGGCAGCAGGAACAATAAATAATGCTGTCATTGCGGAGGGAACAGGTAGAACTCAACTGGTTGGGTTTAACGTAGGCAACCCAAATGTCGTAAACGCCCTGTATATGAGTGGCACCTCAACAAACAATGTTTTTAATGCCAATATTTTCAACTGCCTAAACGGGCTTTATCTGGCACAAGACGGAGTGTCATTGGATCTTATTGGTGGCAAGATAGAGCCCCTCGCATATGTCGGCATAGTAGATCCAGCCATTACTCTTACATCTGCTAGCTCTTTCTATTTACAGGGCACTTTTTCACCAGCATTTACTTTCCCCCCAAGCACTTTAGATGCCGATTTTTCGGTGGTGTTTAACCAAAAGAATGCCGTTACAAGAACAGCCGCATCCCGCTTCCTAGGATCGGATTTTAAGGTAGGCTTTCCAGAGAAGGGTGCTTCTACCGTGATGGGCCAAGGTGGCCAATACGGAGATAAAGCAACCTTTTTCTCAACAGACGCAACTGCCACAACCAGCACCGATGGCGGGAACATTACTAACATAACAGTTGATGCAACATCCCTAACAGGTTCTGTATTTACGTTTCAAACTGCTTCTGCTGGATCTACAATATTGATGTGTAGCAACAGACAAACTCCGTCTGGCATTCCTCTACAGCATTACGGGATTCAACACAAGACATCTGTTGGCGACCTTAGCGGGTCGTATGCGTTTGATATTTGGAATGGAACCGCGTGGGAAGAAACTTCTGTTCAGGCAGTATCTACTAATCATACACACAGATATGCCAATAATGTGTTCCTACGAAGTAACTTAATCGAAGACATTCAATATGGAGAAAACACTACGACTAGTGGCAGCTGGGCACTGAAGACAATTAACAGCGTTGAGGGATACTGGTCAAGAATAAGAATAGTGGCAACAGGATCTACTGCTCCTGTAAGTTTAGAATATCTTAATCTATCTCCACATATTAGTACCTTCAATGCGCTTGGCCAACGCCGATCAGCGGGGCTATCGATGTGGAGAGAGACTATTGCTGGAACAGGCAACATCTTTGGCGAGACTGGGGGAGTGGTCTCTGGAACACCAGCAGTTGGTTCCGGCGGCGGAGTTACTGGATGGAATCACAATATGAAGAACTGCCAGTTGAACCAAACTGGAGACGCCATTTATACACAGTTCGCATTGCCTGCTGGTATATGTACTTCGCATCCTTTGCGATTACAACTAGTATATAGTTTGACGAACTCCTCCACACAAACATCTGCTCCGACTGGTACGATGTCGGTGCTAGCACTTGAAGCTGCCGGCGTAGAAATAGCAGATCCAACCGGGGGCGAAGTGCCGATTTTACGACCTTTTGGTTCTACGGAAACACTGACGGCGAAGGCGGCAACAGCAATTGCGGCGGATCTTGTCCCGGAGGGAGTAACACTCCCGGCAGCAAGTCTAGACAATAAGGTGATCCAGACTAATTATGAACCATACGACATAAGTTCTTATTATGAAGATGATGTGATAGCGATTAGGTTTGAACTTACAGATGACGGCTCTCCCAACCAAGATGTTATTGTATGGGCAATTGTAATCGAAGGCGTTAAATTTTCAGATGGTAAGGTATTAGACCACGCTCATCTTGTTTAGAGCATAGGAGAAAGGAAGAAAGAAAATGGCAGGCGGATTTGAAGCATTATATACACAAGACTTTTCTAGTACCAGTTCTATAACTGTAACGCACAACCTCGACAGAGTAATTTGTGCGGTAAGAGTTATGATAGGATCACTAGTGAGAAACGACCTTGTTGAGAGCGTTGTTCCATCTCCGGCAGATCCCCGCAATGTGATTATTGTTACCCTGAAAGCATCCAACAGCGGCACAATACAAATAATAGACTCTGATTATATTTGGGGCACACTGCCAACTCCAGAAGGCGCAGCAGCACTAGGAAATAACTTAAGCGGATCTACTTTCAGCGGATCTTTCTCGGGTTCATTTGCTGGCGATGGTTCGGCCCTAACAGGAATCACGGGTAGCGGCGGAGGAACACCTGGAGGTGCCGATACATATATTCAATTTAATTCTGGCAGCGTTTTTTCTGGTTCGCAAAACCTTACATTTGATTATTCCGCAAATACACTATCTCTCACAGGCACACTAGATACGAATGGCGCAGTTCTGGCATCTTCTTTTTCAGGAGATGGTTCTGCAATAACAAATGCCCAAGTTAGTGGCAGCAACCTTTTGTGGGTAGATATCAGCGGTAGCGATACTACTGGGACAAGAGGAAGGTTTGATCTTCCTTATCTGACTATTGGAACTGCGATAAGCAGTGCTTCTGCTGAAGATGTTGTTTTGGTGCGTCCTGGCATTTATGATGAAGAAATCACAATGGCAGATGATGTTTCTGTTATTGGTACAGATCGAATGAATTGCGTGATGCAGGTATCCGCATCTTTTGCGTCAGGCCCTTATGTAGTTACAATGGCAGATAGATGTATTTTCGCGAATATGGAAATAAGGGCTACCAATCGTAATGGAATAAGATTTACTGGCACAACTGCTGGCACCTCTACCGCAAGAAATGTTAGAATATTAGCAACAGGTGGTACTGTCGCTCCAGTCGCTATTAGCGGCACTCCAAGATTTAACTATCAACCAACTTGTGATAATGTTGATGCTCTAGGTAGCGGATTGACGAATGCGTTTGTTGATACTTCTACTGGCGTTTCTTTCTTAAGGAATTGCTTTGGAAACGCTTTTATAGGGTTCGGCGCCAGCGGTGGCGGCACCACCTTTATACAAGGTTGTCGTTTCGTTGGGTTTCGTGGTGTCAACAACGGTGCGGGACACACTATGGTCGTGGATCAATCAACGCGGTGGAGCAGTTTAACTAACGCCGGATCGATTACAGCAGACGGATTTCATCTGTTATCGGCAGCAGGAAGCAATAAACAAATTCAGTTTAATGACGGACTCAGCCTTCTCGGCGGAGACGCAGATTTAACTTTCGACAACAGTACGTCTCCCAGTAATATGCAGCTAACTGGGAGTCTACACGTATTTAACCAAATCACCGCACATACGATGAACCCATCTTTTGGACTTGGGACAGCCGGGTTCCTTTCTGCTTCCATATATCTGGGACAGGCTAGCGGATTGGCAGACATTAGCGCCGGTCCAGAAAAAAGCTTACAGTTTAATTCTAGTAGTGCTGACGGCAGCAAGTTTTCAGGATCTCAAAATCTAACATTTGATTACGATAATAATCTTCTGGAACTCACTGGCACCTTTGCAGTGTCTGGATCCGGAGGAGGAGCAGTTGAGATAACGGGCACCCTAGGTGTTGATGGTAATGTAATAGCAAATAGGTTTGACGGTCTTTTTGTTGGAGATCTGACAGGTGAAGTCACAGGAAATGTCCTTGGTAATGTAACAGGCGACTTGGTTGGCGATGTAACAGGTGATCTAACGGGAAGTGTGCTAGGAAATGTCCTTGGCAACATAACTGGCGATGTTGTGGGCGATTTAACAGGAAGTGTCCTTGGAACTTCATCATTTGCTGATGAAGCAGCAAAAGTATCAAATGCTCTCTCGCAAGGTCCAGGCATAGCTGCATTTTCATTCGATGGATCTTCAGCAGCACTAGTGGGGATAGATAGTACCGTTGTGACACTAACGGGTGCTCAGACGCTTTCCAATAAAACCGTGAGTGGGTCTTTTTCTGGTTCATTTGTTGGCGATGGGAGTGGTTTAACTGGCACTAGGGTTATTGTACAAGATAGTGGTGGAACAGTATCTGGCGGCCCACATTCAACACTCAACTTTGTTGGTGAACTTAGTGCGTCCAATAGCGGAGGCGGAGTTGCACAGATTGATGTAAATCTCCCAGAAGCCAAGTTTGCGAACTACTACAATGCTTCTCAGTATACCGGCATCACGACATCGGCAAGCACTTTGCCGTTTACAACTACCAGAATTAGTAGTTCTGCATTCACAATGGATGGTTCTGGCGAAGAAGTTACGATCAATACGGACGGATCTTATCGGGTAGATTTCGGGTGTTCCTCAGACGAGTCAAGCAACAACGATGCCACAGTGGATATGTGGATAGAACTAGACACGGGCGGGGGCTTCGCAGAAGTGGGCGGCTCCCGGGCGCGATGGTTCCATGACTCCAGCGAAGAAGAAGGGGGGAACGCCGGGTTTGCTATTTTGGAGCTTGACGCAGGCGACGTGATCCGCATCAGGGGCCAGGTTGTCGATGGCAGCGATCAGATCAACACGCTGGCGAACAGCCTTCGCCTAAGCATCCAAACAGTTGGTGCGAACGGTGCAGCAGGGGCAGCAGGTGCCCAAGGCGAACAGGGTGTCACAGGATCAGGCAGCACGATTATTGTTGAAGATGAAGGATCTAATATCCCAAACACTCCACACAGCAATTTGAATTTTGTAGGTGCTGGAGTCACAGCAGCGGACGGAGGATCAGGAGTAGCAACTATAACTATCCCTGGTGGAGGAACGGCAAACATCGCTCAGTATAGACAAACGGGAAACCTAACTATCAATACTAGTGCGACAACGGTGGTTCTCAATGCGAACGACTTTGAAGACTCTAATTATACTCGTTCGGGTGAGAACATTACCATTGACACCGCAGGTATTTATCGGATAAGTTATAGCATATTCTTCGACACCACTGCGAACGCCCGTAGAACTTGTGATGGCTGGGTCGAGCAGAATACTACCGAAATAGTTCCATCCCGTGCCAGTGGTTATACTCGTAATAATACTGATGACACTGCTAGTTTATCTGCCACATTCTTAGTTCAACTTGCCGCCACTGATGTTGTGAGACTTCGTTGCCAGTCTACTGGTACAAATGGCACCGCTCAAGGTGTGGGCAACAGAATGTGGATAACACTTGAATTCGTGAGGGCACCATAATGACTACTATAACCAAAACAGAATTTAAACAACTCCTCCTAGAAGAGTTTGGTAACCTATCTGAGAAACTAGGATTAAAAGCTATAGAAGCTGCTGAGTATGGTGCTGAATATGAAAACGATCAGTTAACATATCAACATAATCGTCTTAACGCTATGATTGTATCCATAGAAAGCATTGATGGCGATATCGACGAACTGGTAAAACCAATTCTAGAAGAAATGACTACTAACCCTAGTGGATGCATCACCACAGAGACTTATTCACAAAAGTTTTATGATGTCATGGGTGCCCTAAGTATGGAGAACAGTTAACTATGAAAATAACACAGAACAAATTAGAACAAATCATCAAAGAAGAAACACAGGCCGTCGGCAACAGAATGTGGATAACACTTGAATTTGTGAGGACACCATAATGGCTGAATATACTAAAATGCTTTTTCTTTGTTCGTGCGGAGCGTCGTTTGAAATTGACGACTCTACTGGAATGACGGATCATATCGAAGCCAATATCACCCATACTGTTACAGAGGAGTATGTTCATGCTTCTGTTGTTGCTTCTGCTTCTGGTAGTCAGTAGCAAGAGTGACTAGTTTTGGGCTTGATTGTGGATAATAGATAATAAACAGAGATTTTTGCAAAGTTTGTTACTATTTATTGGGAGAAAGATTTTTTTATTTCCAGGGAGAAAAAATATGTCTAACAAAATGTTACAACAGGCGATTATAGACGCCGACGCACTAAAAGAAGTTGCACTCAAGAACGCTGAAGCGACTATTGTTGAGAAGTATTCGCGGCAAATCAAAGAAGCGGTTGATAACATGCTGGAGCAAGATGAAGACGAAGACGAAGATGTCAGCGCCGCAGAGGCGGGAATGGATTCCGCTATTGGTGGCGAAATCGCGCAAGATGATTTGGCATTGGACGCCGGCGCAGAAGGCGCACCTGAATCCGCTGTTGGAGATCAGCTGCCTCTCGCCGCTGTGGATGGCGAAAAGCTTTGCCCGTGCCCAGAAGAGGAGGATCCTATCGAAATTGATTTCGAAGATCTGCAAAATATGATGCAGCAGGTAGATTCGGGAGAGGAACCAATGGCAGGACCAACTCCCGCAGAAGTTCTCCCGCCCGGACCAGGAGAGGAAATGGCACTAGAAGAAGACGAAGATGAGGTAGTGTTTGAATTGGACGATCTAAGGCTAGATGAAGACGACGAAGAGAGGCGCGATCACGATAGAGACGCCGCAAAAGACGATTGGGCCCATATCGTTAAGTTAGCAAGAGACGCCCACCAAGATCATCTCGCTCGATCAGGTGACGAGGGTGGCGAAGACAAAGAAGAAAGAGATCGCCATCGAGACGCTGCCGAAGATGATTGGGCACATATTGATGCTTTGGCGCGAGACGCGCACGAAGACAGGGAAGACAAAGAAGAAAGAGAACACATAAATGAGGCCGCCAAGATTAACAAGAAGAAGGCGACGAAGATTTTAACTGAGCACGTCAATCTTAATAAAAAGAACATAAACCTCATTTCAGAAAATACGACTTTAAAAAACAACCAAAAGAAACTCTTAGGCGAGAACAAAGGATTTAGGGTGCTTTTGGAAAAACTTTCACATACGTTGGAGAGTGTAAATCTCTCCAATGCGAAACTAATTTATACGAATCAAATTCTTGGTAGCAACTCCTTGAATGAGCGGCAAAAGATGAAAATTGTCGAGGCTATTAATGATGCTGATTCTGTTGAGACGGCGAAAGCGGTATTTGAAACCCTTCAGAGCGCAGTGGGACCATCATCTAATGATGGGCCAAAATCACTAAGCGAAGTAGTATCAAATAATCACGCTACAATGTTTAAACGAACAGAGAAAAAACAAAGCAAGAATGATTCATCTGTTAGCAGGATGAGGAAACTTGCAGGCATTTAGCTTTATCATTTAAGGAGGAAAAAAATAAGATGTCTATTTTAGAAAAACTAACAGAAGGCATCGTTTCGAGGGATCTTGCGAGGGAGAGTCACGCTCTTATTGAAAAATGGGAAAAGACTGGACTCTTAGAGGGTCTCGGAAACGAGCAAAAGAGAAACACGATGGCGTGTTTACTAGAAAATCAAGCGAAGGAACTTCTTCGTGAAGCGTCTACCATGTCTGGTGGGGATGTTGAGGGATTTGCAGCGGTTGCATTTCCGATTGTGCGGCGCGTGTTCGCAGGATTGATCGCCAATGATTTGGTGTCAGTTCAGCCCATGAGTTTGCCAAGCGGACTGATCTTCTTTCTGGATTTCACGAAGCATACTTCTCGCCTAGGCGACGAAGCAGGTGATTCAGTATATGGTGGCGGCGCAGTCGCAAACCAGATTACTGGGGGTGTCTCTCTTACGGGAGCTGACATTTCGAAGTCATTCTATAACCTAAACAACGGATATTCATCTCCGACTGGAACCGCAGCGGCCGTTACTATTACCGATGTTTTGTCGGGTAATGTTGGCGGGCCCTCTAATATCGATGCAGAGTTAGAGAGGATCCTTCGTTTCGATCCAGATATCGCTTCTGGAACGGCAGCGTATGTTGGCAGTGTATCTATTGGAGATTTAGATCAATTCAATCTAGATGATCTGATTACTCTCACCATTACCTTGACGGGTGATGGGCGGCAAGCGCGACGATTGACTCAATTGAGCGGTACCGCTGGTACTGATTTGCTTGTTGTCATCGCTGCATCTGGATCTGAAACAAGTAATGATTTGGATCCAGGCGGCGCTCAGGCGATGTCTTGGGCAGAAGTGGATGATTTCACGAATGGCGGTGCACTTGGGTCAGTTGTTGGTCAAACCGAGTGGGGACTAGAAGACGAGGTGTCGATTCCTGAAATCGATATCAAAGTTGATAGTGTCGCTGTAACGGCACAAACCAAGAAACTCAAAGCCAAGTGGACTCCAGAATTGGGTCAAGATTTGAATGCATATCACAATCTTGATGCAGAAGTGGAACTCACGAGCATTCTTTCTGAGCAAATTGCGCTTGAGATTGATCAAGAAATTCTTGAAGATCTCTTAAAAGGTGCGACTGCTGGTAAGTTGTTCTGGTCTCGACGACCTGGCAAGTTTCTGAACCGAGAAACTGGTACGCCAATTAGCACTCAAGCTAATGAGTTGATTCTAGGAGCGGACTTCACGGGCACCGTGTCTGAGTGGTATGAAACTCTCTTGGAGACCATCAATGATGTTTCCGCTGCAATCCATCGCAAAACGTTGCGAGGGGGAGCGAACTTTCTGGTTGTTGGACCTGAAGTGGCAAACATTCTTGAGTTTACTGCTGGATTCAAAGCGACTGTAACCCACGATGATGATCGAGGGAATACGGGTGCTGTGGCTGTTGGTAGTCTTTCCAAGAAGTGGGATGTTTATGTTGATCCATACTTCCCAAGGAATGTTGTGCTGGCAGGACGTAAAGGTAGCTCTTTCTTAGAAAGCGGATATGTTTACGCTCCTTATGTGCCTCTCCAAACGACACCAACTATCTTCGGTACTGAAGATTTCGTGCCTCGCAAGGGTGTGATGACTCGGTACGCTAAGAAGATGGTGCGACCGGACATGTACGGACTTGTTATTGTAACTGATCTTCTCGGATAAGATTAGCGCAACAACATAAAAGGAATAAGAGCCTCTTCGGAGGCTCTTTTCTTTTATTCTCTAACTATTTATAGTGTATAATTCCAGGAGGAAACAATGTGGCAGTCCCTACTCTATCTCCATCTTCAACTGTAAGTGCTATTGTCTTGCCATCATCTGGTGTCAAAGCAGATGTTACTGGGTCGTTACCTTTCGGAGTATATACTGACGCCGATTTCATTTCGGGTGCAGTTGATCAGGTAGCATTCGCTTATCGGAAACTCGGGGGTGATGTACTTGACATTGAACTCACCGCAAATAATGTTTATGCTGCTTATGAAGAAGCGGTTTTAGAATATTCTTATATAGTCAACATCCACCAATCAAGAAACGTTCTGTCTAGCTTGTTGGGGCAGACAACAGGTACTTTTGATAGCGACGGAGAGCTTCAGGCAGGCGATCTTCTGACTCAACTAAGCGGCACAGGTGCAGAGTTGAGGCGGCCGAGGTTTGACTTGGGGTACGCCAATGCGCTCGCTTCAGTTGCCTCTGGGAGGGCGCAGGTAGGTGGTGATTCGACTTTTTATTCTGCTTCCATCAGCATATCTGACGGCGTTCAAGACTATGATTTGCAGTCTATTATCTCTTCTAGTGCTGCCGCAGGAGGTGTGGCATACTCTGGTATAGATACAACAAAGAAAGCGAGAATTCAGAAAGTGTATTATAAGTCACCGCGTGCGATGTGGAGATTTTATGGATATTATGGGGGGATAAACACGATAGGAAATCTTTCCACTTATGGGCAATATTCTGATGATAGCACTTTTGAGATCGTTCCCGTTTGGCAAAACAAACTCCAGGCGATGTCATATGAGGATTCTCTCTATACTCGAACCTCTCACTATTCTTACGAAATAAGGAATAACAAGATTAGGTTATATCCGGTACCCGATACTGATTGGGTTACGAAGATTTGGTTTGAATTCACGATAGCTACTGATGCGCTTTTCGACGAAACAGGACTTGATACAGGCGTCGGGGGCGTCAACAACATGAACACCCTTCCCTTTGCCAATATTCCTTATACCAATATTAATTCTATTGGGAAGCAGTGGATTCGGAGGTTCGCTCTCGCTCTTTGTAAAGAAATGTTAGGATTAATAAGAAACAAGTTTACGACAATACCAATCCCAGGAGAGTCTGTTACCTTAAACGGCGACACACTCCTGTCTCAGGCGAAGGAAGAGCAGACCACCCTAAGGGATGAACTCAAGGCAGTTCTTGAAGAGATGACTTACGACAAGTTGGTGACCACCGATTCAGAAATGATGGAATCAACCCAGAATTTACAAGCAAAAATTCCAATGACAATTTATACGGGCTAGGGGGATAAGTAGTGGCAGAAGATATTACGTGGAATCAACCCGCTAATCCTCCTCCCCCAATGTTTTTAGGGGAGAAAGAAAGAAACTTAGTTAAGCAGGTCAACGATGAGCTCATCGAGCGTGTTATTGGCCAGGGGATTATTTATTATCCCGTAAGCATGAAGCACACGAATTATCATCCGCTTTATGGCGAGGCGATCCACAAGAATTTTCTTTCTCCGATCAAGGTTAACGCCTTGATTTCCTGGGAAGGGCAGACTACCGACACCACGAATCTTGGTATCGACAGAAGATCGAGTATTACGATTAATTTTCATAAACGAAGGCTTACAGAAGATCAGGATCTGAAAGTTCAGGAAGGGGATTTCGTCCTATATGGTAATTTGTTTTATGAAATAGTGACTTTATCACAACCACGGGAACTTTTTGGCCAAGTAGATCACAAGATGGAGATAGCGGCAAAATGCATACGAGCGAGGGATGGAGTATTTGAAGAATCCACACTTCCCGCTGTCTCGATTGACAAGTTTAAACTTGCGCAAGAGAAGATTGTTAATATTGAGGTTCTTACGATACCAAATGATTGCAAGATATGTGTTCCAACATTGTCAGCGGTCGATGTAGATTCGCTAGATTACAGAACTCTAGAAGAGTTTGTGGCAGATTCGTGCAAATATAACGGATACCAGTTCTATCTTTCCGATGCAGGACCATCTCCTATTAGACCTTTTATTATCTCAAACAAATGGTATTTTAACGAGGATTGTACTTGGTATCCAAGTCCATTCTACAAGATTCCATAGGTAAATTAGTATGTCAAGCAAAAAAGAAAAAGTAACAACTTTAGAACCATCAAACTTGGAAACGATAGACGCATCTATTTTTGATTGGGTTAACGATGAGGTGAATGTTTCCTCAAACACCAATCGCGGATGGAAGAAGGTGCCAGTCATTTGGGTGTCTGCTGAACGTGCGCATCAAGTAAAGTCAGATAAGAGTTTGCGTGATAAAGAGGGCGCTTTGATATTCCCGATAATAACGGTTGAAAGAATAAGCGTGGAAAAAGATTTGGCATTCAAAGGATCATTGCAGGCGAATATATTCCCAATTAATGATTATCGCGGCGGATCAATACCGCTTATATCTGTTATCAATCAAAACAAAACAAAGAATTTTCAGAATGCAGATGCAAAGAAGACATATGGGCAGTTGAATTTTAAAGTAGAACCAAAGAATAATAAGATTGTATATACCCACAAGACAATCCCGATGCCGGTTTATGTAACCGCTATGTACAGGATTATACTAAGAGGAGAATACCAACAACAAATTAATGAAATGAGCCAGCCGTTTATGGTATCGACAGGCGGAATTAATAGTTTCATTTTGCATCAAACCGGACATCGTTATGAAGGATTTCTTCAATCATCGTATACTCTGGAAAACAATGCCGCCAACATTGGCGACGAGGAAAGGATATATCAAACCTCAATTGAGGTAAAGGTGTTGGGCACTTTAATCGGCGGCGGGGCGAACCAAGAGAAGCCTCGAATTGTGGAAAGGGAAAATGCAGTAGAATTTAAGTTTTCTAGAGAGAGGGTAATAATGGGTGACGATCCTACGCACCCTGATAACTGGGGCAAGTATAGAGAATAAAAAGAGCATTTACAAAATTTAAAAACTATTTACATCAGGAAAAGAAGCGTTAAAAAACGTGATATATACTTTGTCATTTTGAGGAGAACAGAAAACTATGTCGGTAAAGAAATTTAAATTTGTATCCCCTGGAGTTTTTGTTGATGAAATTGATAACTCGCAATTACCAGAACTACCAACAGCTGTAGGACCAGTAATTATCACTAGAGCGGTAAAAGGACCATCAATGGTGCCAGTGCGGATTGATTCTTTCTCCGAATATATTGAGACATTTGGAAATCCTATTTATGGCGCAGGAAGCAGCGATGTTTGGAGAAGCGGACCCAACGTTTCCGCCCCGGCATATGGAACGTATGCAGCACAAGCTTATTTGAGGAATAGAAGTCCCGCCACAATTGTTAAATTGGCAGGCATTGAAGACGCCAACCCTACTGCTAATGGAAACGCAGGATGGGAAACAAATACTGACGCCATGAATAGCGGTCTCGCCAACGGAGGCGGATTTGGATTGTTTCTTGTTGAGTCCGGATCAAACCTGGAGGACCTCCGCACTGGTTCTCTAGCAGCAATCTTTTACTGTGCAGAAGGCGTTGTAGAACTTACGGGTACTCTGGCAGATGACGCCACTACGACTAGCGGCACCGCCGGGCTGTTCTTGTCAGATGCTACGCCACATCAATATACGGCCCTGGTGAAAAACGCGGCAGGAACAGATACAGACAAGATTGTATTCAACTTTGAAGAAAATAGCAAACTTTACATTAGAAACGTTTTCAACACCAACCCAACCTTGGTAAACAGTTTCGCAGGAGATAATCAGAAGACTTATTTCCTTGGCGAAACTTTCGATAGAAACATTAGTGACAAACTTAATGCCAATTCCTCTTCTCTAGGTGTTATTCTGGGATTGACGACCACCACCGCAGGACTATCACCGCAGCAGAATTGGCAAGATATGCAACTTAGTAACGCTTCTACGGGATGGTTTTTCTCTCAAGATTTAGGAGAGCAATCCCTATATGACGCTTTGAACATGCAGAATCTCTTCAAATTTGAGGCGATATCTGGTGGAGATTGGGCACAAGCAAATCTTAAGATTTCCATTTCCAACATAAAGGCGTCACCGAACGAAGACGCTCCATACGGAACTTTTTCAGTTCAGATTAGGAAAATAAATGATGCTGACGCAAGAGTTTCGCCAGTCGAAACTTTTAGTGACGTAAATTTGAATCCTAATTCGGCTGACTTTATCGCTCGAAGAATCGGCGATTCCTATAGACAGTGGGACGATACCAAAAAACGATATCAAACTTA
>Ga0114906_1000380_pt1 | contig 25582 bp, 28 predicted proteins | sample MalvirDeepMed_M9_FD_89687 | JGI IMG/M metagenome (GOLD analysis project Ga0114906, IMG submission 89687) | Marine viral communities from the Global Malaspina Expedition - Malaspina viral metaG DeepMed_M9 | ecosystem: Environmental > Aquatic > Marine > Oceanic | place: Mediterranean Sea...
GACATGGCACACCCAGTTACGATAGTGTGGACTGGGGTTTCGCTTCTCTCCATGACACTCAGGAGTCCGAAACATTGATAAACAGCGCCGCCATAGGAATCAATATAGATTTCAATTGGCTTCGGTATATATTCGATATCGTTGATACCGTAGAGCTTCTTAAGGTAAGCATCACTCTTGTTGATTTCAATAATCGCCTTGGTGAGCTTGTTCATCGACTCTTGGTTAACCTGTTCAGGCAAATACAGAGTTCGAAATTTAGGCTTGGGTAACGTGGCACTCATTTGCCGGTACTCCCCAGGGCTCCGTCGCCCCGATTGGAAATGGTAATGGGATACCACTCATAGATATCCGGGGTCTCACTGGCCACAAAGCGAGCATGAACCACAGGAACAACTACTGCTTGTGCGACCCGGTCTCCGGGTTCCAGGTATTGTGTTTCGTTTCCTATATTGTGGAGATTCACAAAGACCTCTCCCTCATAACCACTATCGACGACGCAGGCGCCAACGAGAAGCTGTCGCTTGTAGGCAATGCCTGACTTATTCTTAATCTCCATCATATAGCCGTGAGGAACTCCAAACTTGCAGCCAGTGGGGACCAGGATACTTTCTCCCGGGCCAATACTAAGAGTCGTCTCGGATTGTTCCGATGGCACCCACCGCAGGTCAAGTCCTGCATCGCTGGGGTTTGCTCTTAATGGAGGGAACTGATTCCCTCGGATCATATGGTATTGCAAAATCATTTTTATATCTCCTCTGGTGATTCTGAAAATAATACTTTAAGTTGCCCGGTATCGAGGTAGCGCCGTATATAAGACTTCCACCCCTCTTCGGACCCTAACTGCATAAACAATGCATTGTTGTTGGCAGCGCGGAGGTTCCATTGTCCTACTTCGCGCATGATATCCACTTTATTAATGATAACTGTAGTGACTCCACTGATATCGACTGCCTTCTTTAGCTCCCGGATGTTCATCCAGTTGCATTGGCGAGGTCTTCCTGTTGTTGAGCCGAACTCGTCTCCTAGCTGTTGCATTAAATCAAAGACGCGACCATCGCCGTGAAACTTCTTTGCCCCCACATACGTATCGTAGGCTTTAGCCACACCATACACCTCGCGGATGGATTGGGCAGGGATGCCGTTCAGGAGCGCCCCAGCGGTCGTACAGTGGCTTGAGGTTACATAGGGGTAGTCTCCCCAATCAACGTCCAGTCCGTAGCCCTGAGCGCCCTCACAGAGCACCACAGGCTCTACGACGCTTCCGTGAAATTCCATATAAAGATCTACAAGATATGGTTCGAGTGCTGGGATCGATTGGGCGCGCATGCCCGTGCGCCCATACTTATCGCGATAGGCGGGTCCGTTGCCACGCTTAGTGGTCCCAATATGGGTATCGGTGCCGTCTTCGTCTAAGTGTTCGTTAGTGATGATGTGGGCATTCTCCGCAATATAGATTAACCCTTCGGTATCGATGCCTGCTTCTTCTAACATATCTATCTCACTGAAGAACTGTTCTAAGTTAACTACACATCCGTTACCAATGATAGACTTCACGCCGAAGAAAACCCCAGCGGGGATATGATGTGTTACAAACTTCTTTCCCTTGTGATAAATTGTGTGGCCAGCATTACACCCGCCATTGAACCTGAGACAGTGTGTGTATTCTCCCGACTTCAAAAGGTGATGTGTTACTTTACCTTTGCCCTCATCACCATAAGACAAACCCAATACGACGTCTGTAATCACTTTCCCTGTCCTCGGTACTTCTTTTTGTAGTGCTTACTATTTCCGCCGAGCCCGGGGGTGCGCGCTTTTGTGCGTTCGCTGTGCCCGATTGACGTCTTCTTTTTTTGTACATACCGGTCTTCACGGGTACTATTATTTCGCTTTTTTGCCATGTCGTATAACTCCTATGCTAGCAATCTTAAGTTTCGTCTAATGGATCTCGTTGAAAATCCCCAGGTTGGATCAAAGTCCAATCGCCCCATATACGGCCGATTAAGAAAGATCCTATCCTTGCCCTCTATAATACCCCAACAACGGAACTTTGTCAAGACTGAATTTGAATCAATTACCGAAACAATCCAATAAGGCTTTCCGTTCTTAGTCTTCTTTTTCACGATTTCCCGGGGAATGAACCATACTAGTCCCAGTTCCGGATCATAATCCGAGATAGCCGGCACAAAGTATCCTTCCAATTTGTTGCGTACTGCATCGGTCATGACCAGATGCATCGGAAAGATGCCGGTCAATGTCGTGAGATTATCAATCTCTTCTTCGACCGAAAATTCGCCTTCACTCCGATAGGTCTCGATGTTCTCCAGAAACTTCTTCTTACTATACACCCGATCCACAGCGCATGCAGACCAGAAGTGCTTTCGACCACTAAAACGTTCGTCCATTAAGCTATTCATAGCTCCCGAACGGATCAGCGCATCAAGCGCTTTTTTATTTAATTTTGAATAAACGATGTTTTCATTGAATAAAAAGTCCTCGATATCCGTAAAGGGTCGGTTATCAACAATCTGCTGGATGGCAGCGTCGCCCAGTCCCTTGAGTCCGCTCAATGGCTGATATAGCCTCTTGGAGTCGTCGGGATCGATCTCCCACACAAACGATGAGGTATTCACATCTGCTTCTACAATCTCAAATCCATTTGACTTGGCGATATTGATTGCCTGTTCTTTGCGCTTCTCGGGCTCCTTGTCCAAGAACGATGCCATCCACTCTACAGGGTAATAGTTGTATAGCCACGCGCACTGGAACGAGATGGCTGAATAGGAAACCGCATGCGACTTATTGAAACCGTATCCCGAGAAGTACTCGAAGCGCTCCCACATATCCTCTGCCTCGCGTTGGCGAATGCCCTTCTCGACACAGCCTGTAATAAACTTGGTGCGGAGTTTGTTCTTTACTCGCGCCTCTTTTCCAGTTCCCTTTTTAGTGAGGACCTTACGCAAGAGGTTGCCCTCGTCAAGAGATAGGTCCTTACCGAGTTTGTGAGCCAAGAGCGCGATTTGTTCCTGGAAAATGAGGAACCCGTATGTCTCGCATGTAGCTTCTCTAATATCTTCGTTAAGATAATCAATTTCATTTTCGTTTTCCTTTGCCTGGATATATTGTTCGTGAACGTTCGCCGACAAAGGTCCAGGACGATAGATAGATGTGACGGCTGAGATGTCAATAAGCGACTTTGGTCTCACGCTACTGCAGAATTCCTGTGCTCGCTGCTCTGTAAACTGAAAAATACCCGCGAAATTGCCCTTCTGGAAGATGTTCCGATAAACGTCTTGGTCGTCGAAATCGATCTTGTCCGGATGAAGGTGTTTGTCGTAAAATGCCTTTACATCTTCGAACGTGGGTTCTGGGTTATCATGATGTCGTTTTAAAATGTGACGGATTGCGCCCTCAATCATTCGAAGTGTCGACAGACCCAAAAGGTCAAACTTAATAAACCCTAGGGGCTCAAGGTGGCGGAGGTGCTGCCCTTCTGCCCATGGGGATTGTCGTACTCCACCCGAACTGATGATCGGCATGTGCTCATTTAGGTCGTCGGCAATCAAAACGCCGCCGGCGTGGCGTGAACAAGAGCGGACCTGCCCAACCAGCGCCTCAACGTGTGTCTTGATGTGCGGATACTTTATTAGAAACCCGCGCAGGGACGGAGAAAGTTCCATTACCTCTTCCCACGTGGGAGCATAAACGCCGGCTTTGATTCCGTGTTTTGCTTTGGCTGCAGGGGTAGCCTCAAAAATCATATTTGATGTAACCTTGTTAACTTCTCCGAACTCGATGCCATAGAACTTTGAAATGTCCTTAAGCAAAGACTTCAACTGCAGCGTATTCCAGTTTGAGATCGGCACTACCGAGTTCTCTCCCCAGTCCTTCATGAGCATCTCTTTAAGTTCCATGGGCTCTGCAACATCATAATCAATATCAGGATAGTCCGTCGCGTCCTTACGCAAAAATCTCTCAAAGAGAAGTCCATACTTGATGGGATCAATCTGGGTGATTCCCAGGACGTAGGCTACCAGTGAACCTGCGGCTGAGCCACGGCCGGGACCTGTAAGTTGCACTTCATTTGCTTTGTCCGCTATAGCCTTCATGGTCAGGAAGTATTTACTAAATCCTCGGTCCTCAATAACATCAAGTTCCTGCTGCAGCCTGCCTGTGTAGGCGGCGTTATCGTGAAGACCGCGTTGTCGCAAGCCTTCCAAGGCGTAGTTCACTAACGCTTCGGCATCCGTGAATCCCGCTGGAACCACAAAGTCCGGTAGCTTTACGGTAGTGTCTGGCACAAATGACTCAATTCTGTTAAATGCAATATTGTGTGTCTCCGTGATCGAATCCATGACGAGTTGATCATCATACTCAAACCCACAAGTCTTAGAATAATACTTATAGGCGTCCCACATCTGGTTGCCATTCTTAGGGTAGAGTTCATATCCGATCTCTTCCACCCCCTCGGGCAGTTCAGTGTTGTCTTCTGCCCATGCGGGAGTTCCCTTGCCGAGCCACCCAAGGCGCTTATATAGTTCCCGGTCTTTCCAGGCTTCGGTATTGGGATAATGACTGTCTGCGGTCGAGATGAGAGTTACGTCAAACTCCTTGCACACCTCAATAATATACTGATTCAATTCATGCTGCTCCGGGATATTGTTCCACTGGAGTTCTCCGTACCAGCGGTCACCAAAGATCTTTACGAACTGGCGCGTGGTCTCTCTCATTGCCTCTCGTACAGCTTCGGGACCTTCCTCTCGGTTAGCCCAGTAGTTGCCAGCATAAGGTCCACCCAGACATGCAGACGCAGCAATGACGCCCTCTGAGTACTTGTCCAATAACCTGTAATCTACGCGGGGATAGCGATAGAAGTTCTCTTCGTGGTATGACTCTGAAATCAACTTAAAGAGATTATTAAGTCCTGTTTGGTTCTGAGCCAGGAGCACAAGGTGTCTTCGCCGATTGATAACAGACTTGATGGCTTTCTTGGAAGCTTCTTCATCCTCAACAGTAGCGCCCGAAGTGTCGCCCTCTTTAGCCAACGATTTCGCAAGCTTAGCGTCCTCCTTAATCCGATTGTAGTCCTCTCGCCACTCTTCAATGGACGGCAAGAAATATGCCTCCACACCAAAGATCGGCTTGAATTCCTTTCCTTCGGCTTGCATCTTCTGCCAGTGCAGAAACTGATGTGAGAATCCATTCATATTCCCATGGTCTGTGAGGGCGAGAGCTTCGCCTCCATTCTCGTAGCAGAAGTCCATGTGCTCATCGGGATACCCGATGGCATCAAAGATAGAACCTGCTACACTGTGTGCGTGTAATCCTACGAATGGGATTTTTTTATGTGTCATTTACTTTTTCCTCGAAACATTGTATTGGTGCTGGGTCGCTTCGTTCGGCTCCCCAACTCTGATGATATAAATTTAACATATCCAGCCCAGGTTGTCAAGTCATAAAAGTTTTTTACTTCCTGAATTGTCCCCTTCTCGGCTCCGCCGAAAACATCCTGCAAATCATACTTACGGGAGACTAGGCGTTCTTCGATAGGAAGCTTCTCAGAGGGGAGTTCACCCTCCTCGGGAGTCTTCCAGGTAACCGAGTTCTGAGTGATGACATGTTTGGCTCGTCGCCACTCTTCCGCGTCCATAACGAAACTGATTGGATATCCGTCTTTGATGGTTCTCCCCTCATGGGAGAAATAGTAACTCTCGCCGCGCTTGAGGGGCGATTTGTATTCATAGATTTCCTTTGGGTCCATCATTCCCATTGGAAAAGAGATATAATAACGGTCTGGCCGGGACCAACGTGAGAACATAGTCTTCACCCAGTATGCCACATTGCAGCCCCATAGCACTGACCACGCATAGTTATCCACTTTACCGCGATGGCGGGGATGAATGGGTATATAATAGATCGGAACTTCTCTATGGTTCTCAGCACCATACGTTGCAAAGCGACCTCGCACCATGCTTTCCACATCCGTGGCACAATCTCCAAGACGATAGCGCAGCAGAGGTGCCACATCATCGTTGGCCACTATCCAAATAGAGGTGCAGCCAGCATGCAGACACTCATAGACTGTTGCCTCAATAGCCGTATAGTTGATACCTACAGGTACAAGAGAGGAATCCCACTCCATACCAAACTCTGAGGTCATTCCAGAGACCGGGATGATTGCCGGCATATCTAACTTAGGCATGAATGATTATCCTTGCGTCCAACTCGTCGCCCTCGAGAATAGAGCGGATCTGAAAGTCATTCTTTATAGTGCGTCGGAATGAGTGTCTTATCTTAAGATTGCGACCATTATGTTGTTTAATCTTAAGCTCTCGGAATTTACGCTCCAGAAAGATGCGAACTACGGTATCGGAATAATCAAAGTTCTTGATATCCTCAACCCCTATAAGGCTGGTTGTAATGATATCCTTAAAGTCGCCCTTTGAGTTTCTATCTATGCGATTTGATGTAACAAACTCAACTAGCTTAACAAAGGTATCGTTGGGTTTGATGATGATGTCTCGCCCTAAACGTGAGCCAGCTGTAATATCAAACATATCATACACTAAATAGTTGTCTATAATCTCTTCAAACCCCAAATTGACAGAGTTCTCTAAGTCAAAAACATGCAGAGTTTTAAAGTTTATCAATACCTTGGTGTTCCCTTGGGTAACAACCTTAAGTCTACCCTCCTCATTCAACCCAATCGTCTGAACATTAAAGGGAATAGGCAACAATGATCTCATCCCGAGATCGAAGATCCCCTCGTACCATTTACTTTTAATGTCTTGGTATCCAACGAAGTGATGGAAGGGTCTCTGCTCGCTATTCACAATCAGGTGGTAGCCATGCTTGCGCGCAAACGAAACAGCCTCCTCTCGCCACCCAAGGACTACGTTGTCGAAGGTGTATTCAAGAGGAGGCAGTTTCATCATAGTGCTAGTATAGCACCGATGATTGGAGGGGTCAAGTATTTTCTGACAAAATACCGATTACGTGGTTTTCCTTGATGACTGTAAAGGTCTCGCCGTTGTGCTGGATGTCACGGAGCATGTGTGCTTCCACAACAATCTGCAATCCGGTGCCCCATATGGTTCCGTTTTCGCCCGAGCAGTTGACTACTTCAACCACGGCAAATGGGCTTTCTACTGCGCGGTAATCCTGGGGCAACAGGATGCTGCTGTCTTCTGTGTCTGTGTCCTCGACCGCCTGAACGACGAGGTAGTTATTTACTGGTGTAAGTGTCATTTGTTTTCCTTTTCTGTATCACAACTGCAATTAACCTCATAGTCTGAGATTGCTGCTTTAATCGCTTCCTCTGCTAGTACCGAGCAGTGGATCTTAACGGGTGGCAGGCTGAGTTCCTCAACAATATCGGTGTTTTTGATCTCCGATGCTTCTTGGAGGGTCCTTCCTTTAAGCCACTCAGTGGCCAAAGATGAGGCAGCAATAGCTGAACCGCAGCCAAAGGTTTTGAACTTAGCCTCAGTAATTCTATCGCCGATTACTTTAATCTGTAACTTCATAACGTCGCCGCACTCGGGTGCGCCGACAATGCCGGTGCCTACATTCTCTTCGTCTTTATCAAACGACCCCATGTTCTGGGGGTTTTCAAAATGGTCTAATACTTTTTTTGAATATGCCATAATTCTTCCTAGCTAAATGACGAGCCGCAACCACAGGTGGTGTTGGCATCGGGATTATTAAAAACAAACCCCTTTTCCTGTAATGTAATTTTATAATCTACGATGGTATGCTCCAAGATATCGGCACTATAAGGATCAATATAAACCTTTATTTCAGGAATGTCAAGTAATATATCTTCCTCATCAACGCTGGTTTCAAAGTCTAGGGTATAAGACATTCCAGAACAGCCTCCTCCGCGGACTGCGACACGGATGAGTTCATCTGGTCGCAGGGTCTTTTGAAGCTCTTCAATAGCTGTGGGCGTAAATTGAATCATACTCTTATAACTAGCCACACTTTGCATAACCGCAGTTATTGCACGTAACACAGCCTTCAACATATACCAACCCCTCAGTGCTGCATTCAGTACAGGTCTTCTCTGTAGCCTGCTGTCCATCTGGAATGTAGCCCTTCAAGACACGGGCAACGCACTTGGCAAAACTAAACATATCAGAGTCCCGATCCTTCTGAAGCTGTTCCACCACATACTGAATATTAGCTCCGTGGCGGAGCCCCAAGGAAATCATTCGGGTGAAAGCGCTATGGTTAGCATTATCAAATACCTTGACCAAATCCTTAATAATGATTGTATCGCCGTTAGTTCCAACCTTCAAATCATAAATAGAATTCATTGACTTGCGAGGGTTTTTAACTAAAATTCCCTTGGCTTTATCTCGCGGAATCTCAATTAAATTAGCCAGTCCGCCCATTACTTCGTAGGGTTTGTCATCCATTAACCCGACCATAATAACCCACTTTTCGCCTAGGATGGTGGTATGGTGAATATTACATTCAAGCTCAATGGGGCGTTTTGGGGCGGAGCGCTGGGGGAATATCTCATTTTCGTCTTTCTCGGTGATTAAGACACCCGAGCGCGAACCATCAACATAAACTGTGATGCCCTTAAGTCCCTGTTTCCAGCCTTCCATATAAAGACGTCCCACCAATTCTGGTTGTGTTCCCTTGGGTAAATTAATGGTGGAACTAATACTGTGATCAATAGACCTCTGGATTGCCGCTTGAACGGCGACGCGTTGTTCCCAATTAATCTTGTCAGACTCAACAAAGAAGGCGGGGATTTCAGTTGCACCGGTGGTGGCAAGATATTCTTGCACGTTATGGTGGTGTACGGTATATTCTACCCAGCGATCCCCCAGATCGTCGATGTGATCTGCTTCTAGGTTTTGCTCATCGTGTGAGAGCTTTCGACGGCGGATATAGGAGTTCCTAAAAACTGGCTCCAGTCCCGATGAGGTCTGTGACATAATGGAAACAGAACCCGTGGGTGCATTGGTGAGGATAGAGATGTTGCGTCGTCCATGGGCGGCAAGCAGAGTCTTGATTCTCTCAGGAAGGCGCTGGATGTATTCATTTTTTTCTTCTGTTGTCCAGTCAAATGCCGGGAAGGCGCCGCGTTCTTGGGCTAAATATACACTTTCTTCATATGCTGCGTCGCGAAGTGTCTCATAGATTTTCTCAATGATTACGCGAGCTTCTTCGCTGTCGTAAGCCAAATTTAAACAGGCTATGGCGTCTGCCAATCCATGTGTGCCAAGACCCGTGCGGCGGCCGCTATGGGCTGCTTGATACAGATTGCACCATAATTGGTGCTCATCATCGTTATCTGCTACTTGTCGTATGTTTTCTAGTTTTTCGAGTTCAAGTTCAACCAAATCATCGGAGAGCCGCATCCCTGTAGCAACCACATCTTTGAACTTTGCAAAATCAAAGGTAGCTTGTGGCGTGAATGGACTATCAACTAGGTGCTTTAAATTAAGAGAAATTAGTCGGCAGCTATCATAGGCTGAAAGGGGGATCTCTCCGCAGGGGTTGGTAGTTTTAGTTTTAAAGGCTGGGTATTCATGCGCGGGCAAGTTCTTAGTGATATTATCCCACATAAGGAGTCCAGGTTCAGCGGTGGTCGTGGCAGAAACTATTATCTCTGCCCACAAGGCTGCAGCATCTACCTGACTAATATAGTCGGGATTTTCAGCGTCCACAGGAAACTGAAGCGTGAAAGTCTCATTTTTTTGGACCGCTTCCATAAATTCATCCGTAATCTTAACTGACACGTTCGCGCCCGTGACCTTAGTAAGATCCTGCTTCATCTTTATGAAGTTCTCAATGTCGGGGTGACGGATATCCATGGAGATCATCAGGGCGCCGCGGCGTCCGTTCTGTCCGATCATCCGGCAAACATAAGAATAGAAGTCAGCGAAACTCCAAGCCCCAGTAGTAGTCCGAGCAGAGTTGTTAACGGGAGCACCCTCGGGACGCAGATCAGAAATATCAAGCCCAACGCCACAACGACGTTTAAACAAGTTAGCAAGGTCTTTGCCAGCGTCCATAATGGACGAAACACTATCCTGTGGATTGTCGACAACCACACAGTTAGATAAAGATACATTAACATAATCATTTCCTATTCCCATCATTGGGGAACCCTGAGGGACAATGTATTTAAAGTTTTCGAGATAAGCAAAGATCTCTTCTTCTGTAAGAGACGGTCCAATAAACTTCTTTTCTATCCGAGCGAATTCTGATGCCATTCGACGATGCATATCGTCGGGGGTACGTTCCAAGAAGACCCCCTTCTCGTTGCGCAAGCAATATTTTGTTATAAACACATTGGTGGCCAATTCATCACCGTTAAAATAGGCTAAAGTCGCCTCTCTCACATCATCCTCAGTATACATTTTTTATCCTCCGTTCGTCTTTTTAAATTTCTTATACTTCTCAACAAGATTCTCTTTTTGCTTCTTCATGCTGACTTCAATAAACTCGTCTTCAGCTTGAGGCTCTAGAACCTTAATCTTAACACTTGCTGTGTCCATCATTAAGGGGAACACAAGCCCATCTGGTCCATTACGATTCTTGGCAATGAACATCCGTCCCCCATTTGTGGTTTTATCTTCCACTGTTCGGGAAATACTAAATATAAAGTCTGCAACAAAGCATTTGTTAAATGCCTCGGAGATAGACTCCATTGTAATGACTTCAGCATTAAGCCCTGATCTATTGGTCTGCGAAGCAGTCCATACTGGTGCTTTATATTCAGTGGCAATGCCCCTTAATTCTTCATATATAGATTCCAGCTCGTTTCGCTTTTCCTTCTGGTAGCGTACGGGGCGCAGCAAATCTCCATAATCAATAATAATCATGTCTACCTCAATATTGCGCATACGCAGCTTCTCTAGATGATTTCGAATAGTTTGAGTGCTGGCGCTCTTTGTAGGATACTCTTTCACAATAAGGCGACCTTCCACATCCAGAACTTCTTCATAGATTTTCTCCCGATAAGACAAGAGCTGCTGCAGGGGAATCTGAGTCAAGCAAGAGTCATAGCGTGAGGCTACTACCGTATCTTGTAGTTCCAGGGTATAATGAACAACCGTCTTGCCTGCACGCAAGGCTTGGGTACCTAAATGTACAAGGGCCATTGACTTGCCGGCGCCGGTGGGTGCGATAACCACACCTAGTTCTTTCTGTCCTAAGCCGCCCTTACACAAATCATCAATAAGCTCCCAGCCTGTTGTGATTGGGTTTCTAAAGCGTGGCTTAAATCGTTCCTCAAAGTCTTTCTTCCAGTCATAGCCCTCGTCGCCATCCAGACCCAACTTGAGTGAGTCATTAATGACCTGAGAGATCTCATCAAACGATGAGGACTGAAGAAGTCCGATGGACTTGACCATCGCCGACTTTAAGTTCTGCTTCTTACAGAAATCCAAGGAAACGTCCTTGATATATTCCATATCAGTCGGGTGATTTACTTGACTTCGGACATAGAACTCTCGCGTCTGTTTGGCGGTCAGTTCATTCTCGTCGTCCAGTTCGGAGCGCAGGATTGTTTTCATAATATCGCGGGATGGATGTACTCCATACTTCTTGCGATAGTTAAATACCTTACTTAAGAACAGTTTTAGATAGTTAAGCTCTAGAAAATTGACATCTAGTACTTCCTCAATCTGATCAGCGAATCCACGATCATCCAAAATGACCATGCAGAGCTTTTCTTGAAATGATTTCCCGTACTTCGCGAAGTTGACAGGTTCGGTGTTGATTTTCATTGCTTTCCTCATTGTCTAATTGTACTATTTTGAGAGGGCTTTGTCAACACAAATCCTGTTCATTATCGCATGTAAATCGTCCCAATTAAAGACGCCGAAGCCATCTTGGTTCATCATGCGAATAATCTCCGTTTTATTGTAATCGTATTCAAAGTTATCTAGGGCGTAATGCACCTTGTCCCGGCACTGCAAAGAGATGGCCGGAGCATACAGTTGCATCAACTTGTAGTTCCCTATAATTACATCCCGATGATCTAAAACGTTCGTGAAAAACTTCGCTTTTGAGGCCGTTTCCGAACAAAATTCAAAAATCTCCTGTAATGTCGCATCCTTATCTTCCTTAAGAAAATTCAAGTTTTTTGCGATACTTTTGAGTCCAGCGCGTGGAACACCCGCTAGGTTGTCCGAAGGATCTCCGGCGATTGCCCGAGCCAAAGCGAAGTTCCGGGGATGAATATCAAAATCACCCACCACGTTAATCTTTGTATGAATAGTCTTCTGGGTTGGTCGGAATAAAACTGTCTCGTCGTCGCACAATTGAATAAAATCTTTATCATTTGAGACAATGACTTTTTGCCACCCATCAAAGTGACCCATGCGGGCGGCATAAGCGATTACATCATCAGCCTCCACCTCATCGAAACGAAGCTGAACCACTGGGAGTTCATTCAGATATTCAATTAGGCGAAGCTGTTGCCACACCATGTTCTCTTGAAGCTGTTCGGGATCAAGGTCGCTTGGTCGATTAACGCGGATTGGCTTTCTGCCAGCCTTATAATTTTTATTTTGCTCTCGACGTTTGCGGCTTCCTCCGGGACCATCCCAGATAATCATCACCATGTCGGGATTAATATCGCGGCAGAGCTTCTGTAAGATGCCTAGGAAGCCCTTGAGCCCCCCTATTGGCTGTCCGTGGACGGACAGGCTTGGATTGACGATGAACGCTCTAAAATAGGCGTTGAGAGCGTCAACGATCATGACTCGTTTCATGTGTGTTATCCCCTAACACTATTGAGTATACGCTATTGCGTGACTCTTGTCAAGGCTTCTTTTTATTTTGTTTCCAGTCGAGCCAGAAGCCGGTGGCCACCATCACATGCATTAATAAAGAAGCCCCATACTCGGTGGCACTGTGATAGCTGGCAAAGTGTAAATGCACGTGTCCCACAATCCAAAAAGGTATAGCCATTTGCTGACTATACCAGATTAGGAAGAACTTTACAAATTCTTTCATTCTTTATCTACGTCGTAGAAATCCTCGGCGTTGCCTTCCCGGATATCAAACTTACGAATGATCTGTTCGTCCATGATTTCAAACACGCGGCCTCTGAACTTATCGTCCTTGAGTTTCTCCACCCAATGAGCCGTCTGGAACTTCTCTTCTGTGCCATCCTTATAAACCAGCGCAAACCATGCGCCGGCTTGCTTGAGATTATCGGAGCCCTTGATGGCTTCCAGCCAACTCTCGGCATCCTGAATACCAACTTCGTCGGTGCCCCATAGGATCTTGAACGCACAGTTGCGTCCCTGTGTGCCGAAGCGAGACTTCTCAAGCTTCACCTTCACCTCGGAACCGATGCGGAAACCACTCTCATCTTCGATGAAAGCAGACTTCGCCTTACGCCCGGTCAACCAGATGCGCAGAGAATATACATAATGCATAGCCTTTCCGCCTGGAGTGATATAGGGTGTCGTCATTGCGACGATACGTGCGTTGGGTCCCTGCGGAATATTAGTCTTTAGCTGGTTGAGCACCAGGAAGGCGGACTTTGTATTCGCAATCGGGATTGTTAGTTTAGACATTCCCTTTGAGAGAATACGCGCCTTCATTGCCATCGTGGATTGGGGATTAAAGTCCCCCTCCACATCGGACACAGTAGGAGTCAGAGCCAGCGAGTCCCAGATGAACAGGGTTCGTTCGGCACCAGAGGCTAATACAGCCTCGACAGTCTCTAGAACATGTTCCACTGATTGTGCCTGGACATAGATCAGATTCTCTAAATCACATCCGGTTCGTTCTAGGAAACCTGGGTCAATCGCTGACTCTGAATCCATATACACCACATTCATGCCCATTTTCTGGGCATTTGCGGCGCACTGTGCAGCCATAAAAGATTTACCCGTCGATTCAAGACCGGCAATCTCTGTGAACTTGCCAACGGGGATGCCGGCAAGCTGGCCACGACACACGATGGAATCCAGCCAGCGCGAGCCAGTGGGAATCCATTCTGTAACCTCTGTAGGATTTGCTTCCTTCAGATTGTGGGCGACTTCCACGCCCGAAGTTTTATTAATTAAGGTGCGCAGACCGTCAATTGAAATCTTGCCTGCTTTGGACTTACTCTTTGCCATCGAATCTCTCTCCGTATTTTATATAAACTTCAGCTAGGAAGTCTTTGTGAAGTCGCGAGACCTCTTCTTGAGTTTCACGTATCTGGCGCTGTAGCTCCAGCATCCAATATAACATGATACCAAAGCACAGCGCCGTCAACATTGTCCTACTCCGCTGTCTCGTGGAGATGAGTCTCCAGCTTAGCTAGTCGGCTGCGGATCACAAGCGTATATGCAAACGTCCAACCAAGTACGCCTGCTAGAAACGCCTGATACATTGTTGCAAATGTAAGAGCTTCCATCAGTTCACCGCCGAGTCATCGTCGTCGGCAGCGGAATCATCATCACCCCCAGCAGAGTCGCCGTCGTCTGCAGAGGGGCACCGACTAAAGGTTACCGCAGTAAAACCCATCAAAAGGGCAAAAATCGCAAAAAGTGCGATTCGGTTAATTCGAGCAATCATTTTTTACCTTTCTAAAAATCTTGTTCTGTTATGACCAAACATCCTTCGTTGATCAATCGTTCGTAATGACTATGATACCCTAGTTGGGACACCGTGTCAAGTACTATTTTTCTCATCATCTCAGATTTACCGGTGATGACACGAACGGGCAGTTCGTTGTTATACACAAAGGCGTGGATCTTTTGAACGATCCCCTCGTGCCTCTCACCGTGTAAATCTAAGGTTTTCATCATTAGTTGAGAGTTAAGGTTCCAGCCTTTGTCTGGACGGACACCTTAAAGCCGGAGACGAAGGAATCAGCCGAGAAAAAGTAATTGCGACCCTCCTTGCTCTCATCTGCATCAATCAGATCGCCGGCGCGGACACGAACCTCGGTTGAGATCTCGCAACGTCCTCGCTTATAATCGTACTGCTCGGTGGAATACTCCAGCGAATACTCGCCGTCGTAAATGGTTTCAGTTAGCTTCTCCTGGATGTAATCCTCAAAACATTCATCGCCGCGCTCATAGTCGTCTAGCAACTCATTGGCGCGCATGTCGTTAAGAATATCATTCCCCTCGGACACTTCGCCCCAGGTGCTATAAACCGGCACTGGCGAAACTAAAAGTCCAGCAAGCATACTGGCGGTTCCAGTTTCGGCAACGCTTTCTTCCACGTGGCTCTCGTTGATGTGCCACACTTCGGCGCCATCTGCGTAACTGAGGGTTACGTGGTCGTCCTCAGAAACATTTAGTTCTCTCAATGTATTTACGATATCACTCATTTTTATCTCCCTATTCTGTGATAATGTGAGACCCCTATATCCCCGGGCCTCCCTGCGGCTGGTAGAGTCTACCCTGCGTTTTTGGTCTCTTGGACCTCAACGCGAAGCTCTTGAGCGAGCGTCTTAACTTCCTGCATAGCCTTGCGTACACGAGTTCCTGCAGCGTTGTTACCGCTGGTGAAGAACTTATCATGATCGTCGCGAGTCTCTTCAAGAAGCGTAATCAGCGTCTCAAGTCGGTTCGTTGTAGTAGTAGTCATAACTCTTCCTTTCTTATAAGAGGCACCTGATAACCCTGTGCCTCCCTGTGGGGGGGATATTTAGAGCGACCCTAGCTCTGCGAAAGCGGCATCGACGGCGTTTCCTTCGCCCTCGGTCTTGTTACCATATCGCGTGGTTTCGGAACTGACAGACTCAGGATCCTCGACCATACCATTAACGAAAGTGTCCAGGGATGCCTGAACATCTGCCGTTGTCTTACGATCAAACAGCCCAGAAAACTCTGGGATACTATCAAGTAACTCGGCGCACTTGTCTGGCGTCATGTCAGCACAAAGTGCAGACGAGCGGCGCCGTGGAACAAGCTTGGTCTGAGGGAACGAGGCGCCTGGGGGCTTTCCATACGTCATCGTCAAGTCAGTGCCAGCTTCAGTATCGGTGATATCACCATACTCAGGGTTGAGCACAAGCGTCAAAAGGTTCTCGTAAGCAGTCTTACCGTAGCCCCAGACGCGGATGCCCTTCTCTTCCTCACCGCGAACCATCACGGGGCTGAAGAAGCGCTGGCGAACAAAGAGGCTCTTTGCCGTCTTCTTAGAGTGGTCGTCGTTGTTGTCGACGCCTTCTCGCCAGAGCTGTGAAGCAAACTCGCAAACAGGGCAGTCGTCGCCGAAGTTACGCTTCGGACACAGGAATCCACCCTTCTCTACGTTGTAATGGAACCACATCTCTTTGAAGGGGTCTCCATCAGCTGTTGGGACAATGCGGATATCTTGCTCGCCGTCAATCGGACGCCAGAAAACCGAATCTGAGGAGTTGCCCTCTCCTCTAAGGGATGCGAGCTTTTCTCGCATCTTATCTAAGTTAATACCCATTTTAATCTCCTTTTTGGGTTATAGTACGATCAACTAATCTCTTGATCGTCTAGTAGTTCTGCATACGATTGTACCACAGAAGTGTACCGAATGCAATAACAATATTTTTGTTCATATGTTGTTTTAAAGACTCCATAAGAAACATTCAAGGCATCATCGACGCGTGACTTCACAAAGCTATTAATCTTCCTAAACAATGTGCCGTCGTTCTTCAAATCTTCCTCGCTGATACCATAATAGTATACCACATCTCGAACTCCTGTCAAGGGGTAAAACCATTTTTCTGTGTGATTTCTCTCATCCTCGTCTGTAATGTCGACGATCCCTACCGTTGCGATCCTGCTGGTCTGGGCCGGTTGGATGAAGTTCCCGATCACAGGCTCTGTGTGCTTAAATACGTTTATCATGTGAATAGTGTTAACAATTGCCTGATTGAGCGTATCGTAATATCCGATGATGGACATGTCGCCGATGCTGCGCTCTAGGGCACTGTTACTTACCATAATCATACTCTCAATAATACCAGAGCGAGCGTACTCTTGCAAGACATTTCTAACAATTTTTTCCTGCTTCTTCTGCACCTCCGACATAATTGCGGTATCGCCTTGAATATAAATCACTGTAAGTTTATTCTTATTAAGCTGCTCCAGGAGGCGTAATGAGCCCCCAGAAATCTGCCCTGAGCCGGCAATAATTACACTAACGTCCTCGTTGCTGAATTTTAACTTTCTTCGCAGGTTGGGGAAGTTTTCATCATAGTCTTCATGATTAGTTTTCTTCCGAATGGTAATATCTGCTGAATCGTCCGTGTCAATTCCAAGCGTCTCATATTGTGGAAACTTTGAAAATGCTTTGGCGATATTGCAGCCTGCTTTGCCAAGTCCGACAACTATCATTCGTCGTCAACCCACTCTAGGATGATGCCCTGCTCAAAGCCGCCGCGACTGACGCGTTTTGCGGTTTTTTCTGCGACAACCGTAAGGTCGCGGATCTCCAACTGGTCGCAAATAAAGTGGAAGATCTCCATAATGTCGGCGGCCTCCTCTGCACAGGGATCCTCGATGAATTCTGTCACTTCCTCTTGAAGCTTCTTCATAGCGTAGTCCATTAATTCCTCGGGTGACGCCTTCCGCGTGGCGAAGGACTTGCCGGCGTCTGCAATGATGCCGGGGATGCGATCCCTTACTAGTTTTTGATAAATCTTCTTCATAACCTTAGTTCCTTCATATCTCCAAGGTTTTTGCCGGCGGCGACATTGACCTTGAACATATCATAGCGTGTTTTCTTAAAGGTGTCAAGCAAATTCAATAAATCATAGCGATCTTCTTCGGCCAAATCAATATAGACCGCATCGTGAATCAAAAATGAAATATAGCTCTTCTTGTCCTTCAATAACTCATAAACCTTATATGCCTGCTCATGCACCATATCAATCGTGGTGCTCTGAATGATGTAGTTGAGCGCATGATGGTCGTCCACATTCTCTATTATTCTACCATAATCTGTCTCAATTTTACAGCCATCCCAATACTTATTTCGCACTAAATCCTTGTTATAAAGTCGCTCTAAGTCCTTGTTTTGCTTACTAGAATACAGCCATGCAAAAGTCTTTGTCTTGGCTTCCTCACGGGTTAGCTGACCTCCAAAAATGTTCTTTACATTCCAGTCATGAATGTCGTTTTGGGGTTGCTCAACGCCGGCCAATGCCAACAGCACTCTTAGCTCTGCGGCGTTAAAGTCCAGTTCAACCAAATAATCATTAACAGGGTGAATACAGGCTCGGAACTCTTTGTTCATTGTCAGAATCGGAAAAGTGTGAGGATGTGTAGAGAGTCTGCCAGTAATCGTCCCCCATGGGTTATAATCGCATACGTGTCGCACGTTATGGAGGGTGCGGTGGAAGTTCATTCCGCGGACTGAGCTTAAAAGGTGCTTAATAGGGTTGATATTAATGTTTAAGTGCCGGGAGCGGATATCAACGAGCATCTTATTGAGATTTAGCATCTCGTCATGATTCTTAGGTCTCGGAAGATTCTCAACTACATGTTGGGTAATCTTATTTTTGGCACTTAGGTACTCATAAAGGAAGTATTCGGGCAATACGTCATAAAGGCAATTTTCGTGCAAAGAAAGCTTGGCAGTGTTGAAGGCTCTCAGACACGATTTAAGCGTCTTCTTGATCTTTTCCCAGTCCTCCTTCATATCTTCCGGACAAACGTCTGTAAGAGGCGCTCCTTGGCTGTAGATGCGTCCTAGCTCGTACGTCTCACCGTGCATATGCTCGGACATCTCCCAAGTGGTCCCTTGGGAGGGTACATTGCCTGTTGAGTGAATGTGGTTGTCGGCGAAATATCCGACGCAATCTTTCTTATGATCCAGAACCTGAAAAAGCAAGTTTTCTCCTAGTACAACTGCTGGGTAACTGCTCCAGCTGTACTAATATTACCAGATCTAGCCTGATTGTCAAGCCCTAATCTCGTAAAAACGTCTGCGGTCATTAAATAGGAACGCTCATAGATGTAATCGCGGTACAAAAGATTGATGTACTCGGCGGCGTTCTGGACAGCAGTCAAGGACGAGTCCGGGCGCAAAGAATAAACGCTCTGGATCTCTCTTTTGATCTTTGAGGTGGGTGGGCGACTGTTGCCTGTTTCGTTGTCTCGTAAGTCCAAGTATAAATACAGAAGCTGCTTGTCGGTTAAGAGATCATGGGCGTCCGGGGGCAATTGCACGCGATACTTGGTGTTGATACTTGTAGTGTTACAAGTGCTACTAAACTTTTCTACTTCGTAGAGGGGCTTTTGTTCCACAAAGTTTTTATATGCATTAATAATGAAGGTTTTAAGGATTGTCACATCTGCGAAATGCGTAGGTTGATAATATGTCTCAAAGAAATTAGTTTCATTGACCAGAGATCCGTCCGGTAATATATAACCATTAAGATATTTTAGAATAGCATCCGAAAAGAGATCAGCTGTGAGCATCCAAGGCATATTCTTGTTTACACTAAGTCCGAATTTCTTAGCTGCGCGCAAATAAAAGCTAAAATTGGGATCATCAATAAATTGTTGATACTTATATGCGTCGTCGTCTGCAGGGCCATTATCAATGGAAATGGTTAATCCGGAATTGACCACGCTGCAGATTCCCGACACCATAAATCCAGTTTTGGTTACCGGAACCGTTTGGGAAACGAGGCGCAGGTAGTTGAGCATCTGAGGAAGATATGTTTCAAAGCTCCGGATCTGATTGAGTTGTTCTACTTTACGGCTTTTAATGAATCCAGAGTAAACCTGTTGCTGGAACTGTCGGTAAATATTGCTAGGGTCAATGTAGGCTCTCTTAGCCTTCATATCCCTAAGGAGAGGGGTGCCGTCGGCTCGGAGTACCCCCATCACCACTCCCTTTCGCATGTGTGCGGCGAAGTCTTCAAACGCCTCAACCATAAAATTCAGAGCAACCAGATTAGGAGTGACAGCGGTTGGAATTGCGGTTAGATTTTGGGGGGCTGCAATAATACTGTTTTGTGTTTGATCTACCACGCCATAAAGCTGTTTGCCATACCACGTGTCTAGAGGGGCCACAAGGGAAGAGGGGAATATTACCTCTTTATAAAGCATACGCTGGAAAAAGAGCGCATAGGATGTAAGTCCGTTATCTCCCGCGGGCAGGCGGAGGTCGTCTTCGGTATAATTAAAAGTGGTCATTCGCTGGGGGGATCCTCGGGTCCCTTAAACTTTGCTTCAAGCGCTTTGGAGTCAGTCAGGAACTTGTCGGCGAGCTTCTTCACGGCTGCGGTGCGCTCCGAGTTGGTGAGGTCTGGGCGCGACGTTGGGGAGAGCAATTTCACATCCAGTGCATATTGGGCGCCCAGAGCCGCCTTCTGTGCCTCAATGTCGTCCGGGTTTTCCTGGGCTTTGGTTGCTGCAGCAGTCCGGGTGGCTTCAGCTGTAGCCGCTTCTTTTGCATTAGCCTCGCTCTCAAGCTGAGACTTAGACTTCTCAGGGGCTGGATTGGAGCCCGGCAGGGGCGGTTCGGGCGGAAGATCATACATCTCTGGTACCAGATCCGAATTATTCGTAAAGTCGACAGCCTGATGAAGCGCCTTGATAGTGGTGGTGAAGCCGGCGCTTGTGACTTTAGAAGCAACAGACGTAATCAAGTAATACCCATGAAGCCCCAGATAATCCAGGTTGTCCTTGTTGGCATCCATCAGAGTGGGACTAATATAAATATACATGCCATTCTCATATAGGTTATTTCCCACCATTTCAATTGTAACCGTATATAACTCTCGGAGTTGCTCCGGACCTAGGGCGCCCTCTTTCTGAATATTGGCTTCTCTAAGATATTCCTGGTCCATTCTATTGAATTTAATCGTTTTAAGGAGTCCGCAGGGCGCGCCGATATGATGGTGATGAATACCTACTGCAAGGTCTTTCCAGTAGTTTCCCTTCAGATTACCAGGGCGGGAATCAGTGGGTAATACCACAATAGCATTATGCGTCTGGCTGGTAGGTGTGGAAGTCTTGATTTGCAGCTTTTTTCCAAAGGCGGTGGCTGAGATGGAGGCGGGGATTGGGCTGCCGGCGGACTTATAAGTAACAGGATGAGCATCAAACCGCTGGTTAATTCTCAGGTCTTCCCCAAAGCAGTCGGACTGAAAAGCCTTCACAATTAAATCTGCACACAGCTTCTTAATAAAGTACAGCAAATAAAATTTCTCTAGATCTTTTTTAATTACGTTATCTTTAAACCAAACCTGAAAGGCATCCACTGAGATGGGGATATCGCCTATATTGATGCTGAGCACAATTCCGTTATCGTCGCGGAAGGATATGGGGTCGGATTGTCTCAGTTTCTCTAGGAAACCAACATCTTTGAGATCTATATCCTGAAGGCTCGTAATACCCTTGAGCTGGAGGGCTTTCAGAGGGTCTACCATATCGGTGTCTGAGAGAAAAGTTGTAAAGTTAAGTTTGGTGCCATTGTTGTTAACAGTAGTTTGTTCAATCACGTTGTCGATGAGGTCCCCAAGAAACATAAAGGGCACAAACTTAAATTGGCTGCTTCTTGATTGAATTTCCGCATATCGCTTTTGTTCTGCTTCCGAGAAGGCAGCGGCTCCGTTATCCGTGCCGCCGGCGGACAAAGAGTCGCTTACGGCGCCCAATAATGTGAGATTCAGCTGCTGGGGATTTGTCATTAAGAAGCTCTTAGCTTCGCCTTCCTTGCGCTTAGCTCGTTGGGCGCGCTGTGCATCGGATAATTTACTCCAGGGTTCCCGGAGCATATCATTAATATCTACCGGGAGCTGATATATTTTGGAGTCGGTGGAACTAAAGAGTCCTCTTAATAGTTTCTTATATTTAATAAGGCGGTCTTGTTGAATTATCTTATTTCTCTCTTCGAGAAGTTCATCTTTGCGGGCTTGCTGGCGGGCGGTCAGATTCTGCGCTTTGTTTGTTTCATCCAGATCTGCTTTTACTGATGATAGGCTCTCTAGGATACTATCGGTTGATGGTGCTAAAATGTTGGCTTTAGGGGAACTGAGAATACCTGCCAATCCGGCAACATAACTAATGTCCATCATCACAGTTCCGTCTTGACGGAAATCTAGGTTGTGACGAACGCACTGTAGGAAGAGGGTGGTACGGGTGGCTTCGATAAGGCTCGCGAACTTCTTAGCGTCAGCTGTTCCCCTTAATACGCCCGCTAGCGCGTTTGGGTCCGGTCGTGCCCAGCCTACTTCAGCTTTTATCCTAAAATTAGCGCCCTCATACTTACGATGCAAGATCGTTGCCGGTGTCTTGTTTGATTTTGAGGTTCCCGAGTTGTTTTGGCGAATAGCGGGCGAATTTACAATAAGATCTAGAAAGTTAGGGAGGGGCATGCCGTTTGTGTCTTGCTTACCCGCTTGGGACACTCCGTTGAAGAAATCACTCACTGACTGAAAATATATTTGAATCGTAGCTTTAATGTTGTTGTCGACTTCGGCCGGCTGTGTGCCATCGAGGCTCCACGAAAAGGATTTGAGCCCACTCCCCGCTGCGCGCCCGCGGGTGCCTAATAAAATGCTAGCAACATCCGGTCTATTTAGGAAATTAGGAATAATTAGCTCCGCTTCTGCATCTACTCTTTTCCGCTTTCCATCGACTTTAATATTGACCTGAGCTACATTACCGTTATTATCATAATCTACACGAAATATCCGAATATAAGGCTGGAGTAACCCATAAACATCTGGACATATGTCTAATATCTTCTGAATGTCGGCGGTGTTTTTGCCATGGCGCAGGATATTGGTGAGAAGCGCCGGTTTTCCTCCGGTGGATATTTTTTTAACGTTCTTATAATTAGAAGCGTATCTACCTCCGCTCTGGCGCTGGGCTGCAATGGAGCGAATATTCTCTAATAGATAGCACTGCATGTCACGTGGGGTGAGATTTTGGCGCGCGGCGATGACCGTGTCGGTGTAGTCGTCTCCAACTTCTTTATCCGTAATAATCTGGTCAAAATTATCAAATTCGGGTGCATCAGGCAGAGCAGTTGTCGTCATCTTAACCCCAAAGAAGGTAAGGATAGCATTGCGCTCATCTGTGACTAATTTTTCCCACTCTGCGCCTGTATAAAGGTCGCCGCCTTCTCCGAAAGGAGTATCAAGACTTAGCATAACGGTCTGGATTAGAGGATCCCAGTTAGTAGGAAGGTCATTGACAAGGCTAGATACCCACCCTCCAATGGCGGGAGTCAGGGAAGCATACTGCGACGCAGGTTCATCTAAGACGTACCACACGCGATCGGTCACCGTATATTTCATTCCATTGGGAGGGATTCCTGCAGATTCATCAGGCGTGGTTAGGGTGGCTACAGCGCTCTGATAAAAATCTACGCTTTTCTGCCACGACGCGGTGCGGCCATCATTGGTGTTAAGGGATTGTTGCCCTAGCGCCAAGTCGCGAGCATGACTCATTGCCCTGAGGGCGAGCGTGTAGAAGGGACTAGTGGTATTGTAAGAACTAGCTCCTGTTGCTGTCGTGACATAAGCCCGGTTTAGGAGTGACTGAACCATAGATGGCTGAAACATAAAAAGATACAGACCATCGCGAAGACCGCGTTCTGGCGCTGTGTTGCCGTCGCGACCAACGCCTTCGATGTGCTCTGTGTCCTCCCAAAATTTCAGGACGGGGATTGGCTGAGCTGTTCCCTTGAGGGGCTGGAGAATTCCAGTATTATACTCTAAATTATCTCTGCGCCAGTTCTCTGTGACTGTCCCTTCTTTCTGTCGCCATTCCTCCCACATACTGTTTGGCTCCGTCCGAACAGCAAACTCCTCAAAATACTCTGCGTCCAGTCCCGATAGAACACCTGCCTTCCGGAACTCATTTCTGTTTTTGGCAAAGTTAGCGCCGTCAATTGCCGCCTTGGCTTGTCCGCGGTCTGCGACGCCCCCTTCGGGTCGTGATTCATTTGTTGAGTCTGTGCGCACATACTGGTTGTGCTTAGTCTTATCCTGGATGTTTTGGCTCCAGTGCTCATAAGTAAACTCCGGGTCGACGACGCCCGGGGTCTCGCCAAAGAAGCGTTTATACGCTTCCTCCGCTGCGAAGGCGCGGTAATATTGCTTAAGGAGAAGAGTTAGGTCTCTGTCCTCGGTGCCCCATAATTTCGTTGTTGTAGTTGACGCTGCCATGGTTCTTAGTCGCGACTTTCATAGGCACGCAGTACTCGCTCCAAGGGAAGAGGAATAAAGATAACTTGGCCAAGTGATAAATCCGCCTCTGTAGGAGTTTGGTTAAAATAGGCTATTACCCACCAATAGCGGGAGGAGCCATAATACTGATGTGCTAATTTATAGAATCGGTCCCCGACTGTCCAGATATGGTCTAGTTTTGTAATAGAGTCTAGGTCCAGTTCGTCGGGATAGGAAAACTTGGGAGTATTGTAGTGGCGAATAGACTTGCGGTCTCGCCTCTCTAGGGCAGACTGATAAATATCGTCCCTATTAGTAAAGATTCGCCTATTATTATATCTTCTTGTCATCTCGGGCTGTCCTCTTATTATTTCTTCAATACACTAGTGGCTAGGGAGTCTCCAACAGTTTCCACCTTAAACTTCGGCTTGCCGTTCTCATCTGTTGTAAGAACTTGGATTTTCTTTTGGACGTCTACAACTCCGAATGCGTTCGGGAACTTGCCATTGGTCTTATCGTCGCCGAAGACAAAGTGCCCTTCGTTGCCAGATTTCGTCCAGCCGGGGAGGTGGGTGTGAAGGACTGTGAAGTTAAGATTGATGCTTAAGGTCTTGGGGATATAGTTTTTGGCCTCGCGTTGGGTTCCTTTCTCTTTCTTGATCGTCTGCCCTTCGGTTCCGGGGGCGCCGCTGGTAGTAATGATACTCGTCGTGCCGTCTATCAGGGTCCTATCTTGGTTAATAAATCCACCTTCATCAATCTTTGGCGCGTAATCTACACCCTTTAGATATCCCACCAAATAATCACCTGTGGCGGCGTCCGATACCAGATTAGTCCATCGCAGACCCAGAAGGGGGGCGGCGTTCAAGGTAGTTGATGATGCCCTCGGACCCCGGGATTTGTTGTGAACCTCATATACAGGATACAGGAACGTAATCAGCTTGTTAACGTCTACTAAGTTTTGGCGCGCCATGGCGGCATCTTCCGAGACCACATCAAATGCCATAGAGATGGTCCTCTTCGTGTTTTGGAAAGTGGCTAAAGGATCCATGCGTCCATAAACTTGCTCTTCGTTCCAATTTGAGTCAAACTTATCTGAAAAGCTTGTTACCCATCCCCTGAACCTTACTGCATTATATTTGCTCTGAGCGGGTCGTGATGTTGGAAGGTGAAAGATTTGAATTCCAAAGAATGTATCGTTTGTTGGTGCTAGCATAGTCTAATTATCCATTCCCGAAGGGTGCGAACGCTGCCTGCCCTGCAGGAGAGTTTATACCTTTAACTACTAGCTCGTCAATCTTTTCTTGGCCAACATAGACAGCTATTTGCTGAGGGGGTGATTGCACTGCTGTTGTGGCGGCTACAACAGCCTTAGAAATCATATCTGCAATCTGCTCTTTATTGAGAACATCGGAGCCTTGTCCGCCGGTGACGATCATTTCGCCTGGGTGGACGGCTGCCTGCTGGGTTGTGATTGTTCCGCCC
>Ga0114906_1000384_pt1 | contig 25345 bp, 17 predicted proteins | sample MalvirDeepMed_M9_FD_89687 | JGI IMG/M metagenome (GOLD analysis project Ga0114906, IMG submission 89687) | Marine viral communities from the Global Malaspina Expedition - Malaspina viral metaG DeepMed_M9 | ecosystem: Environmental > Aquatic > Marine > Oceanic | place: Mediterranean Sea...
GGGTATAGTTATTAGAGTAAGCAGAGTCCCCCCAAGCCACGTAAAAACTATCTTTAGCGCCAGTAGAATCGGAAGTATTTCGCTTACGATATACCCACTCTTCATTAATGGCCAGTTCGTCGCCAATAATTTCTAATCCGCCTTCGGCAGAGGCGTCTACGGCCCATGCACGAGTAGGTGGATTTAACAGGTCTTGCTCAATGGTATATTCATTCGCAGCCAAGCTAGCCGTTATCCCGTCCCCGCCAACTACGGTGGGACCAGCCAACTGCCCATCACTCGCAACAAGGTTAGTACCGGCTATAGCTGAAACAAAATCAACTACAGATTCTTTAGCGTTTGTTCCCGTTGCTCCACCGTCCAAGAACAGGATGTAATCGTCAGCAACTTTTATCTCAGCTTCATCAGCTTCTTGTAAATCTACACCGATCTCAATTGTTCCTGCGCCGTTAGTGATATCGATCAAAGCACCTTCTGTCAAGGTTGCTTTTGCGAGTGTGTCACTAGCAGTGTGGCCGATAAGAAGTTCGCCGTCAGCATAAGTCGTCTGCGCAGTTCCACCCTTGGCAGTTGCCAACGTGCCGCCAATCGATGCCGCTGAAAGATCGACAGCCATCTCGTCTGATTCTAATACTAGCCCACCATCGGCCTTTAGGTCTACGTTGAATATGGTGCCATCAAGCTCAAGGCCGTCTCCTGCCGTATATTCGGTGTTAAGAGTCGTAAAGGTAATGGTGTCAGCAGAAGCCCCTCCCTCAAAGGTTGTAATCGCAATATTAGCATTGCCTTCTACGAGTGTTAATGTGTCAGTCGTGTTCTCTGCACCAATAGTAGACTGTCCGTCAACAGCAATAAACTTGTACGCATTGTCGCCTCCAGCGCCAACCGTGTCAATGGCGGTGTCCAAATCAAATACTGTGATAGCCTTCCACTCGCTAGCAGACTGATCCCAGATTATCAGCGTGTCTTGGGCATCGGCGGGGTCAAGGGAGGTCTCGTTAAGAGCGTTAAGGTTGTCTGGATCGTCAATTTCTATGCCGTCTGTCGTAAGCGCCAGAGGAGATGCTACTAAATCAGATAAAGCAACTTTCTTGAGGGCGTGTGTATCTTCACTATCGGAAATTAATATCTCGTCTGTAACTACAGGGTCGGTCTTTGCGGCGGTTCCGTTGATGTCCACCTTGAGGTTATCAGACCCATCATCTGCCAATCCATCACCGGCAAAATCGTTTGGCTCTATTCCCAACTCTCCGTCAGGAGAGGAGCCGGTAAACTTTAGACCGCCACCAGATAGGAGATCTACATCTAGCGTTACGTCAGTCGTATTATCGGTCAAATCAAGACCGTCTCCAGCAACCAAGGCTCTTTCATCGGAAAGATCAGCGTGCATTCCTATAACCACATATTCACCATCAGTTGGAGCGCCGCCACCACCTGAGCCAGCATCTACGTAAGCCTTTATCGCTTTCGTCGTGGCTATCGACGTATCGTTATCGCTAGACGCCAGCCCCTCTGTAGATAAGACTAGAGTAGCAGCCGAGAAGTGTGTAGTATCGATATCTTGCGCGGTAAATGTTAACTCATATGAAGGCCCGATGGTATCAGTCCAATTGATATTAACGCCGCCGCCTTCAACAAACTTTACATCCTCTCCGTCTGAAATAGTGACGGTGTCACTGTCTCCGTCTTCCAATATGAAATTGTCCATCTTGGCATCCCAAGTGGTGGAAGAGGCAATATATAAATCAGCAATAGCATCGCCCTGCCAAGTACCCTCAGTAATAGTACCAACACCAGCCAGAGAAGTTAGAGACGTTAAACTGGTATGATCTATCAAGTATGTCGGTATTCTCGATAACGTTGAGAACCTATTAGTTCCACCTGCTCCATCATCAACAATGAATAGATCCTCATCGACCAGCGCGGCGCTAATATCTACGCCGCCGTCTATATCAAGGTTGGCAATGGCAAAAGCGCCATCGGTGCAATCTAGCGTGGTAAATTCGCCAGCAGCAGCCTCGTTTATACCGATTGGAGTGCCGTCAATAGCTCCACCATCAATATTAATACTGTCTAGGGCAGCACTCTCAATAAAGTCTGCACGAGTGATTTTTTGGATTGTGCCATCGGCCCCGTCGTCAATCAGGATGAGGTCAGAATCTACTACTGTAGTAGTGGCAGCTAGGGTGTGCATCTCAATCTTAAATCTTAAATCAAACGGGTCAGAATCAGACCCGGTAGATGTATCGGTCCATTGGACACTAACACCCTTTTCGCCATAAAGCATCATTTCATTGCTGTCAGCAATATCTACTTCTACTTCATCAGTATCTTGAATAGTAAAGGTGTTCATGCTACCACCGGCACCTATGCCTAGGTTGTCTATGGTAACCTTCTTGAATGTACTAGTGGTAGCATCCCAAATCAGAAGATAGTCATTGGCAGTATCGGTAGCTCCAATGGCTGACTGGGCACTAATCAATTGGGGGGCTACATTAAACGTAAGAGCATACGGATCTGAAGTATCGCCACCGTCTGTGTCCGTCCAGTTGATATTGATTCCCGTACCTTCGGTAAACTGTATAAATTCACCGTGAGAAACTGTTACATCGTCGGTATCACCGTCTCTTACTACGAAGCCTGCCGTTATCGAATTGCTTAATATTCCAGAAAGCTCTGTTGGATCTATGGCAAGAATTTTCTTGTTACTATTAGTATACAGTACCGTATTAACGCCGCTGACGCCACTAACAATTACAGTGTCTGCTTGGTGGATCGCCTTTGGTGTGCCCGGAGCATTTGGCCCAAGATTGAACATGTCTCCCATGTCGAACTGTAAACCGTGATGCAAAGTTAACCCGCTACCAGCAGTATAAGCTCCGCTTATGATATTGTCGCAGTCACCGCGAAAGACTATGCCGCTAACATCAACCTTGGCATGCATTGGTCCCGATTCATTTTCTCCATCAAAGGAGGTCCAAGCATTACATGTCTCTTTCCAAACCCACTTCTTGTCTGAAACTGTAACCTCGGTGCCGTCGCCAGAAGACTTAATAATAATACCAGCAGTATCCACCAAGCTGTCTGTATAGACCGCATTGCCACTCATAGAAGCTAATTCAAGATGCTTGTCCCATATCGTAACGGTACTGCTGTCTATATATGTGACATCGCCCATGATATCCATATCGCCGCTAACTGATATGTTTCCACCAACAGTCAGATCGCCTGTAAGCGTCTCACTACCTCGTACTCTCAGATGATTAAACGTGGACTCCCAATATAAATCATCGTCATCTGTTAAGACATTATCTTCTGCCCAAAACGCAACGTTTCCCTTCGTCGTCGTGCCATTTCTGGTAACATATACATTGGACAGATCCGGTATGTCATCGTAGGTTAGAAATCTAAAGCTGGGATAAGCCGGGGAACAAGCCGTAGGAGTGCAGCCGCTGGGAGGACCAGCTAAGACATATCCCTTGGGTTGCTTCTTAAAGCACAGCGTCTCCTCCACGATTCCGCTAAGCTGAAATACGTCATCCGTACCTGTTTTAGTACTAAGCTCATTTCTTAGGAAGTGCTCAAGCTGTGTCCCGCCAATATATGCGGAGGTTGTGTTGCCACTAGGAAATATTACGCCAGAAGCGCCGGTAATTAAGCCAGAAGCCCGAATGATAGCCTTGTTAGGCCCGCCACCAACATCAATTGCATAAGCTGGAGCAGTATTCTCAATACCAATTCTGTTGTTCGTAGAGTCCCAAATGATACTAGGATCATAGTTTAGGATATTAGAAGTTTCCCAAAAAGCAAAGCCGCTGGCCGCAGGCTTGTTATAAGTACTCTCTAGTCCAGAAGCGGTGTATACCGAGAACGCGGCTGGATAAGTAACGTAGATTTCCTTCACACCATCTGGAAAATTAACGAGACCATCGCTACTGGTGCTTTTGAATGGGAATCTAACTAGTTGATTATAGGTAATGCTGGGATCTGATTCGTCAAGGTATTGACCTGATCCAACTTCGTATCTAACACCGTCAGTAATAGCATAATAAATTAGCGCATTATGCTCATAAAAACTGCCAAAAGAGCTAAATCCCGTCGCGGCACCTTCTAGTTGTAGATTTCCAGTGCCCGTAGTGTTACTTAGCTCTTTTATTCTGTCTGATAGGATTATTATATTGCTGGGCATTTATCTATCTCTCTAATATTTGAGGCCAGTATGCTTGTAAGTCTTCTACAGTCTCACAATCATCAATATCCTTTCTATCGGTAATATCTCTCAATCTTTTCTTTTTGCCCGCAATAGCTGCGGCCTTTTTGTCTTCACCTCGCTCCATGGCTTTCATCCAGCACACATCCAACTCTTTCAAACGATTATCTCTAGCAACCCTGATTTTGTTCATCCATATATGCTTAGCCTTATCCATATCTATTCCACAATTCATATCCCATGCCTCCCTGAATAACCTACTCTCAGGAAGCTCACTATCGTCAATTACCTTGTAACCAACGTCCTTGGGGACATCGTTGACAATTACGTGACGAATATTTACGCCGGGAGCAGGAACTATGACGGCCACGCCGTCCTCATGCTCATGAATAACTACCTTTGCCATTGTCGATCCTCCACTATATAAAGTGTTTTAGCCTACGCCTTTACCCAGACCAAAAACTACCAAGTCATTAACTTTTGCGTCAACATAAGCCCCAAGCTCATTCAAGACAGAATAAGATAGGTTTCTAAGAGTCACCGCGTCGTCACCCTGTCTAACTACAAGACCAACAGTGTTTCTATCAAAGTCCGTGTTATCGTCAGCGGAATCTCTTGCGTTGCTGTTGCCTATGGCCGAGTAATTGTTGTCGGATAGTACGCCAGAAGTAAAGTTTATCTGGAACTTGCCAACAGCTAAGTCGGTAATAGAACTAATATTGTGGGACGAGTTAATAGAGGGGCTTCCTGTGCTTGCATCAAAATTAACCCAAGCCTTGGCCGTAGCATTACCCGTACTGATTCTAGACGAATCCTCGAATATTAATTGCCCAGATACAAGTACTTGCTCTACTCTTTTCGCATCGCTGTCAACTTCGTACTGAAATTTGATACCCCTGTTAATAGTTCCAGATGAGCCGATCCAATAATCGGTCATCATAAGGTTGGCCTCCATGCCTCTGGAGCCATCCACTGGTAAGTATTGCAGGTGAGGATCGCCGGTTGTTAGCCCCCCTAGGGTATTATGCAAAATAGCTCCAGCGCCGGGGTATGGTTCATACTGTGAACCGGCATTGGGCAATCCGTTATCAAACGTGATACCCGACTCGGTAACAAACATCCCGTTTCCGTTATCCGACGAAACCCTTACATTGTTAACAAATGGATATGCGACATTGTGATCACCGCTACTGACGATACCATTAATTGAATTAATAGTATCTTCCATGTTGTGTCTAACATCTCTTGCGGAAATCAATCCAGCATTATTGTCAGATAACTCTGTCGATATATTGGCTAAAATTTCTGCCTTTGACTTTGCCATTTAACTATCTCCTTCTAATATAGAAATCCGCCTCTGTGGTCCATGTATCTCTGCGAAACCATGTCGCTGCCGGGACTATACGGACCAAGAATAGCATGCCCAGCAATACTTCTTCCAGCACGGTAATCCAATAGTAATTTATCGTATTTCATACATAAGTCTTTGTACAGTAAGACTAAGGTAGACGCAACCCCTCTAAGGTCTATCGCTGATGGACCATCTTTAATGGATATTGCATTACTTGCTTCGCTGCGAACCTCTCCTCCCAGAATAATACAAGCCGCCCTCAGACTAACCAAGTTAATAAATGCGTCTTCTTTAGTATCAGAGTCTGTGGGATCTGGGCTTAGCCCACATTGCTCCACATTAATAGTGTAATCGTTAGAAAAATCAACCTCCAGCATAATAAGCTGAGCAGCTACTAGCAGAGTCGTTTCTACACGTTGGTTGTTATATTTGTACGCAGTTGAATCGATATCATCAACCAGATATCTTACAATAGTGGACATTTGGCCTTGCCAAGACATAAGTCACCTATAAGTTACAGTGAACCTTGAAAGTCTGTATATCTGTATAAAAGGTGCCGCTAGTTATCGTTACCTTTCCCTGTATTTTGTAATTGCCAACCTCGTCTAGGTCTCCAAGAATGGCGTCATAATAAATTTGTCCATCAGTTCCGTCTGTCATCAAAGTTCCTGTTTTAGTCATAACGGTATCGCTTGGTTTTCTAAAAATGATCTGTAACAAAGTGGCACCAGACACATCTACAACAGTTCCGTCGTCTTTTATAGTTACCAAGAACCTTGTCCCGATATCATTTACATGGATTTCACTGGCCATGGCGTTATCCTACAAAAACGTAATATTATATACCATCTGGATGGATAATGAGAATTCAATTACCATAGTTATTCCTTTATGTCCTTTTTAATGGGCAAAACTGATTCTTGCTTTCTCTGCACGCTAAAAACTCGATCAGAGCTAGTTAACACGTCTATTGCGCGTGGAGATTCCTGTTGTATACTCAAAATTAACCCTAGTAATTCTCCATTGATTGCTTTAACATCAGATTCTGAAAATCCAGTCCCTGAAAAACTATGGCCACCAAACACTACTACACCTGCGGGTCATTAATATTGATACTTGTATCCAAGTTCTCAGAAGCCTGTTGCTGAGCTTTAGCCATTTCATACGCAGAGACGTTTTCGCTCAAAAACCCGCGAACCATTCTGTTGGCAAACATGGCCTTAGACTCTGGATTTGGAATCGATTCTGGATCAACGCCCCCCTCTATGTAGTCAGGATTTGAAACATTTTCTCGCCATTTATAGTTTGCCGCCATAGCGTCAAGAACTCTCGATACATCCTCGTCGGCTATTTCAATTGAAAAACTCGCCATTTTTCACTCTCCTGTAAATGATACTATGTGATCTCTCATTTAGTTATACACTTTTTTCTCTATTTTAGTTTGCTAAAAATCAATCCACAAATAACAGGAAGGCTGGGCTTGTAGCCGCCGCTGATACTTCTGGTACATCTGCACATTCAAACCACGCCTGAGAGACTTTAACGTATTCACCTAGATCAAATACCAGTTGCTGTTATTGGAAATAATAGTAACTGCTTCATACAGGTGTTCGATATTGAAAGAAGACTCTCCGTCTATGGTCTCTGAACTATAGGTGTCGATAGTAACTATGTTATCCCCCGTGGCTCTCTTGATCGTAAACTCTTCGCCCCCATTATCGACTGCCGTTGGCAGTGTTATTGTAACTGAACTGCTTGATGAATCAACAAAAACTGCGTCATGAGTAGGTGTTAGTATTGCACTGTCTGTAATTGTTGTGTAACGTCGCCGGTGCGTGTGGTCTGGGTTTGTATCCGTAGGTATGGCTGTAGTTTGAGATGTTCCATCGTTAAAATATAGAGTCGGTACAGTGATAGCCCCAGCAGAGCTTATAGACGCAAGGACTGTGCCGATACTACTCTGCCATTCTTGCAAATTTGAGGATTGTAGGGCTGCGCTCTTGATTTTTAACGCCGTGGTGGAGGCCACTGCATTATATAATACCATACCCTCAGTTCTGTCGAGATTGAAGAGTGCTGAATCTTTGTGCTTTACCCAAAAGCCCGTTGTATAATGAAGCAAAAAAGCGCTGTCGCTAGTTGCATACATTCCTACCGACCCATTGTTTCCATAAGCATATCCCTGACTGGGAATCTCTGTGAATGACGAGGGGGAATTCTTCAGTCCCAATCTCCAAGTAGGACTGCTTTCGTTATCAAGATAAAGACCAATTGTTCTGTCGAATGTATTATCTACATAAGCGTGAAAAATGTTACCAGCAGAAGTTCTAGTAAATGCAGTAGTTCCATCTACAGACAGATCTCCGGCAACGCTTAAATCACCCGAGAATTCACCGGTTCCATCGACTACTAGCTTGCTATCACTTACGCTCCATGTAAGCTTAGGATCATAAGAAAAAGATAGCTCCCCATCCCAGTAAGGAATAGCTTCATTAAGACCCACGCCACTAAGGTATGCGGCAGTTTCTTGTATGCTCTCATCTGGAAAAATAATGCCGCTATAAGGAGTTACGCCATCCGCGTACCCGTCCTCGTTTAAGATAAATGCCTTTTCTGCCGGATATGTAATAAAAACTATAGACGCGCCCTCTAAAGAGATTTTACTTCCATCATTGCTACTTGATAAAATAATATCTCTAGATAGCGTATTGTCGCCAGATTTATATGTTCCTATCCCAACTTCCCAACGACCAAAGTTTTCAATACCATAATAGGTACTGTTCCCGTCACCCACGCCCTCAGAGAAAGACTGAAACCCGGCTAAAGCCCCTCCAAGCGACATGCTACCAAGGCCGGAAGTAATCGTGGTTTCTTTTACCCTACCTGCAAGAATCAAGGCCACATCTCAACTCCTTAAGAATCAGGGGGAGACTACGATTTAGAATGTCTGATTATCGTAGACGTTACCCTTGATATACAGGTTGCCGTCGCGGTCCAGATAAGCGACCATTTCCGTGTCATTCCACCACGTCTGTAACTTCGTGTCAGTGGGCGCATTAGCAATCACGTCTAGCACGCCTGTTGGAGCAAGTATAGCATTGCCAATAGAGATGCGTTTTTGGGACATGTCGCCAGCAATGCAAGTTCCCAAGGCAATCTTGTTACTAATCTCTCCTCCACCAATAACCCTACTAGACCCACCAACTCCGGCGGTAAGTTCGATATTATACTCTCCAGTTACTGATTCTAGAGCATTATCACCGATACCAATAGACCTAGCGCTGCCCGCAAACTGGCCAGCAGAATCACCGATGAATACGGACATTCTAGAATCATCAGCCCGATATCCAGCGCTTGAGCCAATAAATACCGAGTGGTCTGCGTTACTGGCTTCCCAACCGGCTCTATATCCCATGAAGTTGGAATAGCTACAGCTATCAACAATAGTAGAGTCAGTTTCGCTTGCTCCAGCTTCTGTTCCAATAAAGTTTGTAAAGTCGGAATTAGTTGATCTGTGCCCAGCTTTATATCCAAAGAAGTTGGTATAACAATTTGTAGAGGATATTGTACTAGTGTTGGTAAATACGTGGTTCTGACCTCCTCCACTATCGCAGTCTTGTATTCTCGGACTTCCCGCTTCAATATGATCACCAATATCTGCAATATTGATTTTACCTAATACGTCATCAGTACTTATCACTAAGTAGGAGTTGATATCACTTACAGTGGAAACAGAGTCTGCGTCTGCAAGCTCTTCAATATCTATATGGAATTCCTGATTGCCCAAGGATGTATTAAGCTCGCTGCGTAAGCCGTCGCCAGCGAGGATAACTATACCAGTAGTGCTACCCATGCTGGTTCCATCACAGAACCTAATGGAGCCTCTTAGATTCAAATCCCCCTTAAGTTCAGCTACCGGCCTTTCTGTTGATGGAACGTGATAGGAACAACTATTGCCCATTGGAGCAACGTGATGTCTAAGTGTAAACAAGGTATTTTCGTCATCGTTTGCGCCGGTAAAGACAAATGCCACTCCACCGGCAGGATAATCGTTAACTGTATCTATTTTCTCTATCAGGCTAGCTATTTTATCTGAGCCAAAGAAATCCTGATCGTGACCTAGCGTTAACTTATCGACTCCTTGGTCTGAAGTAACAGAAAATCTAGCTTTTGGAACATATAAATGTCTATCCGCAACACTCGGCCCCATAATGCCACGGAGCACAACGTTGTCTTCGTCAGAGCCAAGCATAAAGGTGTAATCAGTATCTACACCTCTACCTATGTCACCACCGCCAATAATAATACTATTCGTTAGTCCATCAGCGGCATTGGATAGCGCGGTATGTCCGATAGCAATGTTCTTGTGGCCATCAACAAGAGATTCGCCAGCGCTATTGCCGATAAGGAGGTTGCCATACCCAGCCTCTACTGCCACGCCAGCGTCAACACCTATAGCAAGATTATCATCACCAGTGGTAATCTGATTAAGGGCAGAGTGGCCCAGCGTGGTATTTTTAAATTGCCCCTGAGAAATTACATCTGCTCTAGAATCTGGCGTATGTCTCCCAGCATATGTGTTTTTATTATCATCAGCATAAAGAAGGCTACCGTCAGTTACGTCCATTGAACTGTGGACTAAATCAAACTCATGTCCCCCGTCGTCCATGAAGTATAGAGACTGTGTTTGATCTGGAACTACCTTTTCTTTAACGTATACCTTGCCGTATTCATCCGTTGTGGTATCTGGCTTTACGTCTTGCTGCTGAATGCTGATAGCTGCCGAGCCGGTAATTCCGCTTGATAACGTAAGCAACTCATTGGGCGTAGCCGTGTGTATTCCAACGAATTTATTATCATTGTCTAGGGAAATGATGATTTTACTTGAGCCATGCTTCCAAAGAGACATATCTGCTCTTCGTGTCAAAACAGAATATTCAAGCTCAACACCTTCAGAGGACACCCCTAGAGGGTTATTATCAGAGGCCAACAGTTGCAAAGAAGCTTTATGCGTTCCGCCCAAAGTAGTATTACGGGCTATAGTTTCTCCCGTACTCTGAATATTAAAGATGGTTTCTGGAAGGATCGCATAAGCTACGTTTTTAATATCATTAATACCCACTAGCCCCGGATCACTAGACCTCATGACCGTTATTGCGTTGAGCGGGTGTGGCGAATCATCATAAGCAGAAATAGTTAATCTGTCCTTCTTCTGCCCTGTATATCCTACTACATCTTTCTCATCTATATTATCAATGCCAAATCCGGTAATATGGTCTCTAGGTGGGTCAAATTGCGTAGCTTGTTTCTTGTTCATCGTTCTCGTAACAAGCCGTTGACCAACAGTAACGCCAGAGCCTAGGTGTGAGTAACTAACATGATAATCACTGACGCCGGAAGATATGAAATTGACATCTGTAACGTTAGCAATGTTGCCTTCTGGACCAATTGGGTTTGGCGTAATGTGTGCTTCCTGAGCAAGGTAAACAACGTTATCTGACTCAATTATAGACGATATGTCTGATGAGCCGTCTTGGACGGTTTCCACAGCACAACTGCCACCGACAGAAGATGGTCCTTGACCTTCATGGCTGTATAGTGACATGCCTAACCTAGGAGCTTCATAACCATCAACAGTAAGATCAGTACCTGTACGCCCTCTAGTTGTGATCTCAAGAGGCGAGGCGGATTGACTTTCATACCTTGCGATTAAAACCTCATCTTGAGCAAGTAGGGTTTCGTCAGTATATGTGATGAACCATCCGGCATACATTAAGTCATCAGCAATCGAGCCTTCTGGCCAATTGCCTAGAGCTTGATAGGTCACACCCGCCCCGTTAGATGATATAACCATCTTGCCATTACCAAACGCATCATCGAATTTGGCCTGAGCCATCGCTACGCTATCGCTTGAAAAGACCGAGCAGGTGGTGGACGAACCATCAATAAATTGAACGAATCTAATAGTATGACCAACATTATAAGGTTCGGCAATGTCTGGATCATACTGATCATTGTCTGCCCATATACTAAAGTCCGTTCCGGTGTGGTGGCCGTATTCCCGTCTTGGAGTATAATCCCATGCGAGGGTGCCTACAAGATTAGTGAGATCTGGCTCTATTGGATCGCTGGGGGCGTGACCCGCCGGATACGGATAAAAGAAACTAATCTTGGTGAGGGAGGAAATGTTGTCATCAATGGAGGCTCGATCTGGCCAACCGGCGGCAATGGTGAAGAGTCTGTTTTGGCCCGCGCCATCAGTTAATGGCTTTATGGTAGGATTATGGTCATCATTACTTGCTATAATCTCTGATATAGCGCAGATGCCAACGCATTCCGGGAAACCTGTCGATGAATTTGTTGTTTGGTCCCACTGATAGCGGCCCGGTGTTACCGTCCATCCAGTAACACCAACCTCCAAGACCTTGGCGTTAAGAATGTCGCATATTTCTGTCTGAGTTGCGTCATAAGGTATGTCAGGTGTCGAATGAATAACATCATCCCATTCTGTCCTAAATCTTATCTTCCATGACCCACCCGTTGCCGCAGTCCCGGCGTTGATGTAAAAGTAATCCGCAGTGAAGGGCGTGGTGTCATCGGTGTGCGAGCCGCCGCTGTCGTAGTTTCCCGGTGCCATGAATGAATGAACGAAGTATTTTCTAACTTCGCTTCCGCTACCACCTAGGGTCAAAGCTGCGCCATCGCATGTAATCTGCGGAAGATCTGTATTAGCCTTAGTTCCAACAAATGTAACCGTCCACGACCCCCCGTCATTTCCGGTAACAGCAACGTCGTCCACTGCTATGTTTGAGAGAGCCTCAAGCGCAGTTTGAACTGTAGCCGAAGATGCATCAAAGGCAATAGCGGCAGTTGGGCCTTCGCCATCAAATGATAGAGTAAACGTTCCGCCGGTAGCATTAACCGTTATTAACTGAACTTCGTTCTGACCAGCCTCGCCAGTTCTAATAGTATCGTCAGTCTTTTGTATAAAGATACCATAGCCGGGGGAATGGCAATTAATCAGCGCAAGATTATCTCTGCCAATAACCCTATCTGTCTTGAGATGGCCGCTTGCAGCAATATGCACACTGATATTGCTATTCCACGACGATCTGGTATAGGGCGTATCTGCTTCTAGGCACTCCAAGGTGGTGTCTGGAGCGCGATACACCCACTCATAGTCTCTTCTATAGTTAGTACCGCTAGACTGAAGAACTATTCCGCCGCCCTCTATCTGCTGATCCTGCAAGAATCCACACGGAGCGCCGCCGGGATTACAAACATCCCCACTGGAAGCTAGATAGAGAGTTCTGCACTCATAAATGCAGCTATTAATCTCTTTATAGTTATACGTAGTAATGTCTGCCGTGCCACTAACAGAGATATTCTTAAAGAATCCATAATTCCACCTTAGTGGCTCAGCCCCCAAGTCAAAAGTATCGGATAATTGAGGAACTATATTACCCTTAGAGGTAACTAATCCTTGGTCTCCAGAGGGAGCGTTGGTGCCAAATCCAATACTGCCGTCGCCGTCTAGGTATACAACATCCGTCTTGCCGTAAAGATCAGTTGTCTTAGACGGGGTAGAGGACTGGATAGAGAGACTGGCATCGGCTGGATAATCTATCGTGCTGGAAAGGTACAGGCTCTTCCATCTCTTTGGTTCTCTACCAAGGTGATCATCACCGTATATACCCGTTCCCCCCTCTACTGGAGTTATGTCTCCAGATACCTGTAGAACGCCAAAGCGATGGAGGGTATTTGTAGCAACACCCAATTTGAGATCCTTCAAATCCCCGAAAAGGAGGGGCGAAGGAGAGCCGTCGTCGCAATCCGCTACGGGATGACTACCTAGGTAGAAAGTATAGTCAACATTATCGCCTATATAATAACCGGCGCCATGCCCAACAGCTATATTAAAATCGCCCTGCTTATTTGTTTGCAGGGCATGATTACCTAGAGCGACATTGCCGGAACCCAAAACGTTGCCAGCTATCGCATTATATCCCACGGCTGTATTGCTACTACCATAAAGATTACAGCTTATGGCAAAAGAACCAATAGCGGTGTTTTTCGTCCCATCGTAGTTGTTGGATAGAGCAGAATAACCAAAAGCAGAGTTATCTGTACTACTGTATCCATCAAGATGAAGCTTGGATATGGCCGAATCACCGGCTCTGGTTGTGCGTGTGGCTACAGTGCCAAAGTTTTTAGAGAGTAGATCTTGATCAGCCGGGAATAAATTATGGACTGAATCTACAATATCAAGCAGGTTATGCCTGACATCATTTGGAGAAATCTCCGCAGTAGCGTTATCTGGGATCTCTCTTTTTATATTGTCTACTATCTGTGTCTTAGATAGAATCATTATCGCGCCCTACTTAAAGCTGATTTCTAAAGTATCCACATCGAACTTTACATTATCTCCTGTGTAAATGATTCTTGGATTCGTTAGCTGGGCGTGCATTAATAAGTTGCCTTCACCAATAGTGGAGCTATCCACAATAGCAACGCCAGAAACCCATCCCCAATCACTTAGGGCCGGATTGAAGATGATTTGACCACTGTTTTTAACAGTGCCGCTACCAGCATCAAATTCATGCGGCCTGAAATTCCACGTAGTATTTCCGTCTTCAACAGGACTACCAAGGTCTACCCTGTCGTAGCCAGTACCTGAACCGCTCCAGCTAGAGGAAAATTCGGGAATAGTGCCGCCGTCATGACCATCAAGGGGGATACCACTAGTTAACGCCACAGAGATATTACTTGGCTTTGGGAAAGATTGGCCTCTGAAAACATGGTGTATCAGGCCAGATTCTAGATAATCGGATAGAGCAGCCATTGTTGTCTCCTATCATTTGTCCTAAAAATGCAAGTATTCTATAACTATATACACATAATAAAAAAGCCACCCCCCGATATGGGGGGCGGCTCAAGAACGGGTCTAGTTAGATCGCGTACTAGTACTAGAATGAACCCAGAATAATTCTGCGGTTGTCCAGAACACCAAAGCCGAGTTCCATCCAGCCATAGAAACCGGCTCGCTGTTGTCGGTGCAGTGTGGGATCTTCGAAGACATCGAGTTCTTGCTTGATAGGCATGACAAAGCTATCATTGCTGGACTGGTCAAGTCCCACAACAAGCTCTAGGTCAGAGGTCTCAACTGCTCCGCTAAGTTCATTAACGAAGAAGTTCTGATATTCCTGACCTTCGCCAAGCTCATCAAGATCATGGAGATTCACACCGAAGATACGGGTGATGGGCGCTCCACCCTCACTCGCGGTATAAATCTCTCTTCGGGTCACTTCATCAACCTGATCCAAGCCCCAATGACGCACATCTTCCAGTGCCTCTGGGCTAACATAAAGATCGGTCAGACGACCACGACCCACCGAGGCGCTGTTTCCACCAGAGTTCCGACGCATAACAGTCTGCATCAGAGAAACTAGTCTCTTGGAAAACATGCCGCCAGTTGCATCCGCGTCATAAACGAGGATGTTGCGATCAACGCCAGCAGCCAAGAGTGTATGCCAGCCATCGTCATTCATCTTCTTGACGAAACCAGCCTCCATGACCTGCATAGCTCTTCCAACGATATCCCAGCGAGCTTCGCGGGCATAACGCAGAAGGTAGTCGATTGAACTCGTGATGCTATAAGTGGGAATCATCACGAAGTCACTCTCGACTGCCCGTTCTGGGATTCTACCGTGACCGGGATTCGTGTAAGCAATGTGCTCACCTTCCATACCCGGAGAAATCAAATCCAGCGGGAATTCTGTAGTGCTTCCACCTTCAACGGGGATATTCTCAAAAATATCACCTAAGATGTTGCCTACCAAAACGCCCTTGCGTAACGGAAGTTCTAGGGCTTTAGCAAATTCTCTTTGGGCTGCGGTAGCCACATTGATATCGCTATCTCCAGACTTGCGAAGTAGCGCAAGGAATTCTTCACTTGGTCTATTCATATTAGCCATGTTATTCTCCTTATGAGTGGTTTTCATTTTTAAGTAATTGGCAGGTTACCATAAGCACCGTGGTTCGGAAGGTTGACTTCAACCTTGCAGTAACCGTCTTCATCCTTACCTGAAAGAAAACGACCAATTGCAAGATTACCAGAAGACTGCTCGTCTGCCGGATACAAATGATTACCAATGACGCCAGCGTCATCTACATATGCAACATCGCCAAAACCCGGTGTGCCAACGATATTGTTAGTCACAACCCAACCCTTGCGGAGAATCGTAACCTTCCCACCCTTTTGCACTTCATCTTTGAAGTGATTCAGGTGAGTTCGGGTTAGATCCTTATTAACCACATCATTCAGGAGAATGCCTACAGGAACGTTAGTTGGACCAACTGTCGCAACCATAGATACTGTCTGGGCACCCTGATCCATTGCGGCACCGGAACCAGCAGCAAGATGGCAAACAACGCCACCACGGACACCCGTTGCATCCATAAAGAAGCTGATATCGGTTTGAAGTTCGTGTCTATCTGCTTTTAGAGCCATGTTTTGTCTCCTATATTTATGACTTTGAGTCTTACTTGCCTGAACTTAAGAAATTCTCAGAAATCCACTCAGCCATACCGGCTCTAGTGGTTTGTAAAGCATCTTCTTCTTCGGTTTCGATTAGTGTAGCCTCTGTAGACTCTACTTCATCAAAGACTTCCTCAGAAACTTCCGCCTCGGCTTCTTCTGTATTCTCTTCGTCAACAGTCTCGGCCTTGACAGCAGGCACACACTTGCCATCCTTTTCGACGAACCCTTCTTTACAGTTGGGCGGATAGCCCGCTTTATCAGCGGCGTCTACAAGGTTTTCATCTTTCTTTGTGATCCACTTGTTAACAATGCCCTCAAAGGCTTCATCATCAAGAGCATCGTAAAGAGCCAAAGATTCCTCAGCTTCATCATCACCAAATCCAGCCTCGACTAGCGTAGCAAGACGCTTCCGCATCTTTTCTGATCTATGCATGTCGTTAATAGACTGAACAGCGTTGGAAAGCTCTTCGTTCTTCGTCGCAAGCTCGTCTTCAAGTTCAGCAATTCTAGCCTGAGTTGTCTTAACAGTCTCTTCTAGGCCAGCAATCGCCTCGTCCTTGGAAGCAATATCAGCTTCAAAAGCTTCAGTAGTAGAGGCAAGCTCTTGCGTAAGAGCATGCTCGGCGTTCTTCTGTAGTGCCTTGTTCTCTTCTTTAGCTTCGGCAAGATCATTTTGAAGATCAGCAAGCTGCTTCTCTAATAGAGTTAAATTCTCTGACATTGTAACATCTCCTATTGAAAATTGAGTAACTATGTCTTCATTGTTCACGGTAAAAGCCTTACTAGAACTGAATATGACACTTCGTGGATTAGCTGGCTTGGACACAAGACCCTTGCCAGAAAAAGAAATACCACGCAGCGCCCTACCCACTTTGTATCCTTCATACTCACCTGTTCCACCATATGACCTCAAATGCTTGGTCAAAAAGGCAGACTCCTCATCTCTTTTGACTATCTTTGAACCCCCTTGGGGGTCTATAAGGGCATAATCAAAACCTGCAAAAAGGCACTCCATTGAAACAAACCATTTGCCTTCTGTGATCTCGGCAATAATTTGCCTCATCCTGTCTCTGTTTTCCGGGCTTTGCCAGCTATTGTATAGAACAGCCTCGGTTATGATATCAAACTCTTTTGGGGCATTCTGCTCATCAGCATCTATTCTATTACCGGACTTGTCGAGAACATAGCTGTCTGTAATATGACCAATAATATCATTTTCGTCGTGCATAAAGTTGAACTGCTTGTCTTCAGGAGTGTTTCTAGCAGACCAAACCTCTTCTACATCAAACACGTCATCGTTTTTATTCCAGCCAGTGGAGACCAATACCGATTCTAAATAATACAAATCAACCTGATCTGGATTGCTCTTGGCAATAATTTTGCGCAGAGCCTCTGGCATTTCGGATGCTTGCTCTGGATGCTGCTTTTCACATACTATGTGTGCTTCTGTACAGTATGCAATGGTGCGCTCTGCCAAAACTAAGTCGGCAACGCCATCCAGAACTTCTTGCTTGTATGTGGTTATATTCATGCTAATAAAGTATACACAATTTTGTTTGATTATTGTGAATTACATCGTTTTGATCAGTTTATATACTCGACATAACACCCTATCACATGTTGTCTGTAAACGTCTATACTCATATCTCGGGAGTTAATATTCTTTCTAACTAGCGTGTTTTTAAAATCTGTCGGGGTTTTCGCTCCCTCAGATAGCTTTTCATGCACCGAGCTAAAAGTAATTTCGCCCATAGGCTCGATGCTGGTTAAAACATCCAGCTTAATACTTTCTAGGTCAGCCACGTCGTCACTGGTTAGTTGCCTCAAATTTTTCTTACCCTTGAGTCCAAGAAATGAATCGTTTACCATGTCAGATATTTGAGAAAAGGCTACGTGGGTCCAAGCCACCAATTCTGCTAATCCGGGCTTAGAACGGGGCTTATCAACTCTTTTCTTTCTAGGCTCTTTATCCTGAGAAAACTTAGGTCTTCCGCCGTTGGGGTCTTTGGGCTTCTTGCCATTCTTTTGATCAGGCCCATTAGAATTATCAGGAGGCGGAAACTTTCTATCGATCATCTCTTGAGAATCTAAGCTACTTTCTACACCAACATCTTCAGGCGTAACCACTCCCTGTTGCAGAGCAATCTTTTCAAGGTCATGGTCATGCTGAGGATTATGATAAGGCCCGGCCTTGTCTGGGGTAGCCTCGTTGTCTCTATCTTTGACTTCTCTCTTTAGCCTAATCTTTTCGATGGAAGGTATCTCCTTGAATCGTTCTAGAATAGTTTCGTGACTAACAATATCTCTATCAGCCAATTGTATTAACAGATTCTTTTCTGCTGCCTCATCAGCTAGACTCATTTGATCAAAATGTATCTGTGCGGGATATCTAAATCCCATAGCGCGTCTCACTAGCTCAATCTCATGCTGCCAAAACTTAATCAGTAAGTCCCTGCCGTATTGCAATCTCTCAACAAGAGTTTTAAGCGAGATAAAGTTGTTGGTAAATCCACCGCTTTGGCCAGCGATACCCGTAAGGGTCGGAGGCACTCCAAGGCCAGCATAAATACTATTAAGAACTGCTTGGTATTTTTCAGAACCCAAGAACTTGTAAACTTCACTATGAGATTCGGTGAAGGTAAGTTCTGGCCCCCAGACCAGTTCCATAGTGCCACCGCCAACGTTGCCAATCAAAATATCTCTCAATTTGTTAATAGCCGCCTTGTTGGGAAGAATCTTATGATCTAAGCTACCCAAAGTCCACAGCCTGATATTAGATATGGCTCCATCTAGAGCCGACAAATCTGCCAACCTCATCTTTTCCAACATCATGATATCGTCTAGAATGGCATATATCATGGGGTTGGCCCACTGCATCCAGTCGTCCTTCTTGTAGTGGAACACAGACAATCTCTCCGCATCAAGTGGGATACGCTTGTCTCCTCTTTGAATGCCCCTCTTAACATTTGCTGGAAGGGTATCTATGACATGCTGTGGAATACCCCCCTCTTTAAAATTGTCATGAAACATCTTGGTTGTAATAGTGAAATCCTTTTTCCCCAAGAATAGTGAAAGATTTCCTTCTTTAATGTCTACGGTTGTTGGGTTGAAAAAGTTATAGCGCCAAGGAATAGATCCCTTTTCTGTCTTAGGAATTTTGACCTTTATATCTTCTGCCAAAGACTTCATAAACTTACTAATCTCTGGAGTAATGTTGGCAAGGCTGCGATATATAACTACATTGCCAGTTTTATACAGGTTATTAAGAAATCTTTCGGATCTTTCTTTGCCATCTATCTTTTTGAACCATTGGTGATAAAATTTTTCAACGCTCTGGTTGGGATGAACTAGGTTTATGCCCTGCGAACCAAAATCACCCATGAGGTCAATTACATTACGAATAATACCAACCTTGTCGTATGCGTCCATGCACATCTTAATAATGCGCTTTTTCTTTGCTGGAATATCTTCATCAGCACGGAAGGCATAGTAATCTGAATTTCTGAAGCCCGTTCTCACAGAAACGTTAGGCTCTATACTGTCAAAGGTTTGTCTGTGGCTAGCCCGTGATTTGGATATTCCATCATAGGCAGTTATAGAATCTGAGTATTTAGAAAATGCTTCTGATCGACCCTGCGCGTCCTCAGCCCAAGTAATAAACTGATCATTGTTTTCGTTCATTTTTTCTCACCATACAAACAATTGAAATGTAATTGGAATGCTATGTAACTATACACGGATTAGTAGATATCTTTTACGCCGTCCACAAACCAGTTTGGTCCCGAATATGGGTTTTCATCCTGTTTTGCTTTATAGGTCTTTCCTTTCACGGCAAACCCTCCATAAAAGTTATACTCTTGCTCTGAGGGCATTCTTTGAAGGACTCTAGCGGACATGTTAGCCATAAGAAGTGCAGAGTATCGATCCTTACGCATCTTACGCTTCCTACCGGCGCCCACAATAACTTCTGGAGTATCCCACCTGTCTCTGCCGCTTGGGGTTTGGGTCATTGATATCATAGACAACTCATCTTTAAGTTCCTCAATATCCATAACGCATTCTTCCAAGGTGTCAAAGTGCCTATTTATAATTGAGTCTTCGGCGTGTGATAGCCCTAAGCTGACCGCATCGAAAAACGGAAAAATTAATGCCTTGTCTTCAAAATCTTTCCTTAGCCCATGATTAGCTTCGGATAACCAGTCGTATTTAGCAAATTGACACATTTCTAGAATGTGTAAGCCTCTCTCATCATCTGTGTCGGCCTCCTTGTCTTCATTTATAACAGGCCAAATAGGAATCTCGCCCTCCTGTATTTTGTCATTGTCATGCAGGGATTCCATAACTGCAATTCCGCCGCCTTGAGCATCCATGGCTATATGTATGCACGGAAACAATCTCATTAGGTCTCTAATTTTTCTGGCGCAGTACGCATAAAAATCCGTCTCTGAAGAATGCCCCTTCTTTACCTTCTCGCGGTGCTCTGATCTAGTGGTAGTCCAGCAATGAACAATTCTCCGATGACTTGGGTGGACTTCCAAGACAACTATGCTGAAATTGTCTACCTCGGAAGCGGGGTCAACGCCAAATATGTATCTCGCCTTCCGGTCTCCTAGCAGTGACGCTTCAAAAAATATCTCCTCCCCATTGTTGTCTTTGATAACGTTCTCATTGGTGATAACGCATGATTCGATTAGAGACCTCTTAAAGAATCCTTGGGAGTCTCTAGTAAAACACGCCCCAAACTCCATTTGATAAATCCCCGTGTGAACAGTCGCTTTGGAGCGAGCCACCTGAGCAGCATCCATGAAGCCCGGAGGAAGAATTTCATAAGGTATGCGTATAATTGAATATTGCTTCCAGTCAAAGTCCTCTGGCGGATCTTCTCCACCAAAAACTTCTCTAAGCTTAGAGCGGCGTCCCCCGCTTTTAATAATAGATTTCCACTTCTTCCAATATTCAGAAAAGTGATTAAAATCGTAATAGGCCGTACCAGAAATAATAATCTGATTATCCTTACTTTCAGAAATATAGCTCGATTCTTCCTCTACCTCCACGCCAAGTTCAAACGCTTTCTTTCTTGCTGCCACCCTTTTTACATTATCTATCGGATCAGCCGTAACAGCAGCAAATCCGGCTACCACTGTTTCAAAGATGTCTCTAGGTATAGAAGCAAATTCGTCACTAATAATATCATTTGCTCGTTGTCCACGAATTTTTTGTCCGTCGCCAAGGGGCAGACATGTAACAGTACTTTCATTTAGTCTCATCACGCATCGATCTACGTCTCTACGAGGTCCGCTAGTACTGCCACATATATCCCTTAATATTGGAGCATTTCTCCATATTGTCTCCATATATTCAAATAAGATCTTTGACTGTCTAAACGCAGCGCCGACGACGACTACTTTCCTTCTAGGTAATAATAAAGCTCTTAAAATGGCGTATAGAGAAAGCACGAATGACTTTCCAAAGCCACGACTAGCTATAAGGATAGGAAATTTTCTGTTCCACATCTCATACATCATCAACGCCTGAGAGGGCAACAGTTGAATATTTAGGATGTGCTTACATAGGAAAGAAAAATATTCTGGCTGCGTCATAAGCCAAGCTAGCTTAAGATGGTAATCTTCTTCACGGGGCTTGAGAATAAGGGTCGGATTAAATATGTTCTTGTCTGGGATATCTAATCCTAGCCACGCATCATCTATCTTCTTTAAGCTAACTTGCTCTGTCATTTTTCCAAAACCCTTTTAACTATTTACCACAATGGAGCCTAACGACCAGTCTTTCTTTGCCTTCTGCTACACACCCCCCTTTATGAAAGGTGTTTGTATCAAATACAACTAGTGTCCCTGCTGATGCTTCAACTGGTTCTGCGGGATACTCTGTAAAGAGGGTTGGATAATCTATTTCTATCCTGTTTTTTACTTTATCATAGCTATTAGTATTATTCCACGCCTCTTGTCTCAGCGATTTGCCCTGTTGTCTTGAACCTACAGAACAGCTAAACGCTCCGCAGCTTTCATCTATGTCTGTTAGGTATATGAAGAACTTTAAGCACCAGTCTCTATCAAAATGTAGCCATCCGTTTCTAGCTAGTTCTCCTGTAAATTTGTAATCATGTGTAGCATAAACATTCTTGCCGTAACCTCTAGCGTTGCCAGAATATTGTTCATGCAGTTTTCTCATCCAGTCTTCATTGTATACATGTGAGATTATGCTGTCGTCAGGAAAGGTACGCAACGCATCACCCCTGTAATTGCGGCCAAATTCATAATGGCTCGCTTTGCTTTGACATTTGCCCAGTATATCGTCATGTAACTCTTGTAAAATGTCGCCGGATAGGTAGCGCTCAATTGTGAACACTCCGTCTGACACTAGCGTGTCATGCATATGAGATATTGTATCTCTTATTGTAAGTGTTTTTATCATTTCGTTATCCCTATACCCCTATGGGAAACTCTAGGCCGGTATACAGCTTGAATTGATGTGACGCTTGCATGTTGGCTAGCTGTTTACCTGTGGCTGTTTGCACTATACAATCAATTATAGTATTATTATCGCTCACTATAGATTTCAAATTTTCAACAGGTGTGCAGTTGTATACTACGCCATTATCTATATTATCTAATTGCTCCCAATTTTTTCTAGTAATATTGACATAGTGGATATTAAGATCTTCTGCTGCCGCTTTAACTGCCGCTGCATATCCCCCGTTTCCTATGATATAAAAATTATCATGGTTCTGAAAGTCTTTAAGGTAATCTAGAGCAGCCAAATAGTCTGTGTTGTATGCTTTTAATTTGTTGTTTTCATTTATGACTGTGTTTGCCGCTCCTATCCGACCACCGTCCCAGATCTCATCAACATACTCTAATACCTCTTGTTTAAACGGCATAGTTACCGCAAAGCCCTTTACGTCCAGTGTCTTCACAGATTTTATAGCATCCTCTATGCTGTCCACGGAAAACGATTTGTAGATCTTGTTTAAGCCGTAGTAATAAAATGCGGTGTTCATCATTTGGCAACCGGTATTACCAGCAGTCTTGGCAAATGAACAATATACCTCTGTATCTTTATTGATCCACAAGTTCATTTAAATCCCTTAGTTTGTTTTTTATAACCCCATTGATTTTATCGTCTATGTCCAGTTTAATGAGTAAAAACTCATCATCAGAAAGAACATAATGGCCACACACCTTTATCAATTCTTTCTTGTTGTCTTCGGGAACAAAATCCTCGTCAACCCATTTTCTCCATCTGTTTGAATGATAACAAATTTGATAAAAATCTTCTATGTCATCACCCATTTCGTCCAAATAGCACAATGTTTCAAGCTGGCCCAATTCAGGGGCTATGTTTATTGCGTCAAGGCCCAAGTCAAACCTAGCTTTATATTCGTTGTTGGATAAGTAGTCTCCGTTGTGTTCTTTGCTCTTCTTGCCAAATTTTTTACACACCGCGATCATTTGTTCTAAATCGTTTGAATTGAAAGCTCCGGTATTAATTCTCTTGCCCAAATTCAACCCAACTCCAGATTGTATGGTTACGTATTCTATCGCGTCAAACATTTCTGGTAACAACTTTGACTCTAAATCTGATAAAAATGTACTTAATGATGCAGCACTAAACTTTCTTATGGCCTCTTCTGTACCAACTTCAAATCTGATATGTCTATTGGTGTAATAGCAAAATGCTATATTGCTTATACATTCTCTAAGTCCTTCATGATATCCAGAATATTTGACCCAAGGGTCTATGTGGATTATCTCTACATTTTCGCAGTCTGCTTTTAGGGACTCGTATCCGTCATCATCCATATAGCCCTGACTCGCCCCCGCGTGGTCTCTTTCAATTGTAACTCGTCCATTTACATACTTAGCAAACGTTTCAGTGGTCCAGTTGTTGACATATCCACCACTATAATCAACCTGTCTTCTCGAAGGAATGAAGCCAAACACATCGCCAAAATCTATAACTGCATCGGTTATATTTAGAGACATCGGCCCTATAAAATATTTGATATTATTCATGGTCCTTTTGCAACATCTGATGTGACTTGAAAAATAACAAATCTCCAAGCTCTCTCTCGTGGAGGGGAGACATGTTTAAAAATATAAGGGAGGTAATCGTCTTGATTTTTTCTAAATCGTATCCGTTGTCTACAATCCATTGTTCGTACACCAACTTAAACTCATCCAGCTTAGGGTTAGATTTATAATTGTAAGTTACTATTTCTTTGTTAACATAGCAAGAAAAATTGTTACTATCTTTCATTGAGGAATAAGACATTAAGATTCCGCCATACATTTTTGCTAAGTCGTAATACACATCTCCAACGACCTGTCCCGCGAAATCTTGTCTCCAGTCTAATAGATAAAATCTACCGCAATCTGTGTGAATTACATTGTCAAATTGTAAATCTCCATGAAACATTTCTGTTGGTAGGCCCTTGCTCAGACGGCTCCATTTAAAATCATGCAATAAATCTTTAATGGAACTTGTTTTCACTCCGTTAACGATATGGCTGTTTAAATATGACTCCCCCCTTTCCGACAAGAACAATTTTAGTCTATCTAGAGTTTTATCCTTGTAGAATAATAAACAATCCTTTCTAATATCCTTATCAATCGGTTGCCACATATTATTCTTCATAAAAGATAGGAACTTTTTCCAAATATCGATATCATTGCAATCATATAAAGTGTTTCCTTCTAGCCACTTGTATGAAAACAAGTTGTTCCCGCAATAAACCACATCCGGGGCCAGCCCCCTTAACTTTTTGGCTCTCTCTACTCGCCCACTAATGAATTTGTCGTCTGAAGACAGTTTGATGAAATTGTTATCAACTCTGTAAAGAAATTCTCCGCTATTTTTAGGGATGCTATACCTCACATTATCGTCGAATGTTTTTTGGGCATGCAAATAATTTTCTACCGTTCCGATGTCATACCAATCAAACATGTGGCCTTTCAGTGTTGAATATTTATCAGTGTTGTAGTAAGCGCTAACAACCTCCACGCCCTCCAATTCCTCCCAAAAGGTTTTGTAGTCATAAACTCCGGCCAACCCAATGAATGCATAATCATATCCATCTTCAGACTTATCTTTAAAATCAGTTATGTCTCCATTTTTGACATTTGCGGTGGAATATCTACTTGGAATACTCGTGGGGTAAAGGCCGAGCCAATCATAATCTACAGGAGGAAGGTCGTTTATAATAACTACATCTGCAGTTATTATA
>Ga0114906_1000385_pt1 | contig 25334 bp, 28 predicted proteins | sample MalvirDeepMed_M9_FD_89687 | JGI IMG/M metagenome (GOLD analysis project Ga0114906, IMG submission 89687) | Marine viral communities from the Global Malaspina Expedition - Malaspina viral metaG DeepMed_M9 | ecosystem: Environmental > Aquatic > Marine > Oceanic | place: Mediterranean Sea...
AGCCTTTCGGCTGGCGGGTGGGGATGGTCAGGCTTCGTCGAGTACCTGAGCAGAATGCGCTTCGAGGAAGTCCCAGATGCACATGTCAGCCAGTTCGTCGGTGAATAGGGAGTCTTTGCCCCGCCAGCCAAACGAGGAATACTTTGAGTTCTCAACCCAATCGCTTAGGTCGCCGTAGCCCTCGGCATTGAGGATGCGATACCAGCCGTCGGGCTTGAACTCGATATGGATGCGGATAAAATAGTCCGAGTAGGGCAGGTCTCGCTCCTGCCACCTGAAGTCGATGGTGAACTTGAGATCGTCGCCCATGGTCGCGATGTTAGTGATCGGACATGGCACGCCCGTCTGGCTGGAGTGGGCATAGGCGAAGCGGCTTGTGATCGCCGTTCTCAGGAGTTCGGTTGTGAATGTGTTTGCCATGGTTCATCCTCATAACTAAGAACTAATTAGAGCGCGTTTCAAAGTAACTCAGAACTACCATCACCGAATTACGTTCCCGTCGATGTCGATTTGCCACAGGTTGCCGTGATCTGAAACCCACCAAATATTAGGCCAGAACTGTTCAGACTCCATCCGGCTCGCTGATATGTCCAGCGCAACATCGGTGGTTGGATATTCTCCGATGAATTGACCCTCGTAGGTTGAGAGACTTGTAAGGCCAAGTAGTGGTCCGCTAGGGGTTAGCATGTAGTCGCCCTGGGAAAGGGTTGTTGCAGTGTCGTGACTGTCCATTGGTTCATCCTCATAACTAAGAACTAAGAACTAAGAACTAATTAGAGCCGTTGAAACGATCCCCACCACGGTAGCGGAGAGGATCGGGAAGGGTCATTCGGTAACCCCGGTGGCTTTGTCGATGGCTGCGGCAGCACGGTCCCAACAGCCGGGGAGTGTTCCGGGTTGTTGATGACAGATATTGCAAATGGGTTGCTCGCATACGTCTCGAAGCGCGGCCAGCATTTCGGGTGCCGCTGCAATTAGGCGGGCATTGGCTTCGCCGCATCCGGCGGCATTGTGAATGGTTGCGATGTTCGGCACGTTGCCGCTGTCGTCTATGATCTTCGCAATGTGTGGACCCTTGACCATAGGGTGGTTGTTCCATGGTCCGGGTGTGTGTTGGTTCATTGGTTCATCCTCATACGTTGGGAACTAATTAGAGCCGTGAAACGACCCCCGAGCCGCTAGGCCAGGAGATCGGGAAGGGTCAGCGTCCGCAGCAATGGGTTCCCCGAGAATCGTAGCAGCAGTCAACGTCCATGCCATCGAGATCACAGTCCCGATACAGGTACAGCGAACACCCACGCGGGTCACCTTGGTGAAAGATATTCAGAGGCATCAATTCGCCAGCCGCCAAGTCGGGCCGCCTAACGCCGTTTCGACTCGCCACTATATTCGCGGCGCGCCTAAGAGCACCGCCCTCCCGATCGGATGTCGCGCCTAATCGGTCACCCGAAGATGGCGAATGCCAGTATGGAATTCCCGTATCTTCGTCGCGTTGAATCACCCCATTACATTCATGCTCCGCCCATGTGTGGAGGGTCTGCTCTATTCGCCGCAATTCGTCCGCCTGGCCGTAGGTGAAGCCGTAGTTCATCAAGAGCCCGAGCATTCTGGTCTGTCGTTCGATTCGGTTCATTGTTCATCCTCATCATGGTTGCGATATCCGGGGAAGTTCCCGGCATCTTGGTCAACTGTTGTGGCCATCGCCAAGCACCATATGGCACCCGCGACAACTAGAAACGCGACTAGGATCATCAGTAGATCGTGGGCCATGGTTCATCCTCTATACGTTGGGTCAGAGCAGAGCACATTTAGAAACCACTCCGGCACCGCTAGGCGGTGGAGCGGTGGAGGTCAGATATTGACGAAGTAGTCGCCCTCTTCGAGAATGTATGGCATCAAGATAAGTTCCAATTCAGCGATGTCGTCCGATTCAAAGCCTTCTGTCTCAATCCACATTGAATACCGATATTTCGCCTTCTCATAATAGCCTTTACAATCTTCGATGGTGGGTAGATCACCGAAGTACACGGCAGCATCTACTTCCGATTGGGTGCCGTACATGTAGCAGGATTGTAACTCGCCGCAACAGTTGACCTTCTCCGCCGAGTGGCGAAGTGTTGCAACCGTCCGCACGTTGTCAATTATGCGCCGATCAGCGCAGTCGAGACAGTAATCGCGGCCTTTGATTCGCGTCAATTCCTCCGGTCGGTCAATTACACCCTCGCAAGTGTCGCAGTAGATCGGCATCGGTTCATCCTCATGAATCAGCCCGCACCATTGCGGACTCGTGAAGCATAGCAGTAGATCGGCCTGCGCCAAGTGAATACAACCCCCAAACCGTGGAATCGGTGGAAATAGTCCCTGAGAGGTTGGGAATGGGGAAAGTATTGACCGAATCGCGAAATAGCCTACCGAAATTGGCAGGCATTCATTGATCCGCATAGGCGGATGGATCGACGGCGGATCATACTTGATCGGATCACCAATCCATGTCAGACCCCTTCGGATGCAGGGGATTTCGTGAGGGGGTGGCATGTTCATGCACCGCGGGCCAGAGATGGAAGGGGGTACGGGGGAAATCGTTCAACGCTATATTAACGATACCCTCTCAGATTTTAGCACCAAAATCACCCCCGGTATACATTAGGGATTTCTATGTACATCCTCCAACACTTACGCATACGTCGTATACGGGAGCCTATCCGCCATCAGTATTGCCATCCTCAGACTGCCCCAGAACACCCCAATGCACCCAAGCCAGTGCCAGATTCTCCAGAGTCGCTTGGAAACTGCATATTTGATTCTTCTGAACCACTTTCGAGCATTCCAACCCATTCTTGTAGCTCCTTTGGATTCTCTTTCACCAGGGTTGCCAGAGACATCTCCAGGGTTCGTATGGTTCCTTCTGAGAGGTTAAGTCCATAGATCTCGGTGATACACTCCAGTACCTCATGGAGGATTGTAAGGGCTTTGACATCCCTTGGAAGGTCTTTGTTGATGTAGATCTTTGGAGCTGGTAGACACCAGAACTCTCCCCAAGCCTCATCCAAAGACATATTTTTTTCTACAATAGGTACTTGAAGAGGACCAACATGCAGATTCACTTGTTCAGCCCCCTTTAGAATTACCTTAGAATTACCTTAGAAGTACTTTAGAAGTATCTTAGAATTACCTTAGAAGTACTAGAGTAGTAATAGAACAGTAATTCTAGTAGTTCTCTAGTAGTTCTCTAGTAGTAATAGAGTAGTAATTCTCTTAGATGTTCTTCTAATTATCTTCACTTAGATCTCTTAGATCCTGAGTCTCCCCCCCAAACCCCCCCGTGGACTCTCCGGGGAGGATGAACTCGGAGGTCAACACGGGAGTAATCTGGGGGAGAAATTCAGAATCTAGGAGACCAGCATGAAGATATCTTCACTTGAGTCTCTTGAGTCCGTCGTTCCCCAAAGAACCTTAGTTCTTCAAAAGATGTACCTAATTCATTTTTACCCCCTTAAGAGGGGTCATGCTCTCACAGGCCCTAGGATGGCTCAGGATCGCGTTGAGTATCTCAAGGTAGGTAGACATACCTTGGTGTGTCAAACGCTCTCAGGCGGGCTCTGAGGGCCTCTCAGATATCTTCTGGTGCCAGCCTGTCAATGACCTTCATGTGTTCCACCAGTGCATCTGTCAGTTGAACGGTGTTGATGTTATCCAGCAAGAACTCTTCCCACGCATCTATGAAATCATTGAGCGATTGTCGGAGGAGGTGTTCATCCATGACATGGAGTCTCTTGTATTGGCACCAAGACAGTGGTCTTGAAATTTATTAAGTTCGTCTTGCAGTTTCTCGGACCTGTTGGACCGAACCGCTTCATCAATATCCCGGCTCATCTGGTCTACCCAGTATTGACAAGCCATCGCAAGGACATCCAAGCGGTCATCGTGAGCCAGTGAACCCTTGTCTCTGGTCAGCCGGGTCATCTGGTAGAAGAGTTGATATTTCAGAGCTTTATCAGAGGGCCGATGTTTGGTTGAGTCATAATCCTGGCGGACCACTCGCTCATCTACCACCAGTTTATGTCTGTTCATAACTGGCTCTAAAACATCCAAAATACGTCGTTCTTTCTGGATATTGTGGCGAACTTCCGTGATCGTGACTTTGTGAATCTTTGAGAGAACTGGCTGTAACAGTGCCGTAAACATGCCATCACCGAAATTGGATTCGACCAGAATTTCATTGACATCCTGCTCCTTGGCGATCACCGACAACGCCTTCAAGGTCTCCTCTGAGTACCCTCCGGGGAGTCCACCGGCTGCTGTCACGAAGAGCTGAGAGTTGAGCATCTTGACCACTGAATAGGCCGTCTCATCAGCACCACGACCCGAGGGGTCAATCGCCATCACAGACCCCTGATATTTCAGGAGTTCACCGTTGGTTCCCATGGGCATGTAGTACCGATCACCATTAAACCCAACACATGGTAGATCTTTATATGCATACTCAGGAGACCCCGCCCACACCACCTTCTCAGGTGCATTCTCAGAATCCAGTCGCATCACGATCAGGTCATTCAGTTTCAGTGGGTATCTGTCCGCATCACTCAGGGATGTATCCAACATGAACTGCAAAGCGAACCCGGAGCGTCCGTATGCTGCTTCACGTTCCATGAGGTCAAACTGGTTGAATCTCTTGGGGTCTGTTGGTTCACCATCCTCCAAATCCAACTCAAGGATCGTAGGAGCAATCCTGGGGCCGTACCCGATGATCTGACGCTCATTAGGTTTCCGAGCAGGCCAGATCTTCACATCGTATCCACGGTCTGGTAGTTCGTTGTAGAGACTCTGCTCAGACTGAGGAGTCCCGAGGTAGATCACATGACCCTCAGGTTTCAGAACAGCATCAAACTCCTGTACCGCAACACTGATCTTGTCACGCATCATCTGGGTTGCTGAGTTGTTCAAGGACTCCACATCATCAGCAATGATCAGGTCTGCACGAGCACCTGTGATCTGTGAGGAGATTCCCTTGGAGGTCACTGAAGGAGCATGGCTCGCTGGAGCAGGAGCAACATCAAAGGCAATCTTGGAGTTCCTCTGAGTCTCGTGAGGTTTCAGGTGATGCAGGATCTCCATTTCAGAGATCAACCGCAAGGTGAATGTACTGAAGTCATCAGCACGCTGCTTGGACGCAGAGACCACCAGGATGTTCTTGGTGGGATCCAAGAGGAGTTGGTGACACACGAACGCTGAAGTAATCCAAGACTTCCCCACACCCCGGAAGGCCATCACGCATCGACGCTTGGGACCACGCTGAATGTAGTCCGCGATGTCATACTGGATCGGGGTGGGCTCGGGAAGACCCAGGTGATCCCACGCTAGATACAGGAAATTCCTGAAGTCCTCGAGGCGTGGGTCCATAGTATGTTTCTCAACCTACGTCGGAGATCTCTGCTTCGGGGTCGAACGGTAAAACCCTTGCCAAGTTCAGCAGTGGTTCACTTTGGTTGATGTTGGCATCAATCCCGTTGTCCTTGAGGAACTGCCGCGCAACACTGAGTTCACCTGAACCAGCTTCGCCGGACATGATGCGTTCCATCAAGAGCATCGAGAGAGCCTCGTGCAACTTTCCCAGTTCCTTCTTGTCCATTACTTACTCACTTTCTCTAAATTCACAGAAGAGACAACCTCAACTTCTTCGTATCACCGTGTACTGGGACGCACTTTCCCCCCCATGCTTCTTTCGCCTAGAGCGAGGCCGGAGCGTAATAGTCGGGACCAAATCCTTTGAACGACGGCTTCCCGTTTTCTTTCGGCTCGCCTTCTTCTTCTTCTTCTTTTGAATCTTCAAATCGCTATACATACAAAGAACCCCTTCCTGTTATCCGCCGACTTGAACGGTGACGGTTCCATTTGCCCCCGAAGCAGCAACGCACGTTGCCCGCATCTCTGGGAACAGTTGCATATCTTCGTCGTTCAGGGTCTCATTCGCGTTTAGGTTTTTAGATGACACGCTGACCCATTCCATTGATTCACTCAAGCGGCCCTCAACTTTGGTGACAAGGTTTCCCGAACCGCTGTACCCGGTACATCGCATTGACGCAATACCTCGGTTGGATTTGGCCATGTGGAACAGCACAATAGCTCCGGTTTGGGATTCTTCACTAGCGACCCCAACAGCATCCATTAAAGTTTTTACAAGCATTTTATTGATCCGTTTTAAGAAATTGAAAGAGAAATGAGGCAGCAGCCCCGATGACCGCAGCAGCACCCAGCATCCAGCTTCGGGATTGTTCCAGGTTACGGACGCGATGATCAAGTCGGTTTAGTTCTTCAGCGTGAACAGCCAGAGATGTGATGAGAGAATCTACTTTCCCCTCCAGCCTTCCCAAGGCCAGCAGCAATTCTTCGTTCATGTTTATACCGCACTGTAATCTATATTATGAGGAGAAATCAACAAGCGTGAAGGCTTTGGTAGACGCACCAGCGGTGATCTTCACCATGATATCCCCATCATCCCCAGATCCCGTGCCATCACTCTGCCAGATGACAGATGAACCTTCAGCGGGATTTGCGGGATCTGCGGATTTCTCTGTGAGCAATACCGCGGTCAACGTGGTGTTACCAGTCACACCAAGAGTCCCAGCAATAACCGTATTACCCGTAGCACTGGCTACAGTCATCTTGTTTGTATTCACCGCTATATCGTTAGAGATGTTGGTGGTTCCAGTGCCTTCAGTTATGACCTTGATACCACCAGCCGTTGAAGCATCGTGGATCCTCAAGGTTTTATCATCAGAGACGTAGGTGAGTTCACCTAAAGCACCTGTGAACGCATTGTGTTCTGTGTCAGAGCCACGACGGAGTTGTACTTGTTTAGTCATTGGGGTTTCCTATTCACCTTGTTCAAGTGGGGTGTTCCCAGCAGCCAACCACTCTTGGTAATCTGGATCCTCCACAGGAATCAAAGGCCAGACATCTTCAATTAAATAGACATAATCTTCGCCATGTTTTCGATACATTTTCAATCCTAAACTTTGGTGTTTCTATGTTGTAACTACAACAGCAGATGGGTTGTTTCCGAGGGTACAGATTGAGTATCTCAATTGACCACCGGATTCATTTGTCAAAACAACATTATGTGAATCCACAGCACATGTAATCCGTGTCTTGGTTGAGGAGGCTGTAGTGAAACTCGATGATGGGTCGGCTAAGATGTTGACGGTTCCACTTTTCAGATCAGTGAACACAAGAGCGGCCTGACCAGTAGCAATAGAAATCACAAACAGTTTACTACTACCTAGTGTGATTGTGCATGTTTTTGTGTCCTCGACCGTTACCGAGCTTACACCTGGGGCTGAAGATCCAGCCGAGAAGACCGCTTCTGATGTTGATCCTGTGACATACTCAATACCAACAATAGCATTCCCAACAGCGTGGATCCCATCGACTGGAGGAGTAGTTGACCCCGTAGCAAACCCACCGAGCGGAACCCCAGATCCACTGACCGTCAGCCCCCCATGAATGTGACTCTGATCATCCGTGAGTAACGTGTATGAATCGGTTGTTGCGGGGACCACAGAAGCACCGCTCCCCAAGATTCCCATAAACACAGGGGATGTACACCCCGTACCTACTTGCAGGTCTCCCAAGTTCCCGAAAACATGCGCACCATGTACGTTTCCATGGGTCGTTGGTTGCGTCCCAAAGGAATAACCACCAACGCTTTGAAAATCACACCCCACAAACACAGGGCGGTCTGAGACTATTCCATTGTCAGCTCCCCCAGAACTTTCAAGTCCACCATCCATCAAAACACCAGTTGCTCCTGGGCGGTCTACGTTGGATTCAACAAGAGAACAAAATAGATGTTGTGTACCATAGATCTCTAGTGCTGCTGTTGCTTGGGCAAAAATCGAACAGTTGGTGATCCAAACCCCACGAACACCAATTGCGGGTGTGGCTTTCAAAGATCCGTCTATGTATATGCAAGACTTCCAATATCTGTACACAGACCCACCAAGACCCTCTGCACTGGCATGGATATTGTTGATGAATATATTTCCAGGTGCTGCTGAATCATCATCCGCCACAATACTGATACCACAACCATTACCAACGTGGTTTGCGTCGGTGTGGACTGTACCAGTGTAATTATCTGAATAGTTGTAGAGGCTTAGGTTTTCAATCCGAGTATTGTTGTTATTCGCCCCATCAAGGGCAATCAGACCCCGGTTCCCACTTTCATCATATCTCTTGACCAAGGTTGTTTTCAAGAAGTAGTCCCCATCTATGGACACTCCACCAGTGAGTTTGTTTGGCCGCGTTGTGAAATGGTAGTAGCCTTGCGGGATATACAGAATACCACCACCCGCTGTATCAATTGCAGATATGGCAGCATTGAATGTGGGTGTAGCATCAATAGTGATCCCGGTTGAGAAACTCGTACTGGGTGCGTATCCACCAACCGCAAAGTCTAGGATGTTGTATCGTTCCGCGAACCTATCTGCGAGGTTTCTGGCTGTGTCTGATCCGGTGGAGGTCACGTTACCAGCAACCGCACCCGTTACCGTCAAATCCCCCGTTACCGCCAAGTCCCCACCAACAGACGCATCATCAGTTACCGTCAGGTCATCCCCAACACTGAAATCCCCGGTGGTTGATGCACTATCCGAAATGATGTCCCGAGTGACCCCGATATTTCTGACAGTCAACACATGATCAACAGTCGCTCCGGTTACCAAAGTCAAGGTAGAACCAGATATAGTGAAGTCCGTGGTGGGCTTCTGGACCACACCCTCTAAGTCAACAATGAACGACCGTACATCCGTCGAAGTTGGTGCGGGACTCAGTACAAAGTCAGTTTGAGAAGCGGTTGCTGTAAATGAGTAGAGTTGGGGAACCGATGGGGAATTATAAAGTTCCAGCCCGTCCACATACTCCTTGGTAACAGCATCCGTGCCCCCAGTCGGAGTTCCCACCATCTTTATGCGCTTACTTTCAGCGGTCCAGTTCTGATCAAGCTGATCAAGACCTAGCGCATCACTGGTAGCAGAATCCTCGGCTTCCTGTGAGATAAACAGCAACCCAAGAACCGCTGTATCAAGGTCACTTTCAGTCAACACCGAACCATCTTGGAAGTCTGCAATCTGCGACTGATATTCCGCTTTGGTCTTCGGTGTAACCCTCTTGATTAGCACAACAGTCCCAGAACTTGGAGCAGATGTGAATGTAACCTTGTTAGTCCCCGCATCAATGGCGAACCCAGTGGTCTGTTCTACACTATCGAGGTACACATCAATATGATCTGTAGAGAGGTAATCAAACGTGATGGCAAACTCACTTTGCCCCGTACTCTCGTACCTGTTGTAACTGTAAATTGCCATCACTGTCTCTCAATAAGTGCTAGGAGATGATTGACCTGAGAAGTGTTTCCTGATCTGCGGTGTTGCTTGATCAAGGCTCCGATCTCATCTCTTTGCTGGACTTCTGGGAATTCTTTGAGCATTTGGCTGAACGCCTTTGCTCTATACTTGGACACTACGCGGTTGATTGCCCCAACACGGGGGGACTTGTCGAGACCTTCGATATCTTCCGCAGGAAGACGCTTGTACTGGTGGGACTTGAACAGGCGTGTGAGTTCCTGCTCAATGGACCGACCGGCAATCTTTACAGAACCGTGTAGTTCCAACCATCGGTCATACGCGGACTGAGCCTTGCGATTCTCATAATCACGGAGGTCAACCCCATTCTTCACAGCACCGGGAGGCGTGAACCCGTGTCCTACATTGGCAATCTCTTTCGCCACCAAGGAACTGCCACCAGTTGAGTATGTGAAGGGGTTATACAGTTCGCCTTGACCGGGGTGCTTGATTGTCTGTCCAAGGAAGTTCCGGCGACGATCCAACCGATCTGACCACTTGGGAAAGCGGTTTTGGATGGCTTGAAGCATACCGTTGATCTCTTTCAAGTCACCATCACCGAACGCGGGCCCTGTTTGGCCCACAAACGCTGGAATGAAGGATGCCGCAAACTGTTCCGCAAGGGCCGGTCCACCTTGTGCTGGGTTTGATACCGCCCCAAATACTCGTTGAAGACCTGTGAGATATGACTTACTGGCTACATTCTTTCCAACAGCAATCGCAATCGCTGGAATCAGCCCCTCAAGTTGGTAAGTAGCTTCCTCATCGTTTGCTTCAGCAGCAGCCGCCATTGTCTCATTGAAGTCCGCAGCGAGTCCGAGGAAAGTGGCGAACGGGTCGAGTCTACGATAAGAGACATAGTTCTCGCCAATCTTGATGGAGTGGGGTTGCCAACCAGTACGCATCAGTGCATCGCGTTCATACTTATTTGATGGCCCACTACCAGTGAGAATCTCGCCCTTCGCAAGAGCAACCATACCAAAGAGACCCATCGCTCCTGTAGCAAACCTACCCATAAAATCAGCACGGACAGCCGCGTCACTGCTCAAAGACTTCCTGAATTCTTTGTTCAGGAGATCTTTCAACGCAATTGGGGAGCGATCCAAATAGAACTTCAGTAGGTTCGTGGGGGTTCTAACGAATGGGATTATGAATCGGAGAGACGGGTATTTGTTGATGATATCATTAACGCCCCTGGATACTCCAACAACCATACCACGGTCCCGAGACAACGGAGTGGTGAAGGTAGACGCGCGGGCAACCTCCCTTGCTCTCTCAGCAATCTCACCAGCATTCTGATCCCAGTTCTTGTAAAGGTACTTCTTCACATGATCGTTGTATTCTTTGGAGGATTCATCGAGACCCTTCATCGTTGCATCAGCGTGTGCTCGTTCAAGAAGAACTTTTTCAGAGTACATCTGATCATCTTTCACCATCTGCTCAAACAAGCGGTCAACCTCTGTTGCTTGAGCTACTCGATTACCCCTGAGAGATGGGTCTGATCCTACCCGTTTCCAGAGATCTCTCTTGATGTGAGCACGGTAGTTGAGTTGCTTGAAGAATTCGTCTTCAGCAGTCAAGAACCGGCTGGGGGCGTTGATGGTTTTACCGGCCCACTTCTTCGCAACTGTGGCGAGGTCATCCACATCTGGGTTTATATCGGTCGCCCCACCCTTTGGTTGGTACTCCATCGCTCGTACATTCGGGTCAAGACGGTTCTTACCCTCTTTGAATGACATTCTTGCTGCACCCATCGCGTCACCAAACGACTCAAATAGGTACATATAGGTGGAGAGTTCCTCCCCCATTGCAGACAAACTCCGCTCAGATATCGCCCGACCAATCGCCTTCTCAAGTGGAAGGAACAATGTGGTAGCAAGACCTGAAGCGATGTTGACAAAGTGTGTGGATGGGCCACTCAGGATGGCGTTCATCCAGTAAGACACCAAAGCGTTGTTCTTCTTCCGAAGGAGTTTCAAGGCTCCCGCCCCCGTCTGGTCTGCCTTGTATGCAATGGCAAACTTATTCATCTCAGCCCGGACACGCTTGAGTCCTTGCTCAAAGTTGCCCTCACCGATCTCCTCGATAACCTGCCGCTGTGCTCTTGACCAATCAACGAGTTCTCGTTCTCCGGGTTTCAGGACGGTCCCTTTGATTTTCTTCCCGCCGTAGCCTTCGCCTTTACCCGGTCCTTTACCTTCACCTTCTCCAGCACCCTTACCGGGACCAAGACCTTCACCTTCTCCAGAACCTTTACCCGGTCCTTTACCTTCGCCTTCTCCAACACCCTTACCGGGACCAAGACCTTCACCCTTACCGCCAGTCACCAGTTCCTCTGGCATGACTCGGACATCAGGGTCGATGTAATCAACCAACCTGCGCCCCGCCAAAGCCCTTGCAATGTTTCGCCCCATGTTGACGGAGGCTTTCAGATATACACCGTGAACTTGTTTCATCCGAACAAACAACAGAACATCATCCAGACCAGCACCATCACCCAATCTCGCAACCTCATACAGATCCGCTGCGAGCTTCTTCAAAGCATTTCGGATACCCCCTGCCTTCGCTAAGGCACTTACGAGAACCTCCTCAGACAACTCCACATCCCTAGTTGCGTGATGCAGCGTGTAATCCCCCGTGGTGTCCCCAAGGAATTTGGTTGCGACATCAAGGGCTTCTTTGAGTTCTGGCCGACCAGCCCCTGCGGCTTCGCCCAACGACACTCTTTCGGCATCTTCAAGTTCCCTCGCGAAGCGCGCCACCAACTTAATCACACCCGCTTCGGTGTGGATCTTCCCAGCATTTACCTTGCCACCCACGACGCTTTCTGGATCCCGCCCAGCAGCTTCGGCGGCTTTCAGCTCAGCAGCCCGTTGTTTCGGAGTCTTTAAGGCTTCCTCTTCAGAGACAGCGCGGACCTCATCCATTTCTTTGCCGAGGTCGTAAAACTCATCATCACTTTGACGGAGGATGCTTGGGTCCGATTCTCCCTGGAACCTCTTGTGGGGCTTTCGTGGGATACGGTATCCACGTTCCACCTTGGTGACATTATCGAAGTCGAGGTACTTGGTTGGGAGGAATGCAGGCCCCCCAGATTGTTTAGCACCAGTGTTTTTCAGGGTTTGTATGGCCTTCTCGTTAGGGACAATGACAGCCTTGAGTGAACCCTTTAGAAACTTATCCGCAACAAACTCCCTGCCCCCACCTTCAATAACTCCAGCACCTAATTTGGGACTCACCCTCCCATTGAGAAGTCGAGGGTCTAATTCAAGAATGTAACCCCTGCCTTTTTGGCCCAACGCCAAATCAAGATTATCGCTTACATCCAAGTCCAGCATCCTGATTCCACGTTTGTATTCAAGACTTTTCATAATTGAACGAGCAGAGGTCAGGCTTGTTTCGTGGTAAACCGCATTCCCTTCCAGTCCATGCGCTGAAAGATTGGGCCTCACGAAAGTTCCTGTACCATCATCCGAGAATCCCTTGCCGCTTAGTCGCTCTGATTCCGCTTTGACCGCATCGTCATAAGGCTTACTTCCCTCTTTAAACGGCACACCCTCACTGGGCCGACTCCACTCCATCAAAGAACGGGCAGCACCTTCACTAACCCGTGGGGTATCCTCCGCCCCTTGAGACAACGACCTCACCCCACCAGTAGCAGGACGAGCCGGTAGACCCTCACGGGTCATCAGGTTACCCATGATGTCCTTAATCTCTGCATTCATCTCAATGTCGATCTGGGAACCAGAGACATCTTCGTAGACATCCCGCATCCATCCACCTAGTTTCGTGAAGAGACCATGAAGTCCCTTGGTGGGAGCCTTACCCTCTCGGATGTACCGCTCAAATCCTCGGGCAAATTTCTCTTCAGCACCCCGCCCCCACCCCTTTTCGGTGACGCCCGCCCATTTCTCAATGCGATCCAGTTCCTTCTCGTTGATCCCTCTCCGTGCTTGCTCCGGTAGATTCCTGTTCAGCAACCACCTCCTGGCGACATGAGCAACTTCGTGGATACCGGTGGAGACATCTGAATTTCGGAACCCCGTGATGATGGCAGTACCATCCTCTTTAAATTCAACAAGACCTTTGGTGGCTACATCACCTTCGCCTCTACGGAACTCAATTGTCTTGGTATCCAGACCAAGCGACTTAATAAGAGTGACCACACCTACCGCTTGATCCTCACCAATGTTCAAAGACTTAGCGACAGAGGATGTGTACTCACGAACCTCCACAACCTTCTGGTAGCCCTTCATGTCCACAACACCGTCCCGAACGGCTTGCATGACTTCATCAGGAGACTTCCCAGCAGCCTTCGCCTTGAGGCCGTGACGGAAACCACGGAGTCCCTGTATGAAGGTGTCTACGAGACCACCAATACCGAGACCCTCGATGGCGTTCTTCAAGCGGCCCTCAATCTCCGAGTCGTTCTCGTCAGATGCGAGATACTCCGTTATCGGGTTCTGAAGAGACGGGGCCATTTGAATCAGGTTTGACAACCGAGCCGCGTGTGCATCAAACACAGCGAAGTCAGTGACCGCACCAGCGACCGCATACTTACCAAGCTCCCTCCCCTTAGCAATCGCAGCAGCCTTCCTACCAGCCCCAGCGGCCTTCTCAGCCTTCGTGAGTACCCCTGAGACTTTGGTGAGTGCGCCAATCTTAGAAGCAGCTCCGAGACCCACACCAACAAACGGAATAGCGAACTGAGAGATTCCCTCGACAATACCACCGACCATCGTGGAGGACTTACCAAGAAGTCTGTTGTCATAGTCTGGCAAAGCATCAAAGGTCATGTAGTCTGCAAGGTTGTAGACACCCTGGATGGCTCCCTCGACACCGCGGAATGGTGCGGCGGCAATGTCTCCGAGATACCCCCAGAATCCTAGTTGTTCTTCTTGGAGATTATTGGAGGATCCGGTGGCTTGTTGTTCTTTCTCTTGGAAGGAGGAATACCCCTGCATCATCTCATCGAAAGATCTAGCCATTATTTAGTTCCTTGATAACCAAGAAGGGATGATTGGGTGAATAAAAACGTTGTATCGTTGTAAGCTGGCATGTGCTTAATCAAGCGACCGATGTAAGTGTCGGCTTTGTTTTCGGCGTTCTCATATTCGTCCGCCGCACCCCTCACTTCGTCCATGTTTCTAAAATAGAGAACTCGCCTGGGGTTTGTTACATCTGAAGGCATGAACACCCCGTGCTGATCAAGGTTCCCGTTCGTCTTGGCCATATCCAGTTCATCTGGAGTGTATGGGTCTGCACCAATAGATCTAGCTGCTTGGTACTCCAGAAGAAGATTAGGATCTGGGGAAAACAGATCTTTACCGCGGAATGGTGCGGCGGCAATCTTAGGAGCAGCTCCGAGACCCACACCAACAAACGGAATAGCGAACTGAGAGATTCCCTCGACAATTTGACCAGCCGGTGCTGACGGGTAGGCGTTGATCAAATTGATGCCAATTTTACCCTCTTCGATTTTAAGTTCACGGTTGAAGTGGAGCAGAATGTCGCTGGCAACACGGGTTCCTCGGAACTCTTCCAACCTAATTTGCCCCGCTTCACGAACAGCGGCCATTGCTTTTTCCCGTTGAGTCCCTATTTTGCTGACAATATTTTCCCGGTTGTCATCAACCACGCGCGCAAACTTACTGTCATTATGACGCCATGTTGTCCCTGGCGTGGTAAGAACGAGGGGATCAAATTCTCCAGCCTTTTTCGTGATCTGGCGGAGAGGACTCGTAGTGGGAACGGTGCCGGTGTGCGCTTCCATTTGTTCCGCCTCAATTCTCTTAATTTCAGCACGGACATTTGCGTCTATCTGCTCGTCAGAGTGCCCCAGCTCTATACCACTCGATGTGGCTGCTTTGATTGCGGAATCCATTTCCCGACGAATTCTAACCAATTCATCTTCGATAATACTACTTGTCTCGTCGGTTACTTGCCCCGAACGAGAGCTGTGTTCGGACCCTGCCTCAAACATTGTCGTTGTCATTGTGGTTTTAATTTTGTTCAAGGAGGATGCGAGTTCGGGTCTACTTCTCTTTGTAGCCTCACCTGCCTGCCCCTTGACATCCTCATACAGATCTGCGAAGTCGAGGAATACCCTGTAGTCTTTTGGTGAGAGATCATCCGAACGACTTCTAATCTCTTCTCTAAATTGATCTGGGGTCATTGTTGGAGATCCACCCCTAAAATCAGCACGAATACTATCGAGATACTCAAGTGTATCCCTATCAGACTCATCGCCCAATCGGAGCTGGCTGTGTGCTGTTGCTCTGGCATTTAGGATAAATTTTGAAACATTCTGAACACCGGCTTCTTCAAGTTTTGGACGGAGATCGTCATCGACCTGATCAAGATCAAGGTCTTCGCTTTCGATCTTTTCCGCTAGGTACTGGTCAATAACTTCGTTAGCCGTTCGTGTCTCCGCTCTATCGAGGTATTGCGCACGTCTTTCGTCTCTAACAAGTGCAGCATCGGCTAGTTCGGGGATTTGGTCGAGAAGTGTATCCATTTCCGATGCAAACGAATAATCCAAACGCTGGCCTGCAATCTTCATAGAACCCACCTCACCCAAGAAGTTGATTGCAGAAATTTCATCATCCTCTGCAATTTGTTTGGCTCGCATTTCAATTGCTTTCCACATCCCATCACGACCAGACTTACCAGTGAGTGTGTGGTGCTTGTTGTTGATTTCAAGCAGACCGGCTTTCCACTCATTTATTTGAGAAGGGGTCACGGGTATATTAATATCCATACCCGCCCACCCGAGATCCAGATCAACAGTCTTAGGAAAGTTTGAGAGGTGCTCATACACCTTATCCACGTAATCATCCTCATTCTGCTTTACAGTCCTGGCAGCCCGCACTTGATACACCTGCTGTGAGAACACATTGGCTTGTTTATTGAACTCTTCAGCAGCAGCAGCAGAGGCGTAGAATCCCCCAGTGTTCAGAGTTTCAAAATGAGCCTGCAAGGCTTCCCGAGGATCTTCAGTGCTATAGGGATCCGAGAAACGATCTAGTTGTTCAATGCGCCATTTCTCAAGAGAAGTTCGGGCCATCATAGCCCCGGCATGTCGCCTGATTGCTCTCTGAGCATACGGGCTTGCGCCATCCGGTAGTCCTTGTTTCCGCCACTCTGAAGCGAGAGCATCTTCCAACTCCTCCTCAGTCATCGTACTGACCTGAGCAATCCCCTCCTCAGTCTCACGCTCAACCATGTCCTCCCACAGATCACCGGTGATTTGCTTCAACTGTGGTGAGAACTCCGCAAGCGAACGGGCAATATCAATCATCTCGTTCTGCGGCATTTGGAAGTAACCGGGGGAGATGTAAGAATCGGTGACTTGTTGTACTGGTTGGATTGCTTGGGAGGTATTGAGATCTTCTACTTGTTGTCTTTTAGCCATAGGTCAATAACTCCAAGGGGTTCCGCCCCAAACAAAAGGATTATCTGGGCTACCCGGAGCTGGTGGTCCCATATTTCCCGGCCCATAACCCGGCATTTGCCCTGACATCTGAGGACCACCCCACCCAGTTATTGACTTGTACTGTCCATAAGCACCAAGAACAGCAGAACCAATCCTCAAACCTGCGCCAAGGAACGATGGTTGTTGTTGTGGAATATACATGAGGTTCTCGATTCGACCCTGAGCACCTGACCGGACGGACTCCAGTTGGTCCTCAATGTTCGCCTCCCTGAATTGCAGATTTCGCCTCACATTCGTCGCAAACTCAAGATCTTGACGGTGGAAGTTATTTACAAGGTGCGTCAATGAAGCACCAGCAACCCCACCTTCAGCACCAGAAACCTCCGCAGTCGCAATCCGTCTGCGAGCTTCTCGGTGGACTGTGTTGATCTCATTAGCAGCCGCCTCACGCTCTTGGAGTTGACGCTCACGGGCTTGTTTGGTTTGGTTGGCGTAGTTCTCAAGTGCGCTTGCAGTACCCAACTCCTGTCTTTGGGCCATCATTGCATTCTGAGCATTTACCTGCTGTTGCTGACCAATGAATCCAACAGCGGTACTCGCCACAGACATCGCAATCATCAGGTTTGCCATGACGGCTGCGGTGGTAGCTGCGCTAGTAGCAGCGGCAGACATCCCAGCAACAACAGGGGCAGCGATGATACACATCAGAAAATCCTTACGAATTCATAAAAGGGTCTTTTCTCAACCCCGTACTCCTGATGGAGATTTATCAGAGTGAACCCAAGCCATTTGATCCACCGGATGTGGACTGTGTTACGGGCATCAACAAAGTTGAACATCATGTCATAGGGGCGAGCACATTGATCTAACCAGAATCGACTCTCTCGCAGGAACCGGGTGGTGTTACCAAGTAGCAAGTCCGTACCAAGTAACCAGATCATTCCAACACCGGGGATTGCGGGACCAGCTCCAAACATCCCGGCGGGAACTCCATCACCAATAATGGTGAATGGAACATCCGATGTACTGAACCCAGTTACCAACGCCTCCAAAGGTGTTTGACCACTGTGAGCTGCAATCTCATTCCGGTCTGCCTCACGGATGTTCTCAGCAATCCAATAGCAATCCTCCAATACAGACAGGCGGGCGTATAGATCTACACGCCGACTCGTTTTGCTCTTGGAGACCAATTAAGTTCAAACTCCGCTGACATTAGATTACTGGGGAGTGGGCTATCGTTCTTGATCGTAATTGTAACTTGGTTTGCTTTAGAGAATACGGGAAATCTGAATTCTCCACTTTCCAAAGGAACTTCTCCAAGGGTCAATGCAGACCCCAACACACGACCAGCGAAGACATGGTTATTGGTGTCTCGATAATCTTGGGTTACTTCCACCGAGAAGTAGGAAGAGTCCGCATATACCAATGTGCCATATCGAAGTTGTGCACGACCATCTGTGATAACCGCGCGACCACCTCCGGGGGATTGTTCCTTCAGGGTTACATCAGACATCTGATAGGACATCTCATAAGCCTCACCTACATAGAAACCAAGCGCACCCAGGACAGCGGTGATTAACCCATAATCCACGGTTTCGGTGGCGGTGCTGAGATCGCCCTCATCTTCGGTGGTGGAGGCTGTATCAGTAACATCCCCATAGTCCACTACATCAATCAGTGGGTCTCGTAGGGTGATTGTGGTGTCCCCAGCTTCAGGGGTACTTGTCACAGGAACCCTTGCGCCTGCGGTGGTGATCACCTGAATATCAGTTCGACCTGCGGTCACTTGGTATGGAAGAGTTACAATCTGTCCTGTGGCGTCTATGGTGGCTGCGCCAGACCTTCGGTCCAGACGAGATACATAAGTCGAATCAGTGTCCGTCTTCCCAGCTTCAAACGCCATCTTCTCAATGAAGACACCTTGACTACGATAAACCACCAAGTAGAGGTCAGTATCTATGAAGTCTGCCCCAAGTATGGTTGATCCAGTTCCAAACCCAAACCTGTGCCAAGCACTCTGTAGTCTTTCTACCCCAGAGTTGTGGAAGTTATAGACATACAAAGCATCAGTATCCCCATCCGCCATGCACACCAGAACATTCTCGTGGGAGGCGGCGGCAATCTTCGTGATCTTTCCGGGGATGTATTTGGGGATGTGCGCGGAGACATCAAACCCCTCAAAGATATCTTCTACAGCGTCTTTGGGGATATACTCCCTGACACCTGAGTAGGATCCCCGATTGAATGGGAACATGATCGACGGACCAATTGAGACCGGATCACAGGCCAACAAACAATCATAACTGGTGGAGTGCGCAATGGAGACAGTCTTAGGTGTCAACACCGGGCCACCCTGAAGTATGAACTGGTTGGTATCTGAGAATAGCACCAACTTCTGAGCCATTGGGACGGCGTGTCGGAGCACCGCAACTCTGTTGTGGGCAGAAGCGACATCAATCACAGCGGTATCCAACAGATCAACCACGGTGGTTCGGAAGAAGTTAAAGAACTCTCCTGACTCACTCAGGATCGTGTTCTCTCCCGCGAGTACCCCAAGACGGTTCTTGAACAAGAAAATATCGTTGATTGTTTGCCCAACGAAAGACGGATCTGGGTTTGTATCTGCGTCACCAACCAGACGGGTTCCCCACGAAAATGCGGAATAATCGTACACTGGGTTGGGAGCTGTATCACTGGTATGGGTGCCACCATCAGCTTTCTTGAATACAAACGTACTATCAGCCTGACGGATCAGTACATGGGGCATCGTGGAAGCATCGAGTTGAAGTGAGTCTACAAGAGCAGGGGCAGCGCACTCTTCCCAAGTACCCTCACCAATCGTTCCAGAACCACTCAGTGCCACAAACTTCACATAGTAATCATCGACTGTTTCAGAAGGTTCACCCTCCACTTTGAGAATCAAACCGTCTTTGGCATAAGTAGGGAGGTCTGTGAATCGCTGACAAGAGCCTTTGAAGACTTCAATGTTTGAATCACCATCTGTGTGTGCGACGTTGATTGTGAAGTCAGCACCACTATTGGAGATATAGATTACATGACTTCCCGCGACTGCCGAGAAATTTCCTGATCCGTGAATATCCCCCGCAAGATCCGTCGCAATCGCAGAGGCGGTTGAGGCGGCCACTGCTGTGAATGTCGCAGCGGGGGAGGTGGCTTCATCATCCACATCTATAGTGTAATCACCAACAATACCGCCCTGCTTCACAAACACCAGAGCTTCATAGGTGTTCACAGAACTTGGGGTGTCTGCGGCGGCATCCATGATGACCGTTTTCTCGGTATTCACAATGAACGTAACATCCGCAATGGTTACAACACGAAAAGCGGTGTCCGCATTATCTGTGTCCAGATATGTCACACCATCCGGTACATCCACAGTCTCTTCATTCAGGTTGACCAGATCGAAGACCTTGATGTATTCATCCCGAAGGACCACAGAGTACCGCTCCGATTCATCACGGTTGATCGTGTGAACGAAGGTCTTACCACCGGTGGTGATACCCGTGTTCATCAGGTGCTCGGTTGGCAACCGTTTCGTCAACCCCTCAATTATTGATGGGTAGGCGTTCTCCTGAGCCTCACATTGAGTGGGGAATCTCAGAGAGTCGGGTTGCTGTGAAACCCCATTGATGAGGTTTGGGATGGTCTTGGAAATAAGCATCAGCCTCGACTCACCCGGTCAATGACACTACTTCGATCAATGATTCGTGCAACATCCCAGTTGTCAAACACACTGTAGTCTGCGGTCTCCATCTCGTAATCCCGTAGAGCCCACAAAGCACCTTGCTCATCAGATCGGGAGAATGCAGAGAGCTTCTCAGATCCCACAAGACGATCTTGGTAGATCCTGGCAGCGCGGATCATAACGTACCTGCGAGCACTCTCAGGGAGTTGTTCCCAATCCAACATATAGGTAACGGTGTACTTCTTGGTGTCCGTGAAGGTGTAGGTACGATCCTTGCGGTTGTACAGTTTGGAACCCCGGACCACAACATCATAATTTGAGTCAATGTTGCTGCCCTCAAGATCCACACGAGCAACCCCGTCACTCAGTTCAACTTGGTTCTCTGAGTTGGGGGCCAAAGGGACTTCCTTCTCAGTGTTGAAGTGCCATCCAGCACTCTGTACATCACGGGAGACTTCATCGAGGATGTTCTGAGCGAGGCGGACATCCGATGTCAGTGATCCAGATAAAGAGTTCACGGGAGCTTCTCCCACGTTACTCAGCAGAGTGTTGATAGCTTCCAACTTTGTGGTGAGTGCGAGGGCCATCCATAGGCTCCTATGAAAGAGAAATGGGGGTGGCCTCCTTTCGGAGACCAACCCGTTTAGTTTTTGTTGACCGTTAGGTCAATAAGATCAGGCGGACTTGATACCCACGCATGCTTGGCATCGGAGGTAGTTGTGTCCCATGCAGTAGCGAGCAACCATGAGCGTACCCTGTCGGTTCACCATGTAGTCACTCTCGACTGCGAGGTCCATAAGCTTGACCGTACCAACACCAGAGCGGTGGAAGACCACACCCTGATAGTTGGAGAAGTCAATGCCCGAGTAACCCTCGGAAGCCGCAGCACCACTAGCAGCAGCGTCAACAAACGGCGTGTTACGAATGTCGTCATCACCGAGAGTATTATCCGCCGCCACAGTACCTTCGTCGGTAGTCGGGATGTGTGTGCTCATAAAGCAAGTAACACCTGCGACCTGCATGGCCTGTTGACCACCCTGAAGGATCGAAGCACCTTGGCCATAATCCTTGTTGAGCAGAGCAGCAGCCGTGTCAGTACCACCAGCAGACTTGAGAACTGTGTAGAACGCTGTTGGAGTGAGAACACACCAGCGATCTCCGGCGGGGACATTATTGTCATCCAGATATTTCGCTGCATCAATGATTGAATCAATGATGTTATCACCAGTCGTTCCACCAGTGATCGTGCCACCAGTGTACGCATCACCAAGAACATCGGCTTGATCAAGCGAACCAGCCATGACCGTGCGAATGATCGCCTTGTCTGCGTGGTTACTGAGTGCATACCCAAGTTCTTTGGAGTAAATTGACCTCACATCATAGTGGTTCATTGCTTCATCAATGTTGCCAATGAATGTGTGTGCCACCAAAAGGTTGTCGATATTGATCACACGCTCTGCGTGGTCAATTGACGCACCATCGAGTTCCTCACCGGGGGTGTGATATGCGGCAGCCGCAACACCCGTCAGTGGGAAGGTTGCGCTTTTACCACTCGTAATTGTACGAACGGTGTGAAGAGGCATCATAAGATTGCGCTCTTCAAACGCGGAAAGAACTTCACCACTGAAGGTCTTGAGGAACAGCTCGAAATTATCCGAACCTCCCTGAGCAAGACCCAGCCGTGAAGCAGTATATGTATCTGCCATTTGAGGCTTTTCCTTTTGAAAGAGTTAAAGATACGTTGAAAACATCGACGTTACTTCGATGGCTTCAGTTCCTAACCCGATCAGTCCGGTTGTCCCCCGCAGAGGGCCGCGTCAGTCAGTTGGTTGAAGGTCCATTTGAACGTCACCAGCAAACCACCCTTCGGGGAGGTCTACCTTGTTACCGGAAAGTTCCCATGAGGAACCATTCCAGAAATAGACATGACCCCGTATTCCAGGGCCAAGCCTTACCAGTCCATCACTTTCAGGGACGAATACGACTCGTGAACTTTCGCACCCGCTCAGCCCAAGCATCACGATAACGCCGAGGCACTTTAGGGGCATCACTTGCAAGAGTCGGTTCATTCGCCTTCTCCATGATGAGTTCTAGAAACACTTTGAAGATGGAAGAGAATGCAGCCATGATGGCAGCCCACATTCTCAGCTCACCTTCTTCTTCAAAGCAAGACGTGCGCCTGTGTAGCCAAGAGCCACCAGAGCAGCCGCCGCAATACCAAGGATCTTGGCAATTGAACTTTCCTCTGCGATGACGCCAGAGGCCATGAGACCACCAACAACGGTGGCAGCAGCAGCGAGCCAGAACTCAGTAGTTTTAATTCCGGGTTTCATTGATCACCTCAAAGTTGAGAGATTGCGAGACGATCCTGAATCTCTTGACGATACGCAGGATCCTTAGTATAACGTGAGTCACGCATCGCTTCGGATACCTGCGCCCACGAACGAAACGGATTACCACCACGGGTGGATGGAGCCGAACCTTTAAGAAGGCTGGGGCTGCTTCCGGTGGCTTGTGTGTAACGTGCAGACAGCCCACGAGCGGCCATCATCGCAGCATTCATATCCCCTGAGTCCATGACTTGATCATAGGAACCCACCTCTTCTTCGGAGAGGTTCTCTCTAGCCCATTCGATCATCTCACTGTATTGATCTTGTCCACCAACCTCATTGAAGATGGTTCCCTGAGCTTGAGAAATCAAAGCACGTTGGCCTTCTACATAAGACCGGGCGATGTCTTCGGGAATCCCATACTCGTTTTGGATCTTCTCGTACGACTCCCCAGACAACTCGCCAGTTTCAGAGAACTCCTTAGTGTATTCCGAAATACTTTCCACAGACATGCCTGTGGATTCCGCGAGCGATTCATCGGACTCGGTGACGTATTCATCGGATGGCTCGGATCCCATTTTGGATTCAAGCTCACCGTAGGCGTTAGCAAGGTCTTCTGGAGATTCAAACTTCTCTGGTAGCCACTCGGGTCGTTCAGATACCTGCTCTTGTGAATCACTCACCTCCTCGGTTGGTGCTTCTGGACCAGTTACGCCCATCTCCATTTGGATTCGCTCAGCCATTCTTTACCATCTCCTTGGTTACGTCGGCACCGGCCTTCTGGGACTCACGGAACTGTTGATCCGCAATCCCCATAACCTGACCACCGTACTGTTGAACCACAGCATTCTGCTGGGCTTGTTGCATTTCCATCATCAGTTCTTCTTCAGTCTTGATGAGACCTTGGGTGTCAATACCAAGAGCAGTTGCTCGTCGTTTGATGTATTCCCCGAGATTAACATACTGAGCAATCGCTTCTGGACCAACGGTTTGTGCCATACCTTGAAGGAAGAAGTCGAGTCGGTTGAGGTCACTACCCCGAGCCAACGCCTCGATACCGGTGATGATAGCAGGTGTGATGTATTTCTTCGGGAGTTTCGGGAGTTTCTTCTTCTTCTGGAGGTTTGCCATCATCCGGTTGACCAGAGGAAGTTGCAGTTCCTGTGAGAGCAGGGAGAAGGCTCCACCAAGTTGACGCTCAATCGACTGTGTAACGAGACGGACTTCTTCAGCAGTTACTCGCTCTGCTTGTCGGATCGTCCCCTCGGTGAGGAGAAACGCATACGCAAGGCGATCTGTAATTGTCTGAGCCGTACTCGCCGCAATCGAGAGGTCCGCACTTTTGTTACTCTGAAGCACCGTGACATCTTGAGCACTCCCTTCAACGATGGCCCCGTTTGGGGACTTCGCAAGTGTTCTCGCACGAGTTGTCCCGTTCGGTGAGACCATGAACAGGATCTTGGATGCAGCCGCAGCACCTTCCACAATGGCTTGGGTCAGTCCCTCCAGGCTTCGGAGATCACCGAGGTACTGTTCTACATATCCTCTTCCGTAGTTCTCGCCCTCGACCGTATACATCCTTAGTGGGAGGAATGGCAACTTATCCTCTGCGTAAGTGCCGCGAGAACCGGGAATTTCAGAGTCACCGACTTCTTGGTAGACCTCCCACTTGGAATCATTTCGTTTTTGTATGCAAGTGTATAGGTCAACAGATCCATCGGTGTTCGGTGAGATGGCTCCAACAGCAGCCTTGATTTCTTCAGGCAGGGCAACTGGGGAGACGCTTTCTTTCGTAATGATTTTCAGAGGATTCCCCATGGGATCCCTATCCACGCAGTACCGAGCGAGTGGGAATACCCGCACCCCACCATCTGGAGGGAAGTGCATCAGACAGTTACCTGCGATGATGAGATGCTTGAGGGCTTCAAAGAGGGAGACGCGAACATTGTTCGTCTCAACCTCCTTCATCACGGCCTTCTCGATATCAGCGAGTGACCGCTCAATTTCGGTCTTTACTTCTGGGATCCCCTCGACCTGCCTGAGAGCGTGATCGTCAAGCACCAGCCGGAAGAATGGAGCGTTCGGTGGCAGGAGACTTAGGAGGAGACTGGAGGCGAGGTTATTCACTCCTCGTGCGCCAACGCCCTGGAAAGGGCAGGCAAATTTTCTATTTGAACTGTGTCCCTCATCTGGGATCACGGTGGGCAGGGTCAACCGCGAACAGTCTCTCGCACGTTCTAAGAAGGAGAACCGTTGGGTCTCCAACTTTGTGTAGATCCCCCGCGCATTCATCATCAGTATGCTCCACCAACACCGGAACCAGCACCAACATTGTCAAGTTTGATCTTCAACCCTGATACGCCACGACGTTTCTTAGCACTCGCTCGCCCCTCGCGCCTTGCAACACCCCTACCCGGAGCTACCACAGTCTCAGCAGATTGCTGTGGGGGCGGTGGAGGTGG
>Ga0114906_1000387_pt1 | contig 25226 bp, 38 predicted proteins | sample MalvirDeepMed_M9_FD_89687 | JGI IMG/M metagenome (GOLD analysis project Ga0114906, IMG submission 89687) | Marine viral communities from the Global Malaspina Expedition - Malaspina viral metaG DeepMed_M9 | ecosystem: Environmental > Aquatic > Marine > Oceanic | place: Mediterranean Sea...
AATTTTAAAAGGAAAGAAAAAAGGATTAGGGCTTTTAGATACTGTAGCTCCAAAAAAGAGAAAACAATGGGCTCAAAATAAATTAAAAAGACTTGGACTAAGTGAAAAAGAAGTGTTAAAGAATTATGATGCTATTATGAGTGGAAGATATGGTCCTGATAATCAAATATTTAGACAAAAGTTAATAAGAAGTATGGAAAAATTCTCTCTACAAAGTCAACTTCAAAGAGACTTTACATTAGACCCTATATTGTTTCACGACCCTATGTTAAAACCTCTTCTTCTATTTAAACGATTTGGATATAGACAATTAATGTATATGCAAAATATTTTAAAAAGAGAATTTATTGATGGGAACGTAATGCCTTTTTTCAATTTAGCTTTGGGAGGATTTGCTGGAGGACAAGCTGTAATGTGGGCTAAAGAGAAATTAAATCAAGTTCTATCAGGAGAACCACAATTCTACGGAAAAGAGAATAGAGCAAAACTTCTTAAAGAGGATGTAATGTTCCAAGATGTTATAAATTCAATGTCTAATGTAGGTGCATTTGGTGTTATGTCAGATGTTTTAACAGATGATGACCCAGTTAGTTCCATTAAATTTTACTTAAAACCAGTGGTAGTAGATGACTTTATGAGAGTTGTTAAGTCTTTTGATACTTTTAGAAAGAGTATGGATACGCATTACCCTGCATGGGATGTTCCAGCTAGAAGAGCGGTAGTTGGTCTTGCTCCAATAGCAGGTGGACCTGTCACAAGATTGACAAGAAGAGCTCTTGAAACAGAAAAGATGACAAAAGATAGAATTAGAAATCAAAAAGCAAGGGCAGTAGAAACTATTAGAGATTATATCATAGCTGGAAAACATAAAGCTGCTCAAAAAATGTATGTAGATTTTAACAATACTTATGGTGGTTTATATCCTTCTCTAGTAATTAAAAGTAGTGACGTCTCTTATAAAGCCATTGCTAAAAGATGGACAGATAGAATTAAGAAACAACAAGAAGAAAAACAATATATACCTTAAAAATTATGGCAAATGTACTAAGAAAAACAATAAATGATATTCTACAAGATTCAAATGTAGAAACTTCTAACCCAGAAGAAAAGGTTCTAGATTTAATAAAATCTGCAGCAATTGGACGAACAGGAGAATTTGAAGTAGCAACACCTGTTGGTACAAGACCAGGTGAAACACTTGCAGATAAGATGGGTCCTGAATGGGTTACTAGAGATAAAACACCTACGCTAGAGCAGGGACCAATTCCTTGGAGTTATTACCTAGGACAAATGGGAGAAGCTATAAAACAAGGAGCTATAGATGAATATGGATTAGCTACAGGAGGCTGGGGAGATTTATCAGAACAAGAACTTCAAGAACAATATGGAATAACACCAGGAGCAGAAAAATTTCAACAAGCAGAAGGAAAACCTTCGTATTTGTCAGGAAGTATTAAAAGAATTCTTGAAATGCTTGTTCAACCTGAAAATCTTGCTATAGAAGCAGCACTTGCTACAGGACAATATCATCTTTTACCTGGATTGGCTTCAAAGCTTCCACTTCTTGCTGGTATGGCTGGTTTTGGTGATGATTTTTGGAAGATGAAGAAGAGATTTGGTGGAAAAGCACAAGCAGAAAAGGTTGCAAATCTTAGGAAAGAGTTAGAGGTAAAAGTTGGGGACATAGTTAGCACAGAAGGTCCTTTACTAAGTTATGGTCCAGGTGATTCTATAAGATTAAGTGAGAAGCAATTAGCGAAACTAAAGAAAACCGACAAAGATTTGTATGACGATTATCTAGACTATGTTGAAGTAAGTGAAAATAAGTTTATGATAGACGAAGTAAGTGAAAATAAGTTTATGATAGACGAAATTGAACAGGGAATTTTAGACAGAACCGTAAATAGACCTTTAGGAACAACTAATATTGATGACGAAGTCCTTTCAGAGACGATTTTGACAAGAGGGTATTGGGGCGAACCCAAAGGAACGACTACTATGAAAGACATTCTAGAAGGCGGTACGTCTTATGATGGGTTTAATCCTAAAGCATATTTTGATGATTTTTCTGAAGTTCTTCAGAAAGAGCTTGGTGATGATTTGGGTGACTTGCACGGTATGAGTAAAAAAGAACTTAATAAAATCTTGAATAAAAATCCTCATCAGAGAGAACTTTTACAAAGTAATCTTGATGATGCTGTGAAAAGAGCAGAAGATATAGTTAATGCTAAACACGGGCAACCTCCTCAATCTGTAGGAGCTTTTGACGTCGGTATAGATTATACGACTGGTAATGTTTCATTCGGTTCACCAAAAAATATTAAAAAACAATTTGGAGCAAATTTTACTACATCTTCTAGTAAAGGAGCAGGAACTTTTATAGAAAAAACTACAGAAAGATTGGCAAGAGAAGAAATGGAGAAGGTTGGAAAAATGAACTTTGAGCAAATACAAAGTTGGGCATCAGAAAATGGTGTTCTTGGAAAAATGGACTTTGAGGGATATCCAACCAATCAAGCTCTTGTTCAGGGTAATAGAAAAGTGTTTGAGGAAATTGGTGAAAAGAATGCAGAAATCATAATTGAGGCAAGGAAGTTAGCAAATGATATGATGGATGAAGGAGCTGAATTTAAAAATTTTGCTAGAAAAAACTTTTTAGACATTAAAAACCCTACTGTAGAACAATCCTCTTTATTTATAGAACAGGCTAAACAAGCGAAAAAGACCTTAAAAACAATGTTTGATGATAATTATATTGGTGGACCTAAACGTAAATCAGACGTTGACGATGCTGTTGAGAGAATATTAAAATCAGAAGACCCAGGAAAATATGAGTAAAAAAGCTTTAGAACAAACAAAATTTAATGGCAAGGAACAATCTATAAAAGATTTTTTTATAGATAAGGAAACAGGGAAATTTAGTCAAGAAGCTTTTAATATAGTCTTTGCACTCACTCCTGCTGGAAGAATTGGAAAAGGAAAAGGAATTTTTGAAGCTTTAAAAAGGAGTGGAACAGTTACTAAAGATTTATTCAAAGAGTTTGGTAAATTTGCTTCTAGTCCTTTTAAAAATCTGTACTTTCCATTTGGTAGGAAATCTTCACCATTAGATGATATTGTTGAAAGAAGTAATCTAAAGAGTGGAGGAGAAGTTGCTAGAAATCTTCCTAGTAGAATGACTCGAGAGGAAGCATTTTCATTAGGAAAAGAAAGTGGAATTAAATATGACCCTTCAAAGCTTCTTCCAAGAGGACAAATTCCTAGAGAAGAATGGCTGGCAAACCAAGCAAAAGAGATTAATGCTTATATGCGAAGTGGTATATCTCCAAACGTTCCAAGAAGTATGGTTCCTATTTCAAAACCTTTTACAAAACCTACTGGTGGAAGAAGTAATTTTGCAGAACAATTTGGAGAATTATCACAAGGGTTAGGACCTCAAGGAGTAAAAACATTAGGGAATTTAGTTGATGAGCACGGTTTAGGGAGAGTTTTATATCAGTATAGAACAAATAAAGGAGCGTTTGACGCAGTCTTAAAAGAATTAATGAGACAATCTGGGCGTTAGTGATGCCACTACCCACAAGAAAAGCAGGAAAAAAAGGAAGAAGGTTAAAAGATTTAATACCTTCAAATGCTAGATGGCTTTTAACAGACTTACTTGGTATTGATAAAACTTTTACTGAGAAAGATTTAACAAGGAATGAATTAGATTGGTTAAAAGAAAGTATCGGAACTAATTTATCCCGTGAATCCGATGAATTAGATTGGTCATCGGAAGGTAAAAATCCAATAAGTTTTTATTATCCAGAATCCGAACTACTTAATGCCTCGTTTAAAAACAAAGATTTGATGTCTGTATTTCTGGATTCAAGTGATAGTCTTTTAGATTTAATCAAACAAAGTTATGACCCACATAAAAGTTTGGCAACGACTCTAGGAATGGCATTATTGTCTAAAGACGAACAAGGAAACTATATTATAAGAGACAACTACGATTTTAATTATAATAAAAGATTGTATGGCGATATACCAAAAAAGGACATTCCTAAAATATTCTTTCAGCAATTAAAAAAGGGGAAACCATATAGAGCTTTTCAAGTTCTATCAGGTGGTTTTGGTACTTCTGAATTTGAAGAAACTGGAAACCCTGTAAGAATTAATTTAGGAAGATTGTTTGATTAAAAAGGAACGTCTAACATCTGTTTTCCGTCAGCTATTTCTGCTTCTTCAACAGTATCATACAATGTACACGTATCGGGAGAAAACCCAATCGTCGCTTTACCTGTAGAGCCATATCTATTTTTAGCTACCACAATATCTAATCCGTATCTTCCGTGTTTTGCATTTTCAAAATTTACTGTCCAAGGGTAATATGTAAACGCTACAATTTCTGCGTCCTGTTCTAAATTACCAGATTCAGCGAGGTCACTTAATTTAGGAATACGTTCTGTTCTGTATTCTATATTACGATTAAGTTGTGAAACGAGAATAACTGATATATTCTCTGACTTACACAACCATTTATATCTTCTTGATGTATCACCTATTTTCAATCTTAAATCTCTTGTGTCATTATTAGGATACTCAATAAGACCAATATGGTCATCAATGACTATATCAGGTTTTATACGTCGTATCTCTCTAAAAGTTCCTTCTAAATTACGAATGTTGTCATACATAAATAGTTTGTCAGTATACTTTTCTTTAATAATTTTTACACTTTTTTCAATTGATTCTTTATTAATGACTGCATTATTTCTTAACATATCATATGTTACACCGTCTGCTTCCATAGAAATAAATTTTTTCATCATTTCTGTATTAGGCATTTCTCTATTAAGCATAATAACTTTCTTCCCACTTAACACAAGGTTTCTTGCTATATTAGCAACGACTGTTGTTTTAGCGTTCCCTGGTCTTCCAGCAAATATAGTAATCTCTCCCTTAGTCATTCCACTAATAATATTATCCACAGGCTTAATTCCTGTAATAGTTAGATTTCTTTTATTAAATAATGAGTCTTTTGTATTTTTTAATAATTCGTCTAAATCAAAAGTTTGTCCTGGCTCTAAATTTAATAAAGAACTTGCAGTGTCGTGTACGTCAACTAATAGACTATTAATATTATTTGTATTGTCTAATGCTCTTTGAGCGATTTGTTCTGATTGTTTTACTAGCTTTCTTCTCAACCAATCTGAATTTAATTGTCTTGCATAAGATTCTATATTGGCAGTGGTAGGGACTTTGTCTATCAATCCTGTTAGATAATATGTTATTCCATCTATTTTCGCAGAAACATTAACAAAGTCTACAGGTATGTTTTCTCTTTTTAAAGCAATAATTATTTCCCAAATCTTTTGATGTCTTAATTCATAAAACACTTCTTTTTCAGGAATCCAATCTTTAATTAGTTCATAACCTTTTTCGTCTATTAAAACAGAACCTATTACAGCTTGTTCTGCTTCTTTACTATGTATCATTAAGGCTTCTGTTTTAACCATTGTCTTCTCCACATTCGTGACAATCTCCAGAAACTAGAGGAATGTTATTATATAAAGAAGGGTCTAAATAATTTGGATAGAATTTATTCCCTTTTCCTATTTCCATAGCCCAAGCACGTCTACATATAGGACATCGTGTAGGTATTCTTGTCGTTGAAATTTCTCGGTATGGTAAATTTTTTCTTTTGGATTCGTAATGAGGATTATTTTTCATTCTTATATATTTGTCTATTGCTTCTCTGTCAAACCATTCGTCATCGTCGAAGTAATAATACAAAGACATAAAACGAGCTTTTTCTTCCTCGTATTCTTTTTTGGTCTTATAGTCAAAAACTGTTCTCATAATAATAACTCCCTATTTATTATCTAGAATATATGTTAATTTAATTGAAAAGTCAACTGAATTAATTCTAATAAATCTTTGTACCTTATTGTAGCGTATATTTCTCCTCTATCTTCTTTTAATAGAGTGATATCACATTTATCAGGAGGCAATAGATATTTTGCTATATTTTTTCTAACTTTGCATTGCACTCTCATTTGCCTTGCAACATCTTCAGATAATAAATATTCTATAACAATATCTACTTCAGAGTCTAACCCTAAACTTCGTCCATCGCTTCCCCAAGCTCTCTTCGCACCAAATCCGTGCTGTTCAGCTACAGAGACACATTCTTTTTCAAATCTATTTCCTTTTGCCTTTTCTTTGTTTGGCATATTCCTTGTTTATTCTCCTACGAAGTTTGGACTTTTCTTTTCCGAATTTCTTTCTATTCCTTCCCATTATTCAAGATACTTTAATTTTGCTATATCCCAACTATGAGCTAGCTTTTTAAGTCCGTCGTAAAATATAATATTTTTATCTTGCCATTGTCCATTAAAATATACTTTTTCTATAATTGTGTCTGCTAAAACAATTGGGTCTGGAGGAGTTACTTTGTGCGTACATATCATAGCTATAGACTTTCTATTTAGCTTCTGCCAAGAATCCACTATTCTTTCTAAAACTAATTTCTGTCCAATTGGAAAAGGTGCTCCTTCAACCTTACAGTCTCCAATTAATAGGAATTCGTTGTTTACTTCAAAACAAAAATCAATATCCGTAGGAGAAATTAATCCGTCTTGTAGTCTATCAAAGACAATTCCTTGATTAAATCTTTTTTTGTATTTTATTGGTCTTTCCAAGTTTTTTTCCTCCTTAGAATGCCCCTAGAAACTCATAACGTATTTTTTCCGATATGACTATCGTCTAAACATACTTTTGCTTCTAGGGGTATTGTTATGGCTCTTATTTGTAATCAACGTCTTTTTAGACGCTATTTAGTAATCTATCCAATAATATTCTGTATCAAGAAACAAATTGTATGATGATATGCGATATCCTAGAGCTCTCAAGTCTTTTATTTTTCTTTGTAGAGTCCACGGAGTTATCCCATATTTAATTAAACATTCTATTTGACACACACTACCATTTTCGTGTAGATTATTTCGAACCGTCTCCAAATGATTTTGCATCTGATATCTCCCTATATCTTTTACGAAGAATATGGACGAGTATATTTTCTTCTCGCCCAATAATTTCTTCTATGGGTTTTTTATCTAAAGCGAGTCTTTTTGTAACGATTACTTCTGTCATTCCCTCGTCCCAACCCATTAAGTCTTGAAAAGACTTCATAATGTTGTTCCATTTAGAAATGTCCATTAATCGCAATCGTCACAATGATTCGGTCCAAACATAGCACTTGCATTTTCGAGAATGTCTTTATCTGTCATAGTTTTTTGTTCTCGTTCATATTGAGATTTATATTGATTTTTGATAGATGTTCGCAAGTCAACACATATTTGGTCTTCTCCTTCACATCTACACTTTTCAACCATCTCAATCAGTGCTTTTATTTGTTCCTTCTCTAGTGTAAATACGTACTTCACTAGAATGGCAACTCGTCTTCTTTAAGCGAAGCTGTTCTATCTTTAGATTTGAACACATTCACAGCCAAAGGCGTAGTTCTCTGTTCTCCATCGCTACCTGTCCACTTATCGTGAACAACTTTGATGTTGACAGGATTACCAACAATGTCTGATTCTAGCAAATAAGGTAACAAGTATAAATCATTGTCATCTCTTTGCACTTCAAATCCACAGGCTTCAGCAAAAATCATATAACCCTTGTTATTTCCTTGATTGTCTTCAAGGTCTGGGTATTTTTTTGCGTCAGGTTTTTTAAATCTAAAATAACCCTTAGACTTAACTTCCCTACCCTTTAATTTAGGGTGTGCGCTATCATCAATTTCATATATAGCTTCAAATATGTCACTTATATATGAATTTTTAACAATAACATCTTTTTTGATATTTAGCTTTTTTACGTTTGCTTCATACATTCCTTCTTCTATAGCTACTGATTTATTACCAGTAGTATCTTCTGTCGGATTATAGTAAGCAACGTTGTTGTCAATATCATTCAACATATCTGAGATATTACTCATCTTTACCTCCCTGGTTTAGACTGTTATACACTCTGTCGAAATTATCTTTATTTATTTTACCATCTTTAAAGGCATTGTCGACTTTCTTTGCCTCGCTGATTTCTAGTTGAGATAATGCAGTCATTAACATATCAACTTGCTCTTGGTCAAGAGTTTTGTCAATAAATTGTTTACGATATACATCATCTGCAACATTGCACAATCTGTTAACTGCGACTTTAAATGCATCTGAATTTGCTGCCTTTAGGTCATTACCTAAATCAACATATCCAGAGCCACTTCTTGACACGGCTATTCTGTGAGCCGCGACAGAGTCAAAGCTACGAGGAACACCTTCGTCCATAACTTTAAGACGTCCGTGAACCAGTATTGCTTTATCTCCCAACGTTTCATACTTAATTATCTCCCAAGACCAAATTGGATAATGTTTATTTAGACACCAACGCATATAGCCTTCGTCTACGTAATCAAATCCACTTCTACTTTTTATTTGGTCTATTGGAGTTCTCATTTCTGAAACATATTGGTGTTTATCATAGATATTATGGTCGAGCTCTGCCGACATTTGCATATCTAAAATAGTTTTTTCTGTAGGCATAAGGCCTATTTTCTTTTTACTCATTTATACTCCCATTAATATATGGACACAAATGTCTAACCTCACAATAAGATTCACACTTACGTCCGTTCCAAGTCTGTTCTTCTGTGCATTTTTTAGGTAAATTGTCTGTTTCTAATGCTTTGACTAATTTATCTCTTGCGTCTAAGAACTTGTATTCTAATACTTCATCATCGTATTTAGGTACTTCAATTAAATAAATATTTTTATCTAGTCCTCTACTTCTTGCTACATACAATCCTCCGTCTCTCAATGTTATTTGTATATACATTGAATCAACGTCGTATCCAGCCTTATTTAATAAGTACCTATACCAATTTAGTTGCCAACCCCAATCTCCAAAATCTGCTGAACTTTCGTCTCGGTACCATTGTTTTACTTTTTTCGAGGAACCTTTTTTCCCCCACTTCCCTGACGATTTGTATCTAGCACCAGACGGGTCGGATACTAATTGGTGTTTCATTCCTAATAATTGAGCACATTTGTAAGAACCTGTATTTTTGTAATCTAGCAATACTTTACTTTCTTTATCATATAAGTCTGCTATTCCTGTTATGTCAAATTCTTCTAGTTGTTTTTCAAGTAGTAGGTTTTCGTCTTCGTGCTGTTCTAATCTAGCGTGGTGCATAGTCCCTGCCAAAGAGAATGCTCTATCCTGAGGGTCAATATAGTAATCCTCTGTTCTCTTAAGGAAAGCCTCGCACGTCCCTATTAGTAGTTCAGTCGTTGACGGTTTTCTATTTGGGTCTCTCTCTTTCGACATCTCTAATAGCGTCGGTAAAGACATACCCATTTTGATAATATCTACCTTCCCTTTTTTAACGTCTTCAAAAGACACTGTCTTACCATCGGGGTAGACGAAACCAACTGCTGGCACTATCATACTCCTTTCCGTCTACATATAGACTTATAAGATTGTGTAATTTGTCTTTGATTGAAACTCTGTCCTTCAATGTTTTAGACTTAAACTTTATCCAAAGTTCTTTGTCTATAACGAATGAAGTTTGGTATCTTTCTTTCATAATTAAATTTAGCAACATATATATACCTTTGTCAATACAAACTTTAAAACTTTATTTACCCAATTTATCATCTATTTTTTTCATTTCTTTTACTAATTCAAGATATTTTTTATCTCTAAATATAATATTATTTGGATTTAAATGTCCTTCGTGCTTTACACTCCAAGTTTTTTCTATTGATTTATTTTTCATTTCTTTTTTTCTATAACAATTTTTGCATATAGCAAAATTATCATTGTCAATAAAATAAGAATTTAAAAAATCTATACTTTGTCCACAAGAACATTTTAAGTTTTCTTTCATTTTTCCGTCTCCTTAGTTTCTTGTGCAAATTGGTCTTCCATTGCGTTTTGTAAGTCCCAATAAAGTTGTTGATTTTCCGATACCTCCCAGCCGTCATCAGACGGAGCCTCAAATGTGTCTGATTTTCTAATTTCAGACGCTATCCCGTTATGTGTTAGTTTAAAGTTATAGCCTATGTCATTTAGCGATTTAACTAATTCCATAATTTGATTTTGTAGCATATTCGCTATCTTGTCTCTATCTTTCATTTTTCCTCCTCAAATAGATGTGTTTCTATTTGTTCTATATTAAACATAGTAAGAGTTTCTTGTTCTTCTTCGCCTCTTTCACTATTGTTATACTCTAACCACTTATCTAAATCGTCAGTAATAGCAACAAGAGATTCTTGTCCATCACTTCCAGTCCATCTTATTAGATATAAGTTTCTATATTCTCTCATTTTTCCTCCTTTAATAACTCGCTTTTTAAGTCCCATTTTCTTTGTAGTCGCTTTGCCCACTCGTCCATTTCTTCAAGCGACATAGTTTGGCTTAAATAGAAATGTAGAAAGTTTGCTAAGTCCGTCTTAACATTAATCATTTCGTGATTTTTAGCTTGTTTCATTTTTTACCTCATCAAATAAGATTAAACCTGCGTCTTTAACTACAAATTCATCTGCACTTTCATAACAAGTACACTCTTTATTTTTGTGTTCTTTTTCTCCAAATGACATTCCACAAGCCAATTCTTCTGCTCGTTCTTCATTATGTTGTTCTAACCATTTATCAAAATTATCTGTTGTAGTTTCATAAGTCATACTATTGTCATAGTCGTAATAAACATTGTATAGTTTTATATCCTTTGCTTGTTTCATTTTTCCTCCAATGCTATTTTCTGAATTTCTTTCTCTGCGAGAATATCTCCATAAGCCTCTTTATATTCTTTGCTAAACTCAGAGTGGTCTCTGTTTTGTTCTTCCAAATGTATCAGAAACATATCTATTATGTGTCTAGTAAGAAGATCACGTAACATATTTATTTCTTTATCGAAGAATCCTATAGCATCAGACATTACTAGTCTTACCTGTTCTGGCACATCTTCTTCTCTAACACTCATAAGTTGAGCAATTGTCTCCTCTGTTATGTGACTATCTTCTAAATCATTTAGAAGACTATAAATATCCATAAACAGAACAGGGATAATTTTTCTATCTACAAAGTGTTCTTTTACTTGTTTTTCATTAACTATATTATTTTTATTCATATTATAACACTCCCTTAGTGTATTTGTTTATAAAATTTTTTGACAGGTAAACGCCAACCGTCTATGTTTAAATAACTCTTATCAATTTAACTACAATAACATAAATATAGAGTAAAAGGTGTCCTTCTACACCGTTAAATTAAATTATTTAACCCTGTCAAAAATCTTTTTTGGCAAAACTCTTCGCCAAAAAGAATTTACTAATTTTCTTTGGTTATGTCAACCTTTTTTTACATTTTTTTTATTTTTTTTCCTCTCTATCCGGCATCTCTATCCGGCAATTACACCCCATTTCTTGATCAAAAAATTTTTAGAGAAAAGTGTGAGCACAGAGATAAATTGCTTTATCTCTACACTCGCACTATTCTATTTAGTTATTCTTCGTTTTCAAGCTCGTATCTATTAGCTTCAGTGTTCCATAACATATCGTCTTCATTAAGATATCTATGATATTCACTCTGATTTGTATTAAAGGTAGTATCTAAAGATGTTCTAGAGAGCCCATCAACTACACTATCAATTGTAGCTTCTTCAAATACAACTTGACTAGGTTTAACAGATATCTCTTCTTCAACTTCATCTGAATTCACCCTATACTTAAAGGCTTTATTCAGATGACACTTTTTACTAAATTCAGACATCTTATAGGTTTTTCCTATAATATCCTTACTTAATAAATTCCCTTTTACTAATAAGTTTGAAAGCAAGGAATTTTCTATATGTTTGTCAGATATCTGTATCTTCATTGGATAGAAATTAACACTACTTTGACCAAGAGGACTACTCATAGCATCTCTACTACTTATAGTGTCTATTTCAAAGTCCTTATTTCTAAACTTAAGAGCATCTCTATCCCAATAGACAACCCCAGTATTGTTGAAAAAACAATTTGTATAGTGTTGTGTAGGTGTTTGAGAATTTCTTAGTCTGAAATCTAACATACCTGTATAGAACATTCTTGTTCTCATTGGAACTTCCATAACATCAAACAGATTATGGATATCTATACAAGGATTATAATATGACTTGTAGTTTGTTCTAAGAGTATTAAATACTTCTTCATTTTCTACAAGTTTCTTCATATCCTCATTTAAAATATCTGTATGTTCAATATTCAATGGAATATCTAACAACTCAGACACAGTCCACTTAATGCAATCATCTCCTCTCAAAGAGTAGAGAGTATCTCCCATCTCTTTGCACTTGTCAAAGATACAACCCCAAAGGATTGCCCAGTGTTTTATCTTGTTTGCATTAAGAGTTCCTTGATGATATCTCAACTCTATACTCCCAGTCTTATTACTACAGAACGAAGGGTGCATATTTAGAGAGTGATATCTCTTGCCTGAACAGTGTCTATCTCTATCATAACGATGTGTATCATACCAAAACTCAAGAAATGTTTCTTTATCTGTTATGTTTGTGAATGATTCCAAAGTTTGAGACATAGGCCTACTGTAGGTTCCTTTAATTCTCGAAGGTGCTAACCAAGAGTATAGATGAGGTTCAAACATCTTAGTGAATAGAGATAATACTGCTCTATGATACCAATCAAAGTCTCTACTATCTATATGTAGATGAAGACCTGTTCTGCTTGTCACAAAACTATCAAAGTATTGTTTCAGAGCATCTGTCACAATACGAGAATCATCTAGTAGATATGAGCCTTGTCTAGGATCTAGAACTATCTCTCCACTTGTTATCTCATCATCATCTATACCATTTATGCTACCATCAGAGACAATTTTGAACCCTAAATCACTAGCAGTTAGAGAACCATTTCTGTCTACAAACTCTTGTAGATGCATAGGTAAGTTTTCTTCACACACTCTCTTTTGAAGAGAGCGACAAAGAGCACTTTCTATTTCTCCATAGCTACTAGCATAGTTATGCACTTCTATCTCTAACCCCATAAATCGTCTTGAAGTATTTTCTTCAAAATTAGGTTTCTCTTTAAATTTCTTAAAAGAAACCCTCCCTTGAGGTTCAGACATATAAGACTGATATTGAGATTCTTGATTAAGTGCATAATTAAGAACTTCTACACTATCAATTACTTCCCAATTATCACAAGCCTCTTCTGATGAGTGACGATAACAGTTATGACAATGATAGACTTCATTATAGTCTTCCCAGATAGCATCTTCTTGTAACATTTCTACTCCACAATGATCACAGTGAGCATACTGTTCATAGTAGCAATCTCCACAAAATGAGTCGCCATCGGCATTAGTAGCCACATTATCTATATGAGTAGTGCACTCACAACCTTCACAGCTAGTATAGTTTTCTTCAAAACATTTACTACAGACTGCTCTTGCTCGACTATTAACATCATAGTCTAATTCAGGGTAGTCTTTTAACTGCATATGACAATCATCGCAGATTTCAAGGTTGTCTATGTCTTCTATCAACTCTATAAGTTCTCCGAGTGTAGCCTGAGATATAGCCCAAAATCTAAAAGTAGATTCTATTGCTACATCGTAGTTGGCATAATAACTAGCTAAGCCACTATCAAGGAAGTCTTCTTGAGGTATCTCTGAGAGATTCTCATACTTCTCTTTTTTCTGAAAGAAATCAGTAACTAAGTAATTATATCTATGCTTTACATTGCTCTGTAAAGAACTTATATCTATTGTTGGATTCATAGTAGTCCTCCTTCGATTTTGTCTTCTAGTTCTACTTCTTTTTCTAGATTAAGTGCTTGTTTATAACAATCACAATCTTCAAAATCCATATCAACACCACAATATCTACAATAGACTGGAGAATTGATTTTTAACTTTATAAATTCCTCTTCTGAGAGAACTTTCTTATCTACATTTATGTAGAACCAGTCCTCCTGTAGAGTGTCATAAAACCAATTTTTGTCATCGTAGTCCTGATAGTATCTTTCTTGTAATAGGTGACTATCTATAATACTTCTTTCTCCATAATCATCATCTGAAACATTATTAGTCTCCCAAATACTACCTTGTTGTGAATATTGAGTCGTAGAACCGTTACCATACTTAGATGCAAGAACTTTACTGTTATAGTTTTTTGTGTAACCACTATAATAGTTAACTCCACAACCGAAGTTATAGTATGTTTGACTCTCGAAGTTAAAATCAGACTTATCGACATTCGTCTTGATTTCATCGAATTTTAGAATATTAAAGGCATAGAGCCTATTACTTTCTAATTCGATAGTTATAGAGTTAAATACACCTGCTTGAAGCAGTGCTTTCTCTATATATTCATCTTTAGAAGCATAGAATAGAATTCTTGCTTCTTTCCAATAAGCAACACTGAGAGGCCTATTAGACTCCCTACATAAGTAGAGAGTATTATAGGTATCTTTGACAAAACTTAAAGCAAAGTCTCCTTTTAGATAGTCTACTGCTTCTTGTATATTTTCTGTTGAGTCAATAGCCTTAAATATTAACTGGCTATCTACTTCACAAACTTTATCAAGTTTAGTTTTTAGACTATGCATATTAGTTAGGCACCCATTATGAGCACCTATTGTTCTACCAACTTTAAATGGGTGAGCATTCTTAGTAGAAATATCTCCCTGAGTAGCAAATCTTGTATGTCCAAGATATATATGCCTGTCAGGTAAACATTTCATAGAGTTTGCCCACTCTCTAGAAGTGACGAACTTAGAAGACTCTAGGAGGGATTTATGTATTTGGCTTTCAACTTCTCCAATTACTGCAAGTCCAGAGCTATCTTGTCCTCTATCCTCGCTATAAATAGCAAGTTCTCTGAGAACTCTCTGTGCTTTCTTAAGCTGTCTCTTGCTCTGTTGGTTAGGTTGTTTAGCCATACCATATATTCCACACATAAGTTTTTCTCCTTATAGTTCTTGTTACATTATTGTTAGGTATATTACCTAAGACACCCTATCTAATAGACAGGGTGTTTCTGTCTGCTATACCTTGCAGACTTCATCAGTTAGTTATCAGTTTGTCCTAAATAAGTTAGAACATCAACAACTGTTTTAGAGAAAGTGTCATAGTCTAACTGGATATTGAATAAAGTAAAACCTACTTGTGCTTTTAGTTTCTTCTTTATTTTCATAGGAACTCCAACTTCTCTATACATCATATATATAGAACTTTTGAGTTCTTTATAATCCTTATTAACTCTCTTGAACAACTTCTCTATTCTTCTTCTTTCAAGTATTACTTCTCTTTCGTTCATAATACTCTCCTAACAAGATGAACAACCACAACGATCTTTGTACATAGAAGCATATTTGTCATAATTTTTTATAACATCTAACCACTCCTTCTTGTTCAAAGTTGTCTGCATACGAGCTTCAGGAGACATCATATTATATTCTCCTTCTTCTTGCACTTCTACAAACTCGTTGAATTGTTCTTGTGTTACAGTCGCATTAGTAATTCTAATAGTATCTACTAACATCTTAACTCCTTTAGGGAGTAAATATTCTCCCTTGTATTTGAAACCATAAGTCAGCTCCATCTACTATGTCTAAGTTCGACTTTAAACTATTGCTAAAGATATAGTAATTCTTAGCAATCAGTGTCGGCCTATACATATTAGACTTAACTCTTGGTATAAATAAGAACGGTTCATCTCTCTTATCATAATGTAAGAGAACACTTCCTATTTTTCTATTATCCCTATGTATGTGATACACTGGAATAGAGTGAATACCTTTGTAGATTTTTCTGACTTCTACAGTCTCTTGTTTACTTGTAAGAACCGTTTCGTTCTTGTTCCATTTCGTCACAAGTTCTTTGTAGCTCTTGTTTTTAAACAGAAACCATATTTGTCTTGGAAATTTTACTGTATAGTAATTATCTCCATTCTTATCTACTCTTTCTACAAGAGTAGTAAGAGAACAAATACCATCTCTGTAATTATTGCTTTTTCTTACTTTCATTTTATCTAACCCTCCCGAGTTATCTATGTTAATTCAATTATAGCTCACTATCCTGCTATTAGGAATTCGTGGCTACAAATCAAAACTAATTCTATTATTAGTAATATATCTAATAGTTATTATCTACTATATAGTTTGTCTCTTAATCTTTAGAAATAACTTTGTTTTCTCATTAACTTCATTAGACAATCTTTCAGTAGGAGTAATCGCTTTATCTTCAAGTTCATACTTGTCTACTAAGATTTCTGTCTTTGAGTAGATATCTGTGCTGTCTGTTCTGCTGTGTATATCAAAGTTATTGTATTTACTTTCTAAAGAGTAATAAGTCCCTGATTTACCAAGAGTAGTTGCACGTTTTCTAACACCTGATATAGCTTCTCTAATTGTATCGTAGCCTGTAGTTTGTCTGTAGTAATCATCATAAGAGTCTACTTCTTTTAACTTAGCTACTAACATTTTATGTTCATCGTTTAATAGATGGACTAGTTCTGCTATAACATTATATTGTGAATTCGCAACTCTCTCTATTGTAAATCTAATAGATATTTCTATATCTTCTACCGGAACCTTTTTATCTACCCACTGCTTACAGCAAGGACATTTAGTAGTTTCGGTAATGCAGATATCTTTATTTTCTATTATCATTTATCTCTTATTCCTTTGTAGAGTTAGTTTCTCATTTTGGATATAAAACCCATTCAATATAGTCATTTTTGATTAAAAAACAAAATTATTTAAAAATGAATGCTTATGTATTTCTAATCGCCTAAGTTTTGATAGTTCTCTATTAGGCGATTAGAATTAAAATACCTCTCTATCTTGCGTTTTAAAGCGTTTTAGGTGTTTTTTTGAGATAACGCCAATTTTGCAGAATGATTTTATTTATTTGTATTTATCTTATTTATTTGTATTCTTTATAGTTCGGCTTATCTGTTAATGATAAGGGACAAAATAAAAGGAATTAATCTAATGAATGTAATTAAGATTAAGTTTCAAGATTGTGCAAGTAAGGGAATTAAACTTCCTGAAACTTCCGCGACTCAACATTACGCTACGCTTTTAGCAAAAGCAGAAGCTGATGACAAGATGAACGAAAACATCGATAATGGCGTTTTTAAGTCGCTATCAAAGGAACAAATCAAGAGTGCTAACATTTCTTATGTTACGCCCGAAGATTTGGCGTTATCTAATGGCTCAGTTGTTACTTTTAGTTCAAATGTTGAACGATTAAATGCAATTTCAAGAGCTAAGGGAACGCGTTCAAGTTGGTGGAATACGAAGATGAAACTTTGTAATCCGGAACTATTTGAACAAGGCGAAAAGTTCTTGAAAGTCGTTCAAGCCTACGCAGATAAAGACGCTAATTTTAAGGCGGAATGGGTTGAAAAGGAAACTTTGGATAATGGCGACATAGTCCAAAGGCGTTTCAGTGGACAAGCTCAGTTTGGCTTTATTGGTAAACGCCCTACTGCAAAAGTTGGTAATCATAAGTTATTGGGACAAACAATAACAAAAGCAAAAGACAAAAAGGTGGTAGAAAAAAGCAGTTAATCTAATAGTCGATTAGATAAGAAAAAGCCCTAAGCGAAATTTAGGGCTTTTTTTTTGCCTAAATTGAAAAACTTGACTTGGGGAATGGCCGAATAGAAATTTCAGTTCTCTATTCGGCCATAATAACCATAATATCTATAATAATATTAGTCGCTATCAAGCCAAGCCAAAAAAAAGATGATCACCGGATGTTGATTATACTTGACTTTAATCAAAATACTCTAATTAAATATTCGGCTATTTTTCTAATAAACTTGCTTGGGGGTTGCAGCCGAATAAATTAGAATTATTATTTTTGTTTATATAATTCTCTATTCGGCTGTAATAATTGTAATAATAGGACTCTCTATCAAGCCAAACCACGAAAAACCTTTGACCAGGCACACGAATAAGGTTGACATCATCAATAAATCAAAAGTGGGTAATGGCCATAACGGTAACGATCAACCTGGGAAAGCAGCTCTTTGTAACTTCAACAATATGTGGACTTAGAAATGTGCTCAAAGTGTGCTTAAAAGCGGTGGGTAATGGATACCTTATATTAGGTAAAAGTGGGTGCTGTTACCCTATGCTGTAAGTCCAGCAATATGTGGAGTTAGAAGACTTGACTGGGGGTTGCAGCTGGATAAATTAGATTTAGTCCTTTTGTTTTCTAAATCTCTATCCAGCTGCAATAATCACTATTTGATTTTTCAAATTTTCAACGTAATCTTTCAAACTGCACTCTTTTTAGACCCGGCCCCCTTTGTGAATTGAAGAACGACACACAATCTCGCCCTATTTTTTGATACTGGACTGTTTTTTTCAACTTCTTTGTAAAATTTTGCGGGAATACTCTAATATGGGGTAAAAAACTTATAAAAAAAAATTTTTCGGGATAAAGATCTCTCCGAGCACCGAGTATTATTAAATAAATAGATTTAATAGATTGTTTTTTTTTAAGAGCACCGAGTATTAAAGGTAATGCTTTCCTTTTATTGTTGTCAACTATTATTTATCTTTAATTTTTTTAAAAAAGGTGTTGACGTGTGTACCTATTTAGTATTAATTTGCATACACATTTAACAAATAGGGAGAAAAGAATGGATTTATTAGGGAATATAACTATTGGAGGACACGAGTATAGTATTCTTTTAAAAGAGCTGGTACACGAGGACGACGATAAGACGTTATATGGAAGACATATGGTAGATGCAAACATCATTTACTTAAATAAAGACATTGTAGAATCAAGAAAAAAAGAAACACTGATCCACGAAGTAATTCACGCAATTCTATACAATACAGGACAACAACATAAAGAACCACTGATAGAAGCGATATCGAACGGGTTTTTTCAATTAGGAATAGGAGACTATATATGGGACCAAGTCAAAGAAAATTAAAAAAAGAATTTAAAAAAGAAGATAGTAGGTTTTGGAGAGACTATAGATTAGCATATAATCAAGTTATGGACCTATATAATGAGATGAAAAGATCAAAAGCATCTGAAAAATGGTATTTGGAAAGAAGAAGAATACTAAATGACTAAAACAATTTTAATTGAAGATATTGTAGGGTATATTAAAGAGAATTACCCCGAAACCGAAGAAATGTTTCAAAAAGAGTTAAACAATATGTATTTAACCTTTTGTAGTAAACAATATGATTACGGTCCAAACAACATTGCAATGGGAACCTTATTAAGCAATGACAAAGAAATCAGTATGTCCTTATTAGGGATTATAGTGAGATTAAATGATAAAGTTAACAGACTGGTTAATTTAGCCACCAAACACGACTTCAAGGCACAAAATGAGCCGATTGAAGATGCGTTCTTAGATGTAGCAATCTATTGTGTAATGGCATTAATCGTCAAATCAGGAAAATGGAGTAAATAATGGCAAAGAAAGCAAAGAGTAAAAAAGTAGCTAAAAAGTTAGATTTTTGGCAAAGAGTAGCACTTGGTTGGAAAAAGTTCTTTTCACGTGGTTGGAAGTAATTATGGCCGCGATAAAATGGACAGAAGACGAAGTTAGAATCATAGATCAATATGAAAGAACCGCTAAGTCAGCGTTTGTATTATATCAAGAAATAAGAAAAGCTGGATATAATAGAACGTATAAAGCAGTTTCAAGAAAAATTGAGTCTTTGGGACTTAGAAAACCAACTCGATATACTACCGGACACGAAATGACTATTGGGTATTTAGACATTGAATCCACAGGATTTAGTGCAAATATAGACATTATGTTGTCCTGGTGTATTAAGGGAAGGGGAGAAAAAGAAGTAGCTGGTGCTTCCATAACAAGAGAAGAGCTAATGTCTGAAAATCAAGATGCTCGCATTGTTGAACAGCTTGTAGACGAAATGAATAAGTATGATGTAATCTTTACTTACTATGGAACGAGGTTTGATATTCCATTTATAAGAACTAGAGCATTGCATCATAAAACTTATTTCCCGATGTATAGACAAAAATCGCATAAGGATTTATATTATGTGGTAAAATCTAAATTAAAACTACATCGTTCTTCGTTAATGGCTGCAACCGAATTCTTTGGGATTGGAGGTAAAACAAGAGTATTGCCCGAACATTGGGCAAAAGCAAGATGGGGCGATGAAAAGTCAATGAAGTATATCTATGATCACAATGTTGCAGATGTTGTAATCTTAGAAAAACTGCATCGCAAACTTGAAGAATATGCTGCACCAAACGTTAACCCAATTTAAGGAGAAATGAATGTATTATTTAAATATAGGAAATAAAGAGATGGATATTATTCTAAATGCATTAGAAGGTTATGGAGTAACTGGATCTGATGATGATAATCATTTTGCACAAGTAGCTGCAGAATTAGTAAGTGATAATATCTATAGACAAATAAATAAAAAAAGCAGTGAGGATAGAAATGACCAAAAAAGATAAAGGTCAAGAACAGGTTATTAACAGAGACGGAAATGAAATCAAATTCTATATGGATGACTTAAGCAATGAAGCAAAATCGCAATATGTTAGAGCGAATCAACTTGCATCAGAAGTTATGCAATTAGAACAAGTATTGAATGAAAAACGTTTTATTGTTAATAACTATGTTTCTTTTGTTGTCAATGAACTTGATGACAACAAAGATGTTGACGACAAAGAAGAAAAATAGATAAATTAATGAAGACTCGTGAAATAAAAGGAGTCACTCATTATTTATATGAAGATGTTGCCGAGTTCCGAGACTATCACGATAGTGTCGCTCTGGTCTCAGATTGGCGACATTCTTCTATAGGTAATTGGGTTTTAACTGATGATGGTCAGGTTTGTCAAGTATTACATTTAGGAATGCTAAATAAGGATAATGACAAAAGAAAGACATATACGTTTATTCGAACTGTTATAGGTTCTTTTATTTGTGAAAAAAATGTTTTAATAAAAGGACCAATGAGAACGAATATGCACACTTTTTCATCTGATGGGAAATCACCTTCTGTTAGAAGAAAAGAAAAAGAGAAAGCAAATAACGCAGAATTTTTGTTTGCAAAGTATGTTGCAAAAGGAGATGATGTTGTAGAAGCATATATGAAAGTGTTTCCAACAAATAATGAAAAATATGCATCAGGACAAGCAAAAATGTTGCTTAAAACAGATAGGGTTAGAAATTTGATCAGAGAAGAAATAGATAAATACTTAGACGAAGCTGATATTACTCCTTCTTATCTTTTATCAGAAATGAGAAACATTGTTGATAAAAGAGATAGTTCAGATAGAGATAAACTTTCAGCGCTTAATACATTAATTAAAATCTCAGGGATGATGGATACAGATAAGAAAATAGAATCTTTAACATTATTTCAGGGATTTTCACAGGAGCAATTGAATGCAATTCAAAAATCGAAAAACAAAAAATTACTTGAAGTTAAAAAGTCTTCAGAGAAATAATAGATGTTATATATGCAATAGAAGACTTAAAAAAACAGGTGTTTATATTTTAAGTCCAAAACAGAGAGATGTCACAGCTATAAAATGTATTTATTGTTTGACTATATATGATCCAAATTTTGAGATTATTACTTTAGGAATTCCACATATAGCTGGGTATGCATAATGAGACTAGCAGTATACGGAACATTAAGAAGAGGTTCTCCCTACACTGGGAAAGTAGAGGGATTTAGTTTAGTGTTTCCTGGTGAACTTTCTTTTCCTGCTTTAATAAAAAATAAAAAAGGAGAAGGAGCTGTGGTTGAAATGATGGATGTTAATAATGAAGACTTATCATACTTTGATAGTTATGAGAATATTGATGGCGGTTTATATATAAGAACTACAACTGATGTTAATCTAGATAATGGAAAAACGGAAAAAGCTTGGATATATGTAGCAGGGCCGTTACTTTGGGAAAACTCAAAAACATTTACAGAGGTTCCTGACGGGGATTGGTTGTCTTCTAAAACACTAATGATGATGAATAGAGTTGATGACTATGAAAGACAAGCCTCAGAATTTTAACATTATTCCACCAGATCTTGCAGCAAAGGAAAAAGCATTAGAGCTTGCAAAAAGAGATATCATTACATTTGGTCAAATGTTTCTACCCGAAGATTTTATGAAATCTTCCCCAGCGCCTTATCAGTACGAATTAAGTAAAATTCTTTTAGGTGACGAAAAAAGAGTTTGTTTAATCTTACCTAGAGGACACGCAAAATCAACCTTAGCAAAAACAGCATTATTACATAGGTTATATTTTAATCCACCCGATAGAAGAGAATTTATTGCTTGGGTATCTGAAGAACAGTCTCAGGCAACAGACCATATTAAATATATTCAAAACCATATTGATATTAATCCTGCTTTACAATATTACTTTGGAGATTTAAAAGGAGAAAAATGGACTGAAAAAGAATTTACTACTGCAAGAGGAGATAGGATTATTGCTAAAGGAACTACTCAAAGATTACGTGGTCGTTCTCAATTAGGTTTAAGATATACCAATATTGTTCTTGACGACTTTGAATCAGAACTAAATACAAAAACTCCTGATAGGAGAAGAGAAATTAAAGAATGGGTTATGTCTACAGTAGAACCTGCTTTAGAAAATTCTAAAGAGCAAGAAGGATCTATATGGTTGATTGGAACTATTGTTCATTATGATTCTTTTTTACAAAGTGTTTATGATGGGTATGAGTCTGCAAGAAAGAATGAAAGAAAATATGCTTGGAAAGTTATGTTTAAAAAAGCAATTACAGACGGAATTCCTTTATGGCCAAGTTATTTTAGTAAAGAAAAATTAAGTGATATTAAGAGAAGGTTCTCTGATATGGGGCTTGTTCATAAATTTGCACAAGAATATTTAAACGAAGCAAGAGATTTAGATTCTGCAAAATTTATGATAGATAGAATAAACTATTATGATGGAACTGTAGAGTCTAGAAACAATTTTAACTATATGTTAGTAGATCAATCAGCAATTCCTGTAAATGTATATGTTGGAGTAGATTTAGCATATGAAGCAAACTCTAAGAGTGATTATCAGGTTATAATGGTAATAGGAATTGATAAAAGTAGAAATATATATGTTATAGATTATTATAGACAAAGATCTCCCTTGTATGATATGCCTAAGAGAATAGTAGAGATAGCAAGACAATACAGTCCGGTTAGAAGGGTTAATGTTGAAAAGGTGGGTGCGCAAGGGGTAATCAAAGATTATGTAAATCAATTAATTGGTTCAGATAGAAGACTAGCTCCTGGGTTAGCACAAGGAGTAAGACCTCCATCAGGCATTAAAAAAGAAGATAGAATAGAAGCATTGCTTTGTCCTATTGTTAATAGAAGAAAGTTATTTATAAGAAAGGAACACGTTGACTTAGTAGAAGAAATGTTTCAGTTTCCTAAAGGTAGAAATGATGATGTCCTAGATGGTTTATGGTATGCAGTCACAACTGCTAAACCACCTAGAAGTTCTGCTATAGAAATCTCAGATTTTGACGATATTGGATTAAAAGAAGATAAAAGCTTTGTTTCACAGACTATTTCTTGGATTACAGGTCAAAAAGATTAGAAAAGTGTTGACATAGATAAGTTAAAAGTATTATTTTTAGTATAAAAATTAATTTGGGAGAATACCATAGCACACACTGACGAAAATAAGAGCAAAGCTCAGATAAATAAAGAATTGTTTAGAAGATGGAGCGACGCTAGAACGACTTGGGATACTGAAGCCAGAGACGCTGTAGATTTTGTTTTAGGGAATCATTATACAGCTGATGAATCTAGCGCTTTACAAGCAGTTGGTCAAGCAGATTTTGTTATTGATAGAGTTTATGCTGCTGTTGATAAATTAAAATCTTTATTAACCGCAAAGCCAGCAAGATTTAGTGCGATAGGAAGAGAAGATTCTGATAATAAATTATCAAATGTTTGGAAAACTCTTTTAGAATATATTTGGGATATATCTAAAGGAGATGTTACTTTTAAACAGGTAGTGCACGATTATGCTGTATGTGGTCTTGGATATATGTATGCTTATATAGATCCTGAAGCAGATTTTGGTAAAGGAGAAGTAAAATATACACACATTGATCCTTTTCGTGTATATGTAGACCCTGCATCAAGAGATAGATTTTTTCAAGATGCTTCTGGGATTATTCTTTCTACCTTTTTAACAAAAGAGCAAATACTTAATTTATATCCTCAATTGGAAGAATCAATTGATAGTGTAGAGGTTGGAGATAATTCTTTGTATGGAGAAGATTATCCAACTTCGAATAGGAAAAATACAAATAGTATTATTACTCCAGCAGAGGCAAAAAATTTAGATTATAATACCAATCAGAAGTATCAGATATTAGATAGGTTTTATAAAATTAGAGTTCCTTTTTATAGGCTTTTTGATACTTCAAGCGACAGCGAAAAGATTTTAGACCAGGAAACATATTCTATAGTAATGCAAGATGAAGAAACTCAGATTGCTATAGAAACTGGAGCTATTGAAATAGTAGAAATTATGCAAGAAAGAATTGCACAATGTTCTACCATAGGAAATGTTTTATTATTTGAGCGTGTTTTAGACACTGATATCTACCCAATTGTTCCATTTGCGAATATTTGGACTAACACTCCCTATCCGAAGTCAGATGTGAACAAGGTTAAAGACTCGCAAAGGCTTTTAAATAAGTTATTCTCTTTAACCTTGTCACACGCTCAGTCTGCTGCTGGATTAAAACTTTTAATTCCAGAGGGAAGTGTAGATAGCGTTAATCAGTTAGAAAAAGATTGGGCAAACCCAAATGCGGTTATTCAATATAATCCGGAATTTGGTGAGCCACATTATCCACAACCAGCTCCTTTAACAAGCGAGTTTTATTTTCTTATAGATAGAGTGGAAAAATATATAGATTTAAATTTTGGTATTCCAGAATTATTACAAGGGTTTAAAGAGTCTGCTCCTGAATCAGTAAGAGGTACGATGCTTCTATCTGAAATGGGCGAATCAAGAGGAAAATCTAAACTAAGAGATATTGAATCAAGTTTGGCTCAAATTGGTCAAGTGATTTATAATCTTGCTAAAAAACATTATGATTATCAAAAAACCTTTAGAGTAGTACAACCGAATAATGATTTAACTGAGTTTACAG
>Ga0114906_1000391_pt1 | contig 25126 bp, 11 predicted proteins | sample MalvirDeepMed_M9_FD_89687 | JGI IMG/M metagenome (GOLD analysis project Ga0114906, IMG submission 89687) | Marine viral communities from the Global Malaspina Expedition - Malaspina viral metaG DeepMed_M9 | ecosystem: Environmental > Aquatic > Marine > Oceanic | place: Mediterranean Sea...
AATAAAGTTCAAGTTTTATATTTTAATTATAAAACTTATATGAACGAAGTTTACAAAGTAAAAGAAACTAGTAGTGGTGCAGACAAAGTTTTAGCAAAAGACGATACTTTTAACCCACCAGAAAACGCTGATAATTTTAGCAAATTACATAGATCAATAGAGTGTTTATATGATGGTGCTTTAATATTAGGTACAGACAAACTACTTAAGTGGGAAATGGCAAAGAATATGGTAAGACCTAAAAGTGATTTTACTAAAGTTAAAATGAATTATGCTATTGTAGCGCCTAGAGTATATAAAGGTAAAATAGAAAGTTTAGTTAGTAGAATAACTGGTTTTGCTGATATGATACAATTAACGCATTTAAAGCTACAACAAGTTATGTCGCGAATGGTGCCAGATGGTGTTTATCTTGATGCTGATGGTTTAGCTGAAATAGATTTAGGTAACGGTACAAATTATAATCCGCAAGAAGCTTTAAATATGTTCTTCCAAACAGGTAGTGTTATTGGTAGATCATTTACTTCTGAAGGAGACATGAACCCAGGTAAAGTGCCAATACAAGAAATACAGTCAAGTAATGGCGGTGCTAAAATGCAAAGTTTAATTGGTACTTATAATTATTACTTACAAATGATAAGAGATACTACCGGCCTTAATGAAGCTAGAGATGGTAGTATGCCTGATAAAAATGCTTTAGTTGGTGTACAAAAATTAGCTGCAGCAAATAGTAATACAGCTACAAGACATATATTACAAGCTGGTTTATTTTCAACAACTGAAACTGCAGAGTGTTTATCGCTTAGAATATCTGATATATTAGAATATTCGCCAACAGCAGATGCGTTTATACAAGCAATAGGTGCTCATAATGTTGCTACGCTTAATGAAATGAAAGACTTACATCTATATGACTTTGGTATATTTATAGAGTTGCAACCAGATGAAGAAGAAAAAGCAATGCTTGAAAATAATATTCAAATGGCATTGCAACAGCAATTGATAGAGCTTACAGATGCTATTGATCTTAGAGAAATTAAAAACGTTAAATTAGCTAACCAACTTTTAAAAATACGTAGAACTAAAAAATTAGAAAAAGATCAAGCTATAGCACAGCAAAATATTCAAGCGCAAGCACAAGCTAACATGCAAACACAGCAAGCGTCTGCACAGCTTGAAGTTCAAAAACAACAAGCTAAAGCTCAAGCAGAGGCGCAGTTAGAACAAATGAAAGCGCAAATAGACGCTCAAAAAATGCAACAAGAAGTTCAACATAAAAAAGAACTTATGGAATTAGAGTTTATGATGAATATGCAGCTTAAACAAATGGAGACTGACAACGTTAAAGCAAAAGAAAAAGAAAAAGAAGATCGTAAAGACGAAAGAACAAGAATACAAGCCACACAACAAAGTGAGCTTATAGATCAAAGAAAAAGTGAAAAACCACCTAAAAACTTTGAGTCCGCAGGTAATGATATATTAGGTGGCGGATTTGATTTAGGTGCATTTGACCCTAGATAAAAATTATTAATTATTATTATATTATATTATGGAAGAAAACGTAGAAAACGTAGTTGAAGAAACTACACCTGAAACTGTAGATACAGTTAAAGAAACTAAAAAACCAAATATTAATGAAGATGGCGACTATGTTGTCAACTTAGACAAACCAATAGAAAATGAAACCCAAGAAGTTAAAGAAGATAACCCTGTCGACGAAGGAGTGGCTACAGAGCCTGATAATGCCAAGTCCACAGAAAAACAAGAAGAAGTACAGCCGGAAGAGCAAACACAAGAACAACCTCCAGTATTAGAAGAAGTTACTGAAGAAGAGGTTAAAGAGCAAACGGAAGAATTAGCTGAAGAAGTTGAAGAAGCTATAGAGCAAGCTCAAGAAACTGGTCAAGCAATACCTGAAAATTTACAAAAAGTTGTAGACTTTATGGAAGAAACAGGTGGTAGTTTAGAAGATTACGTACGTCTTAATCAAGACTATTCTAGCTACGATGACATGACAGTGTTAAGAGAATACTACAAACAAACTAAAAAGCATTTAACAGATGATGAAATAAGCTTTTTAATAGAAGATTCATTTTCATATGATGAAGACGAAGATGATGAAAGACAAATAAAGAAAAAGAAAATAGCGTTGAAAGAGCAAGTTGCTAGCGCTAAAAGCCACTTGGACGGGCAAAAGTCCAAATACTATGAAGAAGTTAAAGCTGGTTCTAGGTTAACTACCGAACAACAAAAAGCAGTTAACTTCTTTAATAGGTACAACAAAGAGTCGGAAGAGACTAAAAAAATAGCGGACAAACAAACTAATACTTTTAAATTAAAAACTCAAAAAGTTTTTAACGATAAATTCAAAGGTTTTGAATATAACGTCGGAGATAAAAAATATAGGTTTAATGTGAAAAACGCTGGTGAGATAAAAGAAACCCAAAGCGACATTAATAATTTTGTCAAGAAGTTCTTGAATGAAAATAATGAAATGTCAGATGCTGCAGGTTATCATAAATCTCTATATACAGCAATGAATCCCGACGCTATTGCTAAGCACTTTTACGAGCAAGGCAAAGCTGATGCTATGAAAGAAAGTGTTGCTAAGGCTAAAAACGTAAGTATGGATCCAAGGCAATCATTTTCAAATGATAACACAAGCGGCCCTAAAGTTAGAGTGCTTAACGATGACACTTCTCCCACTTTTAAGTTTAAAATTAAAAATAAATAATAACTAATTTAAAATAAATAATTATGAGTATTTCAAACGGTGCGTTGTTAAATAGTGTACCTGCTTCTCAGAAGCAAACACTTGCAACAAACTACTTAGATTTTACTGGGACTACGGATAATACGTGGGCTCAACAATACCTGCCAGACTTAATGGAGCAAGAAGCTGAGGTTTTCGGACCTAGAACAATTTCTGGTTTCCTAGCACAAGTCGGTGCAGAAGAGGCTATGACTTCTGACCAAGTTGTTTGGTCTGAGCAGTCAAGACTACACCTTTCATATACAGGTAACGTATCATCTGCTACAGGTGGTGCTAACGCTGGTGGAGGTGCTACTTCACAAATTACAATTGAAAATGATATTGATAGCACTTCAGGTTTTACTGCTGCTAATCATGGTGTTAGAGTTAACGATACTATTATAGTTTCTAACTCTGACGGTGTTTTCAAATGTTTAGTAACTTTAGTTGCTAACGCAGTTATCGATGTTGCTCCTTACGGACAAGCTAACTTAGCTGCTAACACTACAGCTGATGGTACTACTATACTAGTTTATGGTTCTGAGTTTGGAAAAGCTATGAACTATACTTTACCTACTGGTACTAGTAACACTTCAGATTCAAGAGGTGCTAACGAGCCAACTTTTAAATCTTTTTCTAATAAGCCAATTATTATGAAAGATTACTACGAAGTATCTGGTTCTGACACTTCAAGAATTGGTTGGGTTGAAGTATCTGCTGAAAATGGACAAGCTGGTTACTTATGGTACTTAAAAGCTGAAGCTGACACAAGATCAAGATTTGCTGACTACATTGAAATGGCAATGTTAGAAAGTGAATTAAACGTTGCTGCGTCGGTTGCTGATGGAACTACAATTACTGGATCTTCTGCGGGTGCTGGAAATGTAGGTACTGAAGGTTTATTCGCTGCTGTTGAAAGCAGAGGTAATGTAGCTACTGGTATCAACGGTGTTAATGCTGCTACTGATTTAGCTGAGTTCGATGCAATACTTGCTGAGTTTGACAAGCAAGGAGCTATTGAAGAGTATATGATGTTTGTTAACAGATCTACTAGCTTAGCTATAGACGATATGTTAGCTTCAATGAACTCTTACGGAGCTGGTGGTACATCATACGGTGTATTCAACAACTCTGAAGATATGGCATTAAATTTAGGTTTTACTGGTTTCAGAAGAGGTTCTTATGACTTCTACAAGTCTGACTTCAGATATTTAAATGACAAATCTACAAGAGGTGGTATTAACTCTGCTGCAGCTTCTGGATCTGAAATTAGAGGGGTTATGATTCCTGCTGGTACTTCTTCAGTTTATGATCAAACTGTTGGACAAAGCATAAAAAGACCTTTCTTACACGTACGTTTTAGAGCTTCACAAACTGATGACAGAAGAATGAAAACTTGGGTTACAGGTTCTGTTGGTGCTGCTACAACTGCGTTAGACGTTATGCAATTACACTTTTTAACTGAAAGATGTTTAATCACTCAAGGTGCTAACAACTTTATGTTAATTAAGTAAACTATTTAAAGAGTCGGGGCTTCGGCCTCGACCCTTTATTTTTATTAATTTTATTATATATTATATTATGGCAAAAAAACAAGAGAAGGTAGAGGTACCTGTTGTTGAAACACCAGTTGTTGAAACACCAACACCTAAAAAAGTTGAACCTACAAAACCAAAATGGGAATTTAAAGATAGAGTTTATAACTTAAAAAGTAATAAAAAACCTTTATCATATATGCTTAGAGGTTCTGGTATTTATCATTTTGACCAAGAAAAAGGTTACGAAAGAGAGTTAAAGTATTGCGAAAATCAAAGAACTCCTTTTGTTGACGAAATGAAAGGTGACCAGAGATTAGCTCATATTATTTTTAGAAACGGTAGTTTGTTTGTAGAAAAAGAAAAAACAGTTTTACAAAAACTATTGTCTTTATATCACCCACACAAAGATACTATATATACAGAATACAAACCTGCACAAGAAGCTGCTGAAGAAATAGAAATACTAGAGTTAGAAGCTGATGCAATAGTTATAGCTAGAGATATGGATATTGAAATGGCAGAAGCTATTATGCGTGTAGAAAAAGGATCTGAAGTATCTAGGTTGAGTTCTAAAGAGCTTAAACGTGATTTATTAGTATTTGCTAGAAATAATCCTGCTTTGTTCTTAGAATTAGCTACTGATGATAATGTTCAGCTTAGAAACTTTGGTATTAGAGCTACAGAGCTTGGTATTATTAAATTAAGTACTGACCAAAGAAATTTCATGTGGGGATCAAATAATAGAAATATTATGACTATTCCTTTTGACGAGCATCCATACACTGCTTTAGCACATTGGTTTAAAACTGATGAAGGTATGGAAATATATGCAAATATAGAAAAACGATTAAAATAATCAAACTGTAGGAGCGGTCGCTCTACGGGGCGATCGCAAACTACAATAAAAAAATATGGTAAATATAGATACGGTATATCAAAAAGTATTAGCAATAGCTAATAAAGAGCAAAGAGGTTATATAACTCCACAAGAGTTTAACTTATTTGCCGATCAAGCTCAAATGGATATATTTGAGCAATATTTTTATGATATAAATCAGTTTAACAGAATACCTGGTAACAACACTGAATATGCTGATATGCTAACTTTATTAGAAGAAAAAATAGCTATATTTAAAAATATAAAGCTATTAAACTATCAGTCGCCTTATTTTCAAAAACCAAGAGAATTATATAGATTAGGTACTTTAGAAACAGGTTTTGGTGAAATAGAACAAGTAACTAATAAAGAGTATTTAAATATAAAATTATCACCTCTTGCAAAGCCAACGTTAAAACGAGCTGTTTTTGTTGACACTCCGCAAGGCTATAGAATTTATCCTACGTTTACAAATAACGTGCAATGTCACTATGTAAGAAAACCTAAAATAGCAAAATGGGGTTACAATATTGTTGGTGAAAACGCTTTGTGGGATCCAGGTAAATCTGAAAATTTTCAATTACACCCTTCTGAAGAAAACAATTTAATTGTTAAAATACTTGCTTTAGCTGGTATTGCAATAAAAGATGTTAACTTATATCAAATAGCTTCTCAAGAAGATGCTAAGAATACTCAACAAGAAAAACAATAAATAAATGGGATTATTAGACGGCTTTATACAAAAACAAGATCCAACAACAGGTGCTGGGGAACTTATTGATTTAGGTTTAGATGCTAAAGTGTATTACACCGGCCCTGATGGTGTACAACAAACAGGTAATGCTAGTTACGGTAATTACCAGTTTTTTTCACTAGAAGATATTATAAATTCTTTTTTAGTTGCTTACGTTGGTGAAGGCAAAGTAATAACTAAAGTTAGTAGAACTGATGTTGCTTTCCATGCTCAACGAGCTTTAGCTGAATTAAGTTTTGATACTTTAAAGTCAGTAAAATCTTATGAACTAGAAGTGCCAGCAACTTTAACTTTACCGTTACCTCAAGACTATGTACATTATACTGGTTTTTATTTTGTAGATAATTCTGGTATAAAACATCCTATATATCCTACGTCAAAAACTTCTAACCCTGTATCTTATCAACAAGAAACAGATGGTGATATAAAATTTGAAACTAATACTTGGTATGTAAATATACCAGATGTAACTATTGATGACGGTTATTATGTTGTTGACCCAAATGCAGAAAAACAATATTACGAAAAATATATAGAATATGGTATTACAAGATCATATGACTCTTTTGGTAATCCAATAAGTTCTACTAATAATTTTACTTCTAAGACACCTTTACCACAGTTTAAAGATGAAGTTAGAGTTACTATAGCTCAAAACGTAGCTGGTGGTGGTCAAAATATGATATACGGTACTAATGTAGATCAAGCAGGTAATGCAACAAATGATGGTATGATAATACTAATGGACACAGATCCTGGTGGTTTAAAAGTTGGTATGAGTGTGTTTGGTCCTGGTATACCTTTAGGCACAACTATAACTTCATTAGATGGTATTACATCTGTTACATATCCTGGTATAGCCTTGCATACAACAAATAAACGTTATCAAGACTGGAAGTTAATGGATGGCGATGTAAACCAACCAGCTGTTAATCCTGGAAAACCAATAGTTACTGTAAACTCGCAATTGTATGGAAATGAAATTATTTTTGTAGATTTAAATACAGAGTCTAATGCTTGGAATAAATATAGATCTCACACTCCTAACAACACAGTTACTGACGATGACTATGAAGATGATTCAAGATGGTATGCAGAGGGTAGAAGATATGGTATTGATCCTCAGCACGCACAAGATAATGGATCTTATTATATAGACAATAATACAGGGTTAATTCATTTTAGCTCAGCTTTAGCAGAAAAAACTATAGTGCTAGATTATTTAAGCGATAGTCTTGGTACAGACTCAGAAATGAAAGTACACAAGTTTGCAGAACAAGCGATGTATATGTGTATAGCATACGCTGTATTAGCAACAAGAGCTAACGTGCCAGAATACATTGTGCGTAGGTTTCAAAAAGATAAATTTGCTGCCGTAAGACAAGCAAAACTAAGATTATCTAATTTAAAATTAAGTGAATTAACTCAAATACTTAGAGGCAAATCTAAGCAAATAAAACACTAATATATGCCGGAAATTAAACACGTTTTTAATCAAGGTAAAATGAACAAAGACCTTGATGAAAGACTAGTACAAAATGGTCAGTATAGAGATGCAATGAACATACAAGTATCAACTTCAGATGGTTCTGACATTGGTGCTGTTCAAAATATATTAGGTAATACTAATATTTTTTCAAGCAATATAGTACCACCTGGGGCTAAATGTGTTGGTGCGGTAGCTAGTGAAAAAGACAACTCTTTTTATTGGTTTGTTTATAGTAATTTTAAAAATTTAATATTAAAGTATAGAAATGGCCAAGTTACATTTGTCTTTGTAGACTTAAACGGTGTGTTAAATTTTACTAATAAAATTATAACTGGCATAAATATAATTGACGATTTTTTACTTTGGACTGATGGGTTATATGAACCTAAAAAAATAAATATACAAAGGTGTATAGATGGAACAGATCAAGATGGCTACTATCATACAAAGCTAGTTGCTTCTAAAAGATACATTACTGCTAGTAATTGTATAGAAGTAAAACCAGAGCATATAACTGTAATAAAACAATCACCAAAAACAAAATTAAAGATAAACGCTAAGTTTGATAAAAACGTAAGAGCAAATACATCTTTTGACTTTAGCTCTGTAGAAGTTGGTGATACTCAACAAATATATTTTACTAACTTTCCTCAAGACACCGCTGGTTATCAAGTTGGAGATATAGTTCTTGTTAAAACTGACAGTGGAGAAACCGCTGCTAGATTAAGAATAACAGAAATATTAATGCTTTCTGACGGTAGCTACATGTTTGAATTATTGTCTAAAAATGTAGACTTAACAGGATCTTTGCTTTCTTACAGTACTGAGATTGAAGATATTAGTGATTTGTTTGATCGTAAATTTGTTAGATTTGGTTATAGATATAAATATCAAGACGGTGAATATTCTTCTTTTTCACCTTTTACAGATGTTGTGTTTAGACCAGATTTGTTTGAGTACAGCGCAACAGACGCTTACAACAAAGCAATGGAAAACAATTTAATTTCTTTAAAGTTAAGAAATTTTATAACTAATGACACACCTCAAGATGTTGTTCAAGTTGATATACTATATAAAGAGTCTACATCACCTGTAGTTTATATTGTTGATAAACTAAAATGGACAGATCCTAGAAATTTAATTACTCCATTTTTAGGTAATGGTAGTAATTCAAACTATATGGAAGCTAATTTTTACGAAATAACTTCTGATTTAATATTTGCTGTAGTTCCTCAAAATCAATTATTAAGAACTTATGACAATGTACCTAGAACAGCTCAAGCTCAAGAGCTAACTGGAAATAGAATAGTTTACGGTAACTATTTACAAAATTACGATGTAATAGAAAAACCTACACTAACAGCAAAATATGTGTCTAGATTTCAAGACAACACTAGTTATGAAAACGATTATTTTCAAGATTTAACAGATTTACCTACACCAAGACCAAAAACAACTCAACATTTGTTTGGTCAAAAATCTTTAAAATCATTAAGAAATTATCAGCTAGGAATATCTTATCTTGACGATTATAATAGAGAAACTCCAATATTTACTGGTGCAGAGTCTATATTTAATATCCCTAAAAAATTTGCTGATAATAAATTAAAAATTCAAGGCCAAGTAACAAACTTCTCTCCTTCTTGGGCAAAATCATTTAAAGTATACGTTAAAGAAACATCTACAGAGTATTACAACATATCTATGAGTAGGTCTTATAAAGCCGAAGATGGTAATGTTTGGTTAGCTTTTCCTTCTTCTGAAAGAAATAAAGTTGATGATGAAACTTTTTTAATACTAAAAAAAGCTATAGATAACGACAACTTAGTAGAGTCAGAAGCTAAGTATAAAATATTAGCAATAGAAAACGAAGCACCACCTTCAATAGCAACAGAGCAAGTTAGTATATTTGAAAAAAGCATTAGCGCCGCACCAACAGATATTTTTGGTATTTACGGTCCAACTGTAAATTCAAAAAGCCTTAGAATAACTACTTCTAGTTGGAACACAGGAGGGGCACAAGAGTTAGACACTATAACTGAAGACTTAGTTTTTTATATTAAAAATACTTTAACAAACGAGTATACAAAAACTTACGATATAAGATCAGTTTCTTCAGAAGGCTCTTATTATAGAATGACTTTAGATACTGTTTTTGAAACTCAAGACGCTGAATTAATATATCCTAATTACCCAACTACCACTAGCGGTGGCGTTTTAGATGTTGGTTCTAATTTAAAAATTATTGTTTCTAAAGTTAAGAACATAGCTGATAGTACACAATTTAAAGGCATGTTCTTTGTAAAAATAAATAACGACGAAATAATTGAAGATAATGTTTTGTTAAGCCAAGGGTCAAACGATTACGAAATTGTAAACACAATGCCTACGCATTATTTTGCTGATGCTTATTCTTTTCCTACTTTTACTGGTGGTAGTACAGGGCATAATAGATCAACACATGATGGCCACTGGAGATCTTTACTAGGTAGGTTTGGTGGTACTAGTAATCCTTTGTTTTCTGCTAAGACTGATCCAGAAAATGATTTTTCTGGAGATGTAATAGGTGGATTTTTTATTGACAAAGCTTGGTATGCTGGTGTTCAACCTGGTGGTGGTTGTGCAAACGATGCTCCCACTTCGCACCCTGGTCATGTTTTTGCTAGTGTCAAAGCTTTAATTACTTTATGGAAAGAAGAAACTGAACAAATATTAAGCACAACACTTCCAGATCCATTACAAGGCGAAGGTACAGGTGTTGGAGGTTTTTTTGGTAGTTTTCAGTTTCGTAGACAATGTATATTCTTTGTTTGGAATTGGTTTCACCAAACAAGAGGTGATCAATACTCGGGTTATAATCCCGGTCAAGATTTACCAGCTATGGGTACTAGCGGTTCAACTTGGCCAGTTGGAGGTGGTGGTGATATATTCAAAAACAACATGGGTCTTCCATCTAATATAACATACAAATACACGCCTGATTTTGGAGGAGGTATATACGAAGAAAATGGAGAGCATTATGTAGAAGTAGCTTTTTCTGAAATAGGCGAAAGAACAAACACTGGTGATCCTAAAGCTAACAACAGTAACGGGGTTTACGGTGATGATGACCTTAGGTATGGTAGTTTTAATAACACTAGTGCTTTTGACATTAAATATAATGCTGGCGCTCAAGCAAACTACGCTAAAGATTATAGTGCTACAGATGATGAATTAAAACTTATAGCCTTAAACATGGCAGTAGGTAAAAGATTTAAAGTAAAATCTGATGATGATATAAACAACATATATAAAATCACCGGTGTTCAAAGAATTAGAAGGTATAATCATGTTCCTTTTATAGAAGTACAAAATGCTTACACTGTTTGGATGGAAAATGGAGGTAATTCAAATGAAGTTGCATTTGAACAGTTGTGGGACGACTTTGGAACTCCTCACAATAGAAGATATGTTTTTAAATTAAAGTTAGATCATAGTTTAGAAGATGTTAGAATAAACAACAAAGCTATAACTCACGCAGATAATATTGGTAAAGAAAAAAGCGTTTCTTTTCAATTTATAGAACCAAGGTATAACACATCAACAAGACAAAAAATATCTGATAATCCTGCGGTGTGGGAAACAGAACCAAAAGAAACTGCTGATCTAGATATTTATTACGAAGCAAGCGAAATACTACCTTTGTCTATAGATCACAAAACAAACTCTAGCTTTATACCTGTAGGTAGTGTTGTTACGTGCCCTGAAAGACCAACAACTACAAGCGGCTTAACTTATGTTGTAGCATGGAACGATAATAAAGTAACTTTTAATGTTCCTATAGATTTAAACGAGTATTTACCACCTGGACAGTCGTCAGTAAGGCTGTATTTTACAAGACCAGATAGTTCATATACCTCAGCAAGTTTAGACGTTACAGCTACTTTAGCTGACACTACGCTAGGTAATACAACGTATATAGTAAATAGGTTTGTTGGAAGAAATCCTTTTGCCTTGTCTTGGTTTAACTGCTTTTCGTTTGGTAATGGTGTAGAGTCTAATAGAATACGTGATGATTTTAATCAGCCAATAATAGACAAAGGTGTTAAAGTAAATACCATATTAGAAGAAAACTACGAAGAAGAAAAAAGAAGTAGCGGTTTAATATACTCTGGTATATATAACACAAACAGTGGTGTAAATAACTTAAACCAGTTTATACAAGCTGAAAAAATAACTAAAGACTTAAATCCTGATTATGGTAGTATACAAAAGCTATATTCTAGATCTACTGCTGACGGTGATTTAATTGCTCTTTGTGAAGATAGAGTTATTAAAATATTAGCAAACAAAGATGCTTTGTTTAATGCTGATGGCAATGCTAACTTAACTTCTACAAACAATGTTTTAGGCCAAGCTATACCTTACTCTGGTGAGTTTGGTATCTCTAATAATCCAGAAAGCTTTGCAGCTGATAACTACAGAGCTTACTTTACAGATAAACAAAGAGGTGCTGTACTTAGATTATCTATGGACGGGTTAACACCAATATCACAATATGGTATGTCTGACTTCTTTAAAAATAGTCTTTTAAATGTTAACAAATTAATAGGTAGTTTTGATGACAAAAAAGAAGAGTACAATTTAACTATACCTACATCTAACACTACAGTTTCGTTTAAAGAGTCTGTAAATGGCTGGTCAAGTTTTAAATCTTTTGTTCCAGAAGCAGCGGTAAGTTTAGGTAATGATTATTTTACTTTTAGACTTGGACTACCTTATAAACACCATGCTTTAACTGATATATCTGGTAACGATGTTGCTAGAAATACTTTTTACGGTGATCACACACCTTCTTCAGTAAGCGTCTTATTAAACGATAGTCCTAGTGTTATTAAATCTTATAAGAATTTAGGCTACGAAGGTAGTCAGTCAAAAGTTGTAAAAGACACTACAAACGTTAACACAGGTTATTACAACTTAGAAGAAAAACATGGTTGGTCTGCTACAACAATAAAAACAGACAAGCAAGAAGGAAAAGTAAATGAATTTATTGAAAAAGAAGGAAAGTGGTTTAATTATATAAGAGGAACAAACTTTGATGAAGTAGTTAACTTAAGAACAAAAGAGTTTTCTTTTCAAGGTATAGGTGAAGCTAGCGATATAGCATTCGATGTTAGCTTATACCCACCAATAAGCGGGTGTACAGATCCTAGGGCTTCTAACTATAACCCACTGGCTACAGTTGATGATAACTCTTGTTTTATGGCACCGCCAAACAATACAACGTTAGTAGGTGGTTGTACTGATCCTAACGCTCCTAATTATGATGCAAACGCTGATTATGATAATGGTAGCTGCCAGTTTATATGTGATATAATACCTGGTTGTACTAACCCTACTGCTTTGAATTATAATCCAGATGCTAATCAAGATAATGGAACTTGTATATTACCTGTTTATGGTTGTACTAGTTCAACAGCTCAAAACTATGATCCAAACGCTAATATTGATGATGGTAGTTGTTTATATGCAATTGGAGGTGGTAGTGGTGGTGGTCTTGGTTCAGGTAGCGGTGGTAATTCTGGTGGAGGTACTGGTAGCGGTGGAAACACACTTATTTACGGGTGTACAGATCCATTAGCAGAGAATTACGATCCAAATGCTACAAATGATGATGGTAGTTGTACTTATATACCACCAACTCCTAACAGCTTAACAGTTCAAGATACAAATGATCCAGATCCTCCTGGGGTACCACCTCTAGGAAGCTAATAAAATATTAAAATATGTCATTAACTTTTAATTCAAATAACAATTATAGCGTAGAAATTATAACAGAACCAGACCTGGCAAACCCAAGTGTAATAGAGTATTCTGCTACTACTAACACTCCATTTGTTACTGTTAAGATAATACCTACATCTCCTCAAACAGCGCCTGTTCTTGCAAGTAATATTAAAATTAATGACATAATACCTTATTTTTCTTGGAACGAAAATGTTAATTATAACGTGAAAGGAATATGTGAACCACCAGCAACGCCACACGGTGTTAATAGTAGCATTCAACATGTAACTGGTATAGGTGTAGCAAACGCTTGTCAGGCTTTTGGCCACACTTCTTTTTTTGGTAATAGTAATGAACCACAGCAAGGCCCTTACGAAGCGCAAAATGACTCTATTACTCAAACAAGTGAAATTACTGCAAACGGCATTAGTTGGTCAGAAATAATTTTAATAGAAGTTTATGAAGATGATTTAGGAGAATTAATAAACGACAACCACTCACCAGCTGTTGCAGAAAACTATAACGAGTGGTTAATGTGGAGCGGCCCTGTATCAACGCCAGGTGGTATGCGTAGAGAAATAACTACAAATATATATCCTGTGTATCTAAAGGCTTTTGTTTACTTAAACTTTGGTAGTGGTGGTATATCTGGTGTAACTTCAAGTATAAATTTAAATTTAGATATTGACGAGGTAGAACCAACATATGGCTGTACTGATCCAACTTCTGTTGATTATGACTCGTTAGCTACGGTAGATGATGGCTCTTGTACATATCCAGTGCCTGAGTATAGTATTGCTATTCAAAATACTTATTTAAACACAAATCCTGTTGGTGCTTATATAGACCCTCCACACTTGTCAGAGGTACCTTGTTATCCTAATAATTTTACATATATATTTCAAGGTTTTGTAAACACTATAAATTTAACTGGTACACACTCTAGTATGCCTTCAAATGCAAGGTTATACCATAAGTTACTAGCAAGCACTTATACCGCTGGAACTCTAGTAACCGACTTAGTACATGTTATTATTAACCCTCAATATGGCAACTATACAGTGTCACAAGGTCATAACACTCAGGGAATAGCAATTTATACATATCCTGGTGAAAATAATCCTGACAATGCAGTCGCTCTTTCTTCTACACCAGCAGACGCTTCAACTTGGATGGGTGATGCTTTAAATAATTTAACAGCTGCTAGTGTGCAAATTGACAACTTATCATCAACAGATTCAGATGGTAACCCTGTTACACCAAGACCAACTTACTTAGGCCATAACGTAACTCACGATATAACAGGCAACACATCTATTAACACACCGTGGTTGCCAGACCCTGGTTCTGGCTGGGTTGATGAAGATGGTAATTATCCAACAACAATAGTTGAGTGGGGTGATTCGCAGGAAAATGAAGGTCCAATTATACACTCTTTACAAGCTGATGGAACTACAGTCGATATACAAACTATGGGTCTTTGGGCTGAAGAAATACACTCTACAGATCCAAATTTAAACGCGCAATTTCCAGGTTCTTTATATTTTCCAAGAAAAGTAAAGCTTTATATTGCACTAAATTTTGTAATGCCGAGTGACGATGTGTTAATTAATTTAGATATAAGACATAATAACGAATACTTAAACTGGATATAATGGTAATAAATAGTATAACAATAAATCAGTTTCCTATGTCATCAGAAGTGACTACTAGGATTTTTACTGTGCAAGGTGATCCTGGTGCTGTATTTACTATGACAGTTATAAATGAAGATGGTCATTTTTATAATTTTTCTGAAGATACAGATGTTGCTGTGGCTTTTTCTTCTGCAGCTGCTAAGCTAAAGCAAAAAACAATTGACTCTTCTGGTGTTTACACTGGTAGTATAGAGTTTCCTGTTGTAACAGATGACGATCACTATATAATTACTTTGTATGCAGATGAAGCAAGTGAAACTGTTTTAAGCGCAGAGCTTGGAAATGGTAAAATACACACGCTATCAAAAATACATAAGTATGTTGACACTACTTTAACTTTTTCATTGTCTTCTGCTGCTAGCTCTGGTAGCTACAACAGTATGCCTAGTAATGTTACTTTTACTAAACCTAGTTATTTAGTTTCAAAAAACACGCCAGAGTCAAAAACAATTGAATGGAGTGTTAGTTTAAGTACTAGTCAATTTGTTATAGCTAGACAACCTAGCCCTGATGATTTTGAATTTACAACTACAAAAGATACTAGAACGTCTGGATCAGGAACTTCTTTTGAACTTAAAAATATACAAGGTCTTTCTATTGACATGGTTGTTAGCGGTACCGGTATAGCTTCTGGCTCTGTTATCACTGACATACGAAAAGGTTATTTAGATGCGAATAAGTCTTATGATAATAATAATGTATATACAATACCTAAGGCTATAACACAAGACGTAAATAACAACGATATAGTTGTTGATGATTTAGGTGGTACTGTAACAATAGATCAATCATCAACCTTTGTTGCAGATAGAACTTTAACTTTTACTGGTAAATCTGCTGATGCTTCTAGAAAATTTAACAATACAGATTTTACTATTAGTAACTTTAAAGTTAACATAGACCCTGTTGTAACAACGACAGATGCTGCTGTTAGTAATAGCACTACAATACCTATTACAAGTACAGATGGTATAAAAGCAGCTGAAACTGTTATAATATCTGGTATAGGAGTAGTTGGAACACCACACGTAGACGCTATTAGTAGTGGTGTAAACGTAACTGCTAGTGCCGCACAGACAATTGAAAACGGGCAAACAATTACTTTTACAGGTAGCAGTAGAACTGCAACAATAACAGCTGATGTAAATGTTTTGTCGCACGGCAAAGATGATATGACATTAACATTAGCTTTAGATAACATTTTAACAGTAGGATAATATGCAAATAGAACTAACATTCGAACACCCATTAAATCACTCTTTACAAGTAGGTGACACTGTTTGGTATACAGATCTTTCTTCAAGCGGAGGTTTTGAAGTTTCGCCAACAGCAACTAAACTAGGTACAGTTGAAGAAGTAAGTGACCCGTCTCAAGCTCATAAGATAAAAATTAGTAATAGAGTACTAAACATTTTACCAAATTTAGTTGACAAATACTTTATGTTTTCTAAAGATAATAGAGCTAATTTAACTAGTTTAGTAGGTTATTATGCAGAGGCAAAATTTGAAAATGATTCAACAGAAAAAGCAGAGTTGTTCTCTGTTAACTCTGAAATAGTACCAAGTAGTAAATAACGCACAAAAAGTGTAATTATAAATAAGTATAAATAAAAAATAGATATTATGCCATTAGGTAAAAAGAAAAGTCCGGCTAAATTTATAGGTGCTGTATCACTAGGATTAGGAGTGATAAAAGGCGCTTCGTCTATTATTGGTGGCGTACAAGAAAGAAGAAGATTAAGAGATGAAAATAAGTTAGCACAGCAGCAATACGAAGGTATGAGAGATGATATTAAATCTTTAGAAATAACTAATCCTTATAAAGATTTACCAACAACATTTGAAAATACATTTGAAGATTTAACAGTTAACCAACAGCAAGCACAGTTTGAAGCACAACAAGGTGCACAAGCTAGAGCTAATTTACTTAGTAATTTACAAGGTGCCGCTGGTGGATCTGGTATTGCTGGTTTAGCACAAGCATTAGCTAACCAACAACAAACACAAGGACAACAAATATCTGCTAGCATAGGACAGCAAGAAGCAAGAAATCAACAATTAGCTGCTCAAGGAGCTCAAGGTGTTCAACAAATGGAGCAACAAGCACAAACACGTGTTGCTTTTGGAGAAGGTCAAAGACAAACAGCTGAATACGAAAGAGGAATGAACTTGTTACAATTAAAAGCTGGTAGACAACAAGCACAAAGAGATTTTAGAGGTCAAATGCAAGCGCAAAACCAACAAATTATGGGTGGTATAGGTAGTATAGTTGGTGCTGGATTACAAGGATTTGCTTCAGGTGGTGGATTTACAAAAGATGGATTTAAAATGGACACGTTTTTAGGTAGAGAGTCGGGTGATCAAAACGTAATAGATTTAACTAAAGATTTTATAGGCCCAAAACCAAAGTTTCCAAACCTTGTTACGTTAGATCCAAACGATTAAAAAATAAATTATGGCAGAGAAAAAACAAGGAATTAATTTTTACGAGTTAGGTAGAAAGTCAGGCGCTACTACATCTAAAACACAACAAAGTGGTTTTCAGTCTTTAGTTGGTTCTATAGACAAAACTGTAGGTGGTATGTTAAATGCTAGTAAAGCTGCAACAGCTGCTTTAACTGCTGCTATGCCATCAGGCGTTGCTATTGAAAAAGTACCTGAACAGCTAAGAGGTCAAGTTAGTAAGTATTTAGCTGAAAATAAAAAAGCTTATACAGACGCTGCTGCTGTTGTTGCTTCTGGTATAAATCCACAAAGTGAAAGATACAGAGAAGCTGTTGAAAAAATGAACAGTGTTAGCACTAAGTTTGATAATTTAAGTAATAACTTAGAAAGTATAGCTGTTGCTAGAAAAAACGCTTTAGATAATCCTGATTATTCACCTGCTACAAGTGATGAAGATGGTTTAATATATAATAATCTAGCTAACGGATCTTTATATCAAACTATGAATATAAATGATGATGGTACATTTAATTACAAAGACAATGAAGGTAACACTAAATTATTTAATGATTTTAGAGTAGAAAAACAAGGGTTTACTGGGCAACAAGCTTATTTAGGATTAGTAGAAGACGCACAAAAGAACGCTTTACAAAAAGGCATGACTTTTGATGCGTTAAGAGGTAAGTATCAAACCACAATAAACACTTTGTTTGATAAGCTTGGTCCTAGAGGTGCTTTAGACTATGCTTTTGCTGATAAAGAGTTTACTGCAAAATATTTAAAAGATAACAACAAAGAGTTAAATGATTTAAAGAAAAATCCTGGTGATTTTGTAGAAAAATACAAAGCACATAATATGACAGAGCTTGAATCCGCTTATAACAAAGCTCCTAAATATGAAGAAGAATTTAAAGGCACAAGACAGTATTATGATCAACTTGCTAAATCAAAAGAAATTGAAAAAGATTTAAATAGCATGTATGATGATACATACAGCAAGAAAGGAGCTCAAGGACCTACACAAGATAGGTTTAGCCAAAACACTTTAGGTTTTGTAAAAAATTTAATGCCTCAAGCTCAATTTAAAATTGAAAAAAATAGTGATGGAAGTCAATCATTAATGATTTTAGAAGGATTTAAAGATCCAAATAAAATAGATCCTGAAACAGGCAAGGCAACAGATAGTGTAAGATATAGAAAAGTACAAAACATTATAAACCCAGATGGCTCGTTGAATAAATTACAATTTGGAAATATAGAAGGTTTACTTAAAATTAACAACGTTATTTAAACATGGCAGAAGATAATAGAAATCCTTATGATATGTCTTTATGGGACATAAGTGACACTACTATTGAAGTGCCGCAACCTCAAGAAATACCTGTTGCTGTAAATAAAAGTAAGCACGCCAGAGTTGAGAAAATACATAGGGATAATTTATCAAAAATTTACGCTGATGTAAGTGGAATACCTAAATGGGCTTTGCCATATGTTATGAATTTTTCTGGTGGTGTTGCGAATATTATAGGCGAAGGTTTAGAGTTTGTTGAAGGTTTTGCAGAAAACATAGCGGGTTATAGTAGAGAAGAACAAATAGCAGACGGAAAAAACCCTTTGTCTATTTTTTTAGAAGATTATTATGATTTTACAAATGCTTTTGATACTAAATACTACGACAATAGCGGTCAAGTTTTAGATTTTCAAGAATTAATGCAAAAAGGCGAATATGCAAAAGCCGCAAAAGTAGCTTCTGAACAAGCCGCAGAGTCTGCACCTTCTATAATAATGAGTGTTATAAATCCTCTGCTTGGTGGTGCTGTAATGGGTATATCAACTGCAGGTGGCCAATATAAAGATGACTTAGTTAACAGGCCTGATCAAAGTTTAGACGCTGTTATTAAAAATTCTTTATGGGCTGGTGGTTCTGAAATGATTACTGAAATTGCTGGTGGTTATGCTTTTAGAGGTATAAATGCCTTAGGAGGAGGTAAAACACTAGGTGTTGTTAATGATTTTACGTCAAACTATATATTAAGACTTGTTGGTAAAACTCTAGGTAGTGGTGTTGCTGAAGCAACTACAGAAGCTGTTAACTCTTTAGTTCAAGACTCTGGCGATATGCTTATCTATGAAGATGAGAAAACAACAAAAGAGCTAGTTAAAAACGTAGTTAATAGCGTAGGACCTGCGTTTATATTAGGTGGTCTTGGTGGTGGAGCTGGAAGTATAAGACCAAGAGACAATCAAGAACTATATAAATTTATAGCACCTAGACAATGGAAGCAAGAGTATTTAAATATAGGTAGAAATATACACGAGGCTAATTTAGATTTAGAAAACGCTCCTGAGAATAAAAAAGATGTTTTTAAGCAAAGAATAAAAAAATTAGTTGAAAAAAGAGCTAAACACGAAAATAATTTGTTTGATATATTTGATAATTTATCAAAAACAGAACTAAAAAGATATGCTAAAAATATAGATAATGCAAATCAAAACATGGATATTATTGGCAACAATAAATATTCTAAATCCGCACAAGACGCTGCTAGACAAGAGAACTTAAAATACATAGAAAGCAATTTAAAAATACTTGGTAGAAAGTACACTGATGCAGACATTGCTTTAGAACAAGACTTAGGAGCTATATTAAAAGCTTCTGAAATAATAGAAGAAAGACTTAAAAAAGTAAAAGGTATAAATAGAGACGATCTTGATATAAAAGTTTTAACAAATCAACAAGAAATAGACGATGCTGCAAAATTAGCTGGCAAAGGTGTAAGAACTTCTGATGGTGTTTTTATAGCTAATAACAACGGAAAAGCAACTATATATATCAATAAAAATATAGCATCTGCTGCTGAAGCTACTAATGTATTAGGTCACGAGCTTTTGCATTATATGATTTCAAAAAAATTTAAAACTGATAACAAGTCAATGAAGCCTTTAGTTGATGAGTTAAAATCTTATCTACAACAAAACAACCCTGAAATAGCTGAAAGAGTACAGGAAAGAATTGACGAGCATTACACTGATGATAATGGCAATATTAAAGATGGTGCGTTAGAAGAATATTTAAACGTATTTTCTGATTTAATAGATAAACAAAAAATTGATTTAAAAGATACAAATTCTAAAGGCTTAATGGGTGGTGTAAAAGATGTTATGGCCGGATTTGGTTTTGGCAGTATACAACTAAACAACGCTCAAGATGTTGTTTCTTTTTTAAAAACTTATAATAAAAATATTAATAGAAAAGGCTTACTTGGTAAACTTATGGGTACTAAAGTTTTAGATATTGGTTTGACAAGTGATTTGTTAGTAAAAGGTCAAGATAAAAAACCTGTTAAAAAAAGATCTAGATCAACTGTAAATTTAGATCAAGGCGAGGGTGATTTGTCACAAAGAATAGACAGTTACACAAAAGGCGCAACAACTAAAGCTGAGTTTCAAAAAGTTGGCGGTGCTTTTGACAATGTGTATTCTGGGATTTTAGAAGGTAAGTTCGATAGAGTTTTTGGCGAAGGTATAACTCAAGAGCAAAAAGATATACAAAGACAAGAGTTAGCTGATAGATTATTAAATTTTGACCCTGCTAAAACACCTGAACTTTCTAAATGGATGTATGGAGGCAAAGGAAAAGGTGGTAATATAGGTTTTGCTGGTCTTGAAGCTAAAAAAACGTTAGCAAAACAGGGTGAAAAAAGAAAAAGAGAAACTACTATAGATACTAAAGAAGCTAAAGAACTTGAAGATGTGCCAACAAAAATTGTAGAACAAGCTACAAAAGGGCCTAGAGTATTAAGTGATTTTAATTTAGACTTGCAAGATGGTTTAGTTGACTCTGAAGTTTTAGCAGAAGTTGAAAGTTTATTAGAAGAAAATCCACTTAATTTAAAAGAAAAACTTGATAACGTTGTTAAAAAACATCTTACGAAAAGACTTAAGGATCAAGTTGGTAAAATACAAAAAATAAAAGGTGAGGTTGTTGTAAGTCCAGAATATGAAAGTTTTATAAGAGATGAATTTACAGAAATAGTTAAAAATTTAGATATACAAACTATAAGAAAATTACCTTGGTTTGACAGGACAAAAGTAGGTACTGAAGATGTTAAAGGTACTAGTAAAGTAACTGGTAAGGTAACTAACTTTAGAAAAGGTATATTTATAAACAAAGCTAATAAGCCTAAATATTTAAAATACTACACGCAAGGAGGTTTTACAACATTAAGAGAAAGACAGTCGGCCTTGTTAAATCGTATAGTTGATAGAAAAGTAGATGCCGTTGTTGATAAATACATAGAACAAAACTCAACAAACATTAACGCTGTTACGTTAGCAAAACTAAACTCTCTAACTAGAACTGCAGAGTTAGTAGAAAACGAACTAAAAACTTTTGATACTGTTAAGTTTTCTATAACTAAAAAAGTAGCTAAAGAAATAAGAAAAGAGTTTGAATATATAAAATCCAAAGCAAAGAAAAAAGGCAACATTTACGTTGGCTATATAAATCCTTTCACAGAACAACCGCAAAATTTTACTGATTTTGGTAAGATGTGGGAGCAAACATTTGCAAACTATTTTTACAAAATGAATATTGATGGTTTAGATATACTTTCGCAAGTAGCAACAGAAGAAGGTGGTATGGCTGACTTTGTTTTTAAATACTTTGGACAACAAGAGCAACATGAAATAAAAGCTGGCTTAATGGGTGTTTTTATGGGAAGCACTTTGTTTCAAAGTTACAATCATGCTACTGGAGAAGTTACTTTAGCTAACGATATTCACAACAACTTACTTACTCCTAAAATTAAAAGGGAAATTAAAAAAGCTCATACAAAAAGAGTTGATCAGTGGAATACAGAAATAAAAAAATTAAACAAAGAAACTAAAGAAAACAATTTAAAAAGACCTATATACAAAGAAATAAGCTACGATATAATTCCAGGCTCTCCTCAGTTTGTTCCATATGAAGTTTATCATAACAAAGATCTTGGTGTTAAAAGTTTATTTAATGTAGAAAGTAACGAAAAACCTATAGAAAACCATTACACTAGTAAAAACGTAAACTCTATATCTATATTAAACACTCCTTTAGGTAATGTTTCTTTTAGTCTTGGAGGCTCTATGTTACGCCTACCTAGATTAAAAATGAAAACTTTAATTGATTTTACTTATAGAAATCCTGGTTCGCAAACAAGGACTGTTGATGGTTATAAAGTAAAAATGCAAGTTGTTAGAATTGGTATTCAGTTTAAAGCTCAAGAAATTTTAAATAAAAAAGACGAGCTAAAAGACATGACAAATCAAGAAGTTTTTCAAAACGAAATACTTCCAGCTAAAGCGTCTAAAAGCATAAACAACGCGCAAGTATTTAATAAAGCTGTAAAACTTTCTAGAACATCTCAAAAAGCTAAAGGTATAACTATTTTAGATTTTGATGATACACTAGCTACAAGCGAATCGTTAGTTAAGTTTACAAGACCTGATGGCACTACCGGTACTCTAACTCCAGAGCAGTACGCTAGTAATTATCAAGACATGCAAGATCTTGGTATTACTTTTGATTTTTCAGAATTTAATAAAGTTGTAAAAGGTAAAATCGCGCCATTATTTCAAAAAGCTTTAAAGCTACAAGGTAAGTTTGGGCCAGAAAACATGTTTGTATTAACAGCAAGGCCACCTCAATCACAAAAAGCTATATTTGATTTTTTAAAAGCTAACGGCTTAAACATACCATTAAAAAACATAACTGGCCTAGGTAATAGTACAGCTGAAGCAAAAGCGTTATGGATAGCCGATAAAGCTGCTAAAGGTTACAATGACTTTTACTTTGCTGATGACGCGTTACAAAATGTACAAGCTGTAGACAACATGTTAGAGCAGTTTGATGTTAAACGTAAGGTTCAACAAGCTAAAGTTAAATTTAGTAAAACTAGAAGTGATGCGTTTAATGATATATTACAAGACGTAATTGGCATTGAATCTAAAAAGCGTTTTGCAGCTACTAAAGCTAGAAAACGTGGTGCTAATAAAGGTAAGTTTAGATTTTTTATACCACCATCACATGAAGATTTTGCAGGTTTATTATATAACTTTATGGGTAAAGGTAAAAAAGGCGACGCTCATAGAAACTTTTTTGAAAAAGCGTTAATTAAACCTTTAAATAGAGCTAATAGAGAGCTTGATGCTGCTAGACAAGCTATTGCTAACGATTACAAAGCTTTAAACAAAGCGATGGCTGACGTTAAAGATATGTTGACTGAAAAAACACCTGATGGTGATTTTACATATCAAGATGCTATAAGAGTATATTTGTGGGGTAAACACGGTCACAAAGTTCCAGGCTTGAGCGAAGTTGATCAAAAAAATTTAGCAGACATAGTTAAAGCAGATCCTATGCTTCAATCTTATGCTGACGCTATAAATATAATATCAAGACAAGAAACATATGTAGATCCTACTGATGGTTGGGATAGTGGTGATATACGTATGGATTTAGACGATGCTACAGGTAGAGTTGGTAGAGGTGAGTTTTTTGCTGAGTTTAACGAAGCTGTTGATGAAATATTTTCTACAGAAAATTTAAATAAAATAGAAGCTGGTTATGGTAAAAATTTGAGAGAAGCTGTAGAAGATATGCTTTATCGAATTAAAACAGGTAGAAATAGACCTTCAGGACAAAACGGTTTGGTAAACAAATTAATGAACTTTTTAAATGGTGCCGTTGGTGGTGTTATGTTCTTTAATATAAGATCTTCTGTTTTACAGCAAATGTCTTTAGTTAACTATATAAACTTTGCTGACAACAATATATTTGCAGCGGCTAAAGCTTTTGCAAATCAAGAACAATATTGGGCTGATTGGGCTTTTATATTTAATTCTGACATGCTAAAGCAAAGAAGAGGCGGTATACAGACAGATGTTAACGGTGCTGAACTCGCTGAAACTATTAGTAAATCTAAATATCCTGTAAGAACTTTAATAAGAAAATTATTACAGCTAGGTTTTTTACCTACTCAAATTGGTGACAACATTGCAATTGCTACTGGTGGTGCTATGTATTATAGAAATAGAATAAAAAAATATATCAAAGAAGGTTTAAGTGGTAAAGAAGCTAAAGAAAAAGCTTTTGATGACTTTCAAGAAATAACACAAAAAACACAGCAGTCTGCTAGGCCTGATATGATTAGTCAACAACAAGCTTCACCTCTTGGTAGATTAATACTAGCTTTTCAAAACGTAACTTCGCAGTTTAATAGATTAGGTAAGAAAGCTGCTCAAGACATGTATAACAGAAGAATAACACCGCCTAACTCAACGTTATTACAAAGTGATATATCAAATGCTTCAAGAATAGCTTATTATTTTGCAATACAAAATTTAATATTTTATGGCTTGCAAACAGCGTTATTTGCAGCGTTATTTAGTGATGACAAAGAAGACGAAGAGTTTTTTACAAAGAAAAGAGAGCGTATGATAAATGGTAGTATTGATTCTGTGTTAAGAGGTACTGGTATATATGGCGCTATTGTATCTACTATAAAAAACATGGCTATTAAATTTGCTGAACAAAGAGGTAAAACTTATAATCCAGACGAAAGCGCTGTGATGATGGAAATGTTTAATTTGTCGCCGCCTCTTGGTATTAAAGCTAGAAGAATAGTTAATGCAGAAAAAACTTTCTTTTACAACAGAAAAGTTATAGATGAAATGAACTTTTTTGACATAGACAATCCACAATGGAGTGCTTATACAAATTATGTTCAAGGTATTACAAATTTACCTGTTAATAGATTATATAATAA
>Ga0114906_1000392_pt1 | contig 25124 bp, 40 predicted proteins | sample MalvirDeepMed_M9_FD_89687 | JGI IMG/M metagenome (GOLD analysis project Ga0114906, IMG submission 89687) | Marine viral communities from the Global Malaspina Expedition - Malaspina viral metaG DeepMed_M9 | ecosystem: Environmental > Aquatic > Marine > Oceanic | place: Mediterranean Sea...
ATAATATCAAAAACATGAGCCCTTAATGTAGCATTTGACTCTTTATCCTTAAATATTTTAGCAACGACTTCTGCCCGGTGAAGAGGTTTATCTCCATCAAAGAGCATTAACTCTGCATCAAGAATACAGTCACCAAAATGAGCCTTACGCATTAAAGCGACTTGCTCAGGACACTTTTTTGTAATATCCTTTTTATTAAAGGAAAAGATTTTTACATTGTTGTCTATTTTATGAATTTGAATACGCATTCCATCGTATTTTTCTTGAACAACCCATTCTCCTGTAAATCCCTTTAATTCATTAATATCATCAATTTCAAATATGCGATACATGGGTTTATTTGGCACTAAAAAATGCACATCACTTTTTTCCTCTTTAGAAATTTGAAGTGTTTCCTCAAGTTGTTCTTCACCCATTACTTTTTCTAAAAGACGCAACGCCCCATTAAATTTAGTTTTAAGCCTAGTAGTATCTTCATCTTCGGCATAGTGTTGAGAAATAAACGCCACTACATCATTCGATTGTAGGTCTAACCCCTTCACCCCGTCAGTAATTTCATCAGGAGTGAGGTTATTAGCCGCCCATTCTTTAGGTTTTATTGCCCTTTCGTCATTACGGGTAGACCAATGAATAAATTGGGCAAAAAGGGCCGCATCCTTGAGTAAAGATGGTAGGACATTTTTACCAAATTTAGCAGTAAAAGGGTCATTAGATATTGAGGAATACCTCATTAGTTTAATTGATTCATAAACTCGGTTGGCTGATACTGATTGAGGGTTATTAACATCTTTAGCGAATAAATCATCTTCATTTAGAAATTTCTTAAAAGCGGTGGCTAAAGTATCTGTATCATCCCATTGACCCTTTATATCTTCAATAACTTTTGCCCACTTTTTCTTGTAAGAACGGGGGTCATCCCTAGCCGACAAATAAGCGACCCTCACTCTCTCAAAATAAGAACGGATTTTTTTTGATAGGCTATTCTGTTCTTTAGCAGCAACGCCTGTCTGTACCATTTAAATCACCTTCATTAGAAACGAATCACTAATGAGGTTCCAGTACCATTAATGCGTATTCTACTATATCCCTTATCTCTATAAAATTGCTTTGCATATTTTAATGCAATTTTAGGTGACAGCCCTAACCTATCTAATTTAATATAAGCAGCACTTAAATCATTTTTTTCATCTTGGATAATTTCAGGGTCAACAATTTCTTCAAATAGTTCTTCAACTTCCTTATCTGACATACTATCATTGGGATATTCTCTTTCTTTTCTTGGATTCTCAATAGGTGGTGCTTTTAACATATCTAATTGATTTCTAGTCTTTTTCAAAGTGGCGTCAAATTCATAATTTTTACTAGCCTTTGGCCAATTAGATTTACCATCCATAGGTGTTGTTCTTGACATATCCTTTCTTTCTGGTACTTTTTCACCTGTTGTCCTTTCAATTTTAACTTCCTCGCCTTCTAAGTCGCCTTCCATTTCTAATTCAGTATTAGAAGGCAATTGTATTTGACTAGTTTCTTCACTTGATGAGAGGTTATTATACTCTTCAGCCTTTGGTTCATCTAATTTCAATACCCGATGGGTTGGGTTCCTTATATCAATTATTTTTCTTTTTACTTCTCTCATTTAATCACCCGTATTTTTCCATAGCAGCATCAACAAATTTTTGTCTATTATCCTTATCTAAGTGGTTCCAAAAATAGTGAAAACCCTCTCGATACCTTGCTATCCATTCTTGGTCATAACCACCATAAACTTCACCAAATAACATTTCCACTATGTCTGCTGGCGCAGTATTTGTAAAATACATAACCACTTTATTCACTATTTCAACTTCACTACTTTTATTAATTATTTCATCTAACTGTTTTCTAATTTTCATAATCATCCCTCAATTTTATTAACCATCGCATTTAAATCATCCCATGACATTTTAGCAATTGTATCTGCATCTGGTAATCCATCATTTTCGGCTGACATTGTCGGCCTTAATCCTTCCACCCTAACAAGACCAGACTTCATTAATACATTGTCTTGGTCATATACGGTTTCTTCTAAAGTCTTAATCTTTTCGACTAAAACTTTCAATATTTTCAATATTTCATTTTCTTCACTCATCTTAAATCACCCTCTTTTCCGGGATATACAATGGAACGCAATTGCTCATAAAGGAGTTCATAATTCTTTCTTAATTTAGCAGCAGTAGCAACCACATCAGTATTCCTCTCTTTGAGACTTTTCATTTTCTTATTAATTTTCTTATCACTTTTCACCAAATCAAGGTCTTTCATAAGGTCAATCAATTCTCCTAATTTAGTAAAATCTTGACCAAAGTATTCGGAAGGTTCTGCCGACTGTATGGTTTTTTTCAAAGTCTTTCTTTGTTTTTTATCTAAGGAATCTAATAAAGGAGAATACTCCTTTTCTAAATCTTCACCCTTTAATATATCTAATTGTTCTCTAATTGTCATCATTTTCCCATAACTCCTCTTCTCCTTCTTTGTAATCAAATGGTTTTGATTCGGGGGTTTTTTCTGTAACTACTTCTCCCTCTCGTAATCTTCTCATCATGTCTATTCTAATTTGTCTTTGTTCGGCAGTTTCACCAATACCTTCTAATTCTGTATTCTTAGACAATAGTTTATCCCACTCTTCCTCGCCAACATTTTGTTGATTATCACCCGATTGACCACTTCCAGCAACCCTAATATATTCTTCCTTAATTTGGTCATATTTATGTTCTAAATCTGTAACATCTTCATTCTTATCTCTAGTTTCTGCCCATTGTTCTCTATTATCAACAAATTGTTTTCCTAATGTAACTAATCTTCGGGCTTGTCTAGTAGAAATACCTAATTTAAGATGAAATTGTTGTGATTTTTCTCTATCAGTAGTAGCCAAAGTATCTAAGTTTTGCATTCCAGATAAAATTCTATCTTTTTCATCTGGGTCAGATATTCCTATTAAACCATAAATATATCCTACTTCAGTAATTGCATCCCAAACAGTAGTAGTTTTTTGTTGAAATTGATTATTTTCATCTAATTCTGGAAGTAATATATCAACCTTGGATTGTAAATTCTCACGAATAGTAGTCGCTATTGATTGAATATCTTCAGACAATCCCCTAATATAAATTTCACCCTTAGTTCTTGATTCTGCTTCGGGTTTTTCACCTTTTGAATCGGGTAAAGTATCATCAGCAATTGTTTCCAAAACCATCTTTACTTTGAATAATGCAGTTAAATATTTTAAAGTATCTTGACCATAAACACTAAAACCAGAAGGGGTATTTCTCCGTTGTCCAAGTTCTCTCATAAATGCTCTTAAGTTAATATCAGCGAATTTAATTCTATTACCCACTGATAATCTTTCTGGATTTTCATTTCCTCTAATTTTCCGCTGTCGCCTAGTTCTACTAACTGGTGGTTGTGACCTATTCATTAATGAAATTAAAGCAACTATTCCATCTTGCCATTTGCCTTCTTCAGCCTCAAAAAGTTTTTCTAGTTCCCCTCTAACATAATAAAAATTATCATGGTAATTTTCTTTACTTAATGCAACGGGTAAATTTAAATCAAATACTTCTTTAACCTCATCCACTTTTGGAATAGCAGTAATCGTTGCTCTCATGGCTAATCTTAGATTAACTCTTATATGATTGTAAAGGCTGCCCTCTCCCTGTTGAAAAAAATCTTCAATAGTATCATCTTGCTTTTGAATCTCACCAGACCAAAAAGCACCTTGTATCATTTTAATCCCACGAATAATGCTCTTCCTTTTTCTGTTTGGGGGGTAATGTAGCAATACCGGGAATATGGCCAGCCTTCTCATTTGGTCGGTCTTTCTGAGGTAAAGTGAAAGGCATTAAATTTCTATTAATATTTTCATTTTTACTTCCCATTACTTTATTCTTAGCGGCAACTAATTCCCGCTTTTTCTTCATTATATCTTCCATTGTTTCACTCATTCATCATCACCTGCTAATGCACCTACTAGGCTTAAAACTTTTTCTTCATCACTTGATTGCCCTTCACATTCTTTAGTTTCTGTATTCCATTTACTTCCCTTTGGGCAATATTGAGCAACAATCTGTTCTAATTCATGTTGATATTTTTTACCTTCGGGTGTTTCTGGTTTCCATTCTTTAACTAATATTTGTGTTTCCTTTAATAATTGTTGCAGGGGTTTTGTCTGCAATTCATCTAATTGTTTTCTTATGTTCATATTAATCACCCATATGTTCTAATAAATCTATTAGCCTTTTAGCAAGAACGGTTGCTTTATTAACAAATTCTTTAGTGGCATTTACCTCGTCTTTCAAATCATATAGTTCGCTAACTATGTCTTGAAATGCTTCTCCTTGATACTCGTCAGGGTGTTCATCTGGTGGACTCCAAAAATACCCCCTTTCATCAAACTCTCTTATTTTAATTATTTCATCTAATTGTTTTCTTATATTCATTTATCTCGCCCCTGTAAGTGTAAGCCATTCTGTAAATCTGATTCAATATCTTCCATTGATACATCAAGTTGTAATTCTCCCCAATGAATCATATCCCAAGCAAGCCACGCTATCATAAAAATACAACCAAGACCAAGACCAAGAATAAGTTCCATCCAAACCATTAACCAACCTTCCTTTCTGTTCTCTTATCAACATTATTATTTGCGGCTTCAGCAGGTAAGCCTGTCGCCCTGTTGGGTGGCCCTACACTCATTGAGGGTTTATTCCTTGTGGTTCCTTCGGCACCCTCCGGTGAAGCCTTTTCACTTAAAGCCTCTTCTTGCATTTGGCCCAATTGTGAAGCATCTATATCAGTTCCAGCATAAGGGTCTTTTTCTACTGCTTTTTCTTCTGTTCCTTCGGGTTTTGGTGGTTCGGGAGGCGGCTTTTTAAAGGTAAATTCTCCGTCTGCATCCATTTCAACTTCAAACCCTAGATTTTTAATAGAAGCGGCTATATTAACTTCTATTTCCCTCTTCCTCAAATGAGCGATTTCATCCTCTTCCTCGGATGGGGGTAGTTTCAAGATATAATCAGTAATGCCAAACTCTCTTAAAAGCCAAGGGAATACATAATGATTGTAAACATTTTGTCCCATTTCTACTGCACGATTAGTAACAAGTATTTGCATACCTTCATTATTAAGACCACCACTAGTAGAATTATCAGCCATAAAGATTTTACTCACACCATAAAAGGCTGAAATTCTATCTCTCATATCTTCCTTAACAGCAATATAATCCATTTCTTTTAGTGAATCCATAAACTTAATCCACTCAATAGAACCTTTACCATTTTCTGCCTCAATACCCATTACAGGAATAAAGTGTGGGTCACTCTCCATCTTTTCCTTTACTGCTCGCCAGAAGTTCTGCATTGACTCCATATTACGAGTTTGAACAGCAAGTAATCCCCTAGGCATTCTACTCTTAGTATAAGCAGCATTAACATAATTCTCCATAGCAATAAGAGTTAGAATATGATTAAAGAGAGTAATTACTGGTGATTGCCCATAAAGGCGTGAAGGAGCATATTTACTAAAGTGGAGTATTTCTCCATCAATATAATACTGCTCTTGACCATTTACTCTATTTACATAATGAACGGGGTATAAACTCCCATTACATTCTTCACAAGTTCCAAATTCATCTTCGGATAAAATACCACGATGATTTAAACAGGTAAATCCGTTAGTGCCTCTTTCTCCCATTTCATCAGTATAGATGGCCATAGTAGCCGGGTCGCCCCTATACAATTCTTTAATCCTGTGCATTTCAATATCCGAATCAGCATTAACAAAGTATTCTTTTACTAGAATAATATAAGCATCATCCATAATATTCAAATCGTCTTCCATTTCTTTGAGAATATCTACAAAGAGTTGCTCAGATGTATTAACATATTTTTGCTCAAGGAGTTTATTTGCATATTCTAACTGACATTTATCTGGTTTACTTAAGTCATTAGATTCACATTCAACACATTTTTCAACAGGTTTTTCATGCTTATTACCACATGACTCACACTTAGTATCAAATGCCTTTTCAAAGACTATTCCTCGACGAAATATTTCATTCTTTAATTGGGTCGTGCAAGTGCGAAGAATTACTGATTGATTGGCTATATGATAAATTACCGGAGCCGTCATAAAATATGACTGTTCTCTTTCTTGAATCCCCATATTGAATACTTTACGGTCTGCGGGAACAGGCGATGAACGCCTCAAAAATGAAAATATAGAACGCTTTTCACTCATTCTTCTTCACCTTGTGGCCCTTTATGTTCAAACAAATAATCCGAGGCATCATCTACTGATTCCCAACCGTGACTATCTAAATCATATTTTTCTGAAACTTCCTCAAGGTCATCAATAGCCTCATCTACTTGTTCCCCTTCATATTTCCCCTTTGAAATATTTTCTAAATCATCCATGATTGATACCTTACAATTATCATTATACTTAGAAATATTCTCTACATTGATTTCATATTGTGACCAATCATAATTAGGATTCTCCGAGTGGTTATTCCACTTCATTAACTTAAATATCTCATTACATCTACCTTTATACCAATCAGCCTTCTTGTATGACTTCTTCATGCGGATTAATTCAAGCAGCAGGTCGGCTTGACCCCCCTTCATCCGAAAGTGGGGTCTACATTTTGTCAAAAGTTCCGTCACTTCGCCCTGCGAATAGAAGTTTAACCTATTTACCGGCCTTGTTCCCTGTGGAGATTTCTCATCAAGCACTAGACGCCCTATTCCGAGGCTTTTCTGTAATTCAGTTAGGAATGCCTTGCCCCTATCACCTGTTGCTACCATCCCAACCCTCGGGCTGTAATTCTTGTCCATAGTGATATATCCATCCGAGTCAATGAATGCAGCACAATATGAATAAAGGTCTTTCTTAAACAGGTCGGGCAGTTTAAAGTATTGTTCATCACAAACCGCAATATTAAGTTTAGTAACTGCTTTTGCAATCGTTCTAGTAGTAGTGCGTTTTTGTATCTTAGGATGTAATGATTCTAAAATCTGCCTAGAGGAAATACCCGGATAATCACACACCGCATCAATAATACCCTTATTTAATTTATCACCCATAGATTCTCTTGTATAGAATGCTTTAAGTGTATCACGAAATTTCTTTTTAGAATTAATCATTGTTTTATGGTGAGAGGAATATTTCTTATTATATTCACAATCACACTTATTAAGTTCTGCTTCCCAATACTTACAAAGAATATCTACAATTTCTTGCCTCATTTCGCCAGACTTCATTTTGTATAGTTTGTGTAATTCTGCCTCATTAAAACCCATTTTTCGTAATGGTTTTTCATATGGTGAAAGCCAATAAATAGATTTAATACAAGACTCTAAATGGTCGGAATAAGCATAAATTAAATTATCTATTCCTTTAGTAAATTGAATCTTATGCTCCCCCTTAAGTGTTCTTCTATGCTTTCTTAATTTTTTAACCATTGATGGAATGTTTGCGTTCTCTATTGTATAAGTTCCAGGAAAAGGTGTCATAGATTTCTTAGCATCAGTTAGTGATAAATTAAATTCCTTGGCTAGATTCTTTACTATGGCCTCCTCATCATCTAATGTTTGGGAAGAAAGCCATGAGGCGTTTTTCATATCTTCTCTAATTTCTTCTTCTTCATCTGCATTCTCCGCAAGTAAGCGCAATTTATCTCCTTCTTCACTCATCTCCACTCCTCCTTAAATCCATCCCAATGTTCAAAACCTTCGGGTTCTTCTATTTCTCCTGTTGTTACAGGAACACTAAGAGAGCGCACTACTTCTAAAAAATGCTGCATTTGTGGATTATCATATTTAGGTGTATCAAAATCCTTTTCAATAAGGGCAATAATCTCCATAGCATTATCATCTGTAAGCCTATTAAGATAATGTTCTGCAACCTCTTCGCCTAATAAACCCTTAGCACTTTCTAATATTTGGCGTAAGCGTTGTGAGGCTCTTTTAATAATAGTAAACCAACTCATAAATTTAACCCCGTTATTCCACCAATAATAGAAGGTGCGATTTCATCAGTACCAAATAATTCCATTTCCTCTAACAGAACAAATTGTTCTCCTAATAAATTTGTAGCAGAATTAGCAAGGGCCAACCCCATTACTAAATCGTCGTGCGCTCCCACACCTTCAAACTTGCCCCTGTCAGTAATCGCAAACATAGATAATTCTTCGATAATTTTATCGGTGACTCTCCTACTTTCCTCATTACCCCTTGGTAATTGTATTTTATGGTTTTCAATATTCATTTGAAGATTCAAAATAATTTCCTCCTTGCGTTTTCTTGTAGTAGTGAAATCATGAACATTAAGGTCTGTTTCGTTACGCAATTCTTGTGTGAATGATTTAGCAAAAGTATTAGTTTCAAAGAGTATTATTTCTGGTCTAAATATTTGACCAATTAATTTCAATTTATTAATATTCTCTCTAAATTCCACATTCTTATGTCTATCCACAAATACGACTCGTTTATTTTTATGCTCATCTACCTCAAGAACAATAATCACATTGTAATCCCCATCAGTAGATATTGCTGGGTCAACCCCAACATAATACTTATATCCTTCTGTTTTCCTCTCTCTCATCAAAAGTATAGAATCCTTTTCTTTACAGGCATTAATATGTTCAGGATTAAATAGAGAAGTTCCAGTTGAAATGGGAATACACATATATTCTCTAGTAAATTTAAGAGAACCAATTTCAGACTTACGCCTCATTAACTCTTCTTTACTCCATCTTGATGGCCATAATGGTTCGTTTAATTGATTAAGACAAGGATATTTCATAACTGTGTATGCTTCATTAAGAGGGGGTTCTTCTAATTGAGCAAAAATATCCGTATAAGAAAATGGCGTTCCAATCATCCGTAATTTTGCCGTGTGATGAAGAGTAGGAATCATATCACCAAAGAACCAATCTGTAACTTTATTAATTGCAGCAATAGAAAATTCTTTTAAAGGGTCGTCAATAATAATTTCTTGAGGGTGAAGCCCACGAATTTGAGAACCAATTGACCGCTCAAGAACTGAATTACCATTAGTAAGCACAATATTTCCAATAGCCCAACCAGAAGTAGGCTTAAAGTGTTTAAGCGCATCTATACTAAAGAGTCTATCAATAGACCTCATATGCACTAATGTCTGTTTTTGGTTAGAAGAAATGTATATCATTTCAAATGGCGGTGGTTGAAAACATAAATTCCATACTACCCAAGAGTGCATAAAGACTGATTTTCCATGGTCACGACTACAAATAATTACAGTTCTATCGGTACTATTCATTGTGTCTAACCATTCTTCATGAAAATTAGTAAACTCATATCCTAAAACATTCTTAAAGAAATAAGGGAAAGAAGATTTGGACATTTCCAAATCCATTTGGGTTTCAAAGTCTAGATTCATTCTTGTTCAAATCCCTGCCCTAATAAATAACGATATGTTTCTAAATCCATTTCTGGTTTATCAGGTTTAGCACTAATTCTAGTTTCCTCGCCTGTTGGTTCCTCAATTTCACCTAATGGCATTCTAATTCCAAAAGGAATATTCTTAGTATTTGCATAATTAATACCACTTTCTATGATTTTGGGGTCTAAATCTATTTTACTAACCATAACCTCTAACTCTCTATCCGGCCAATAAATCATAAGGTCTTGAAACATTGAGGCATTAATATATCTTTCCATACTTTCCTCATCTTTATCAATTGTATTACCCATTCTAGAAAAATGAGTAACAAAATATTTATCTTTGTAATTAGTATCAATATAATCCATTTTATGTTTAAATAATGCTGTGCCTACTCCTTGAATATCTATGTCTGGCACAACTGCAATTGCCCCACTAAATACTGCATCATCCTTTATATTAATACCAGAATAACCTAAAAATTTATCATGACCATATTCTTGTTCGTCTTTAGAATAAGCAACATGATATTCTACTTTACCTTCTTTAGCCATTGGCCATTTATCCCTATCTGCTGATACAACAAATGGTGAATCGGGAACAGCCTCATCCCATAATTGCTTAACTTGTGCTTCGGTAATTAATTCATTAGCAATATAATAATTCTTATCTTTAAGGAGCAAAAACCAATTAGACCGCGAAGATTTAATTAAAGAGAACCACACTATTTAACTCCACCCAGTTTTAATGATTCAAACCAACCGCCACTCTTTCTTTTCATTTGAAATTCATCTAAACGATTAATGTCTTGAGCCATGCCCGAATACGCTTTATTATATTTTTGTAATAAATTATCTGTATGTTTTATTAATAATTCAATTCCCGAAGTATATCCATTTATGACTTCTATAGGATAACTGTTAACATAAGTAATTTTTATTAATGTATCTTCAAGTGATACTTTGGCTTGTGATAATTTATCAATAGCATCTTTCAAAGATTCCGCCATTTTCTCATAATCTTCTTCTTCTGGAAATTCACTCATACTTAATCCCCCTACATAACGCCTTTACAGTATAAACACTATCTTCATTAATACCATGTGACTTAGCAATATTTGTAAATGAATCTAACCCATGCAAAATATGTTGTAAATCAACTACTGATAATTCATACTTAGGCATTTGCTTCAAAATATAATCTACATCATTAATGTTATCTAATGACCTATACCCATAAATGACTGGTTTGCCTAACATTTTTCTAATTATATCATGAGCATAAATTAACTTATCTAATGAAGTCATTATAGAAGTTTCCATATCATGTAAAGTATCTAAAATTCTTTGTGCAGCAGACAATAATTCTCTCTTATGCACTTCTACTTCTGTTCTTTTTAAATCAATAATTTTCTTAGCATTAGGAGCAACAGCAGCAGCCCTAGTCTTGGTTTTAATACTTAATTTCTTTCTAAATTCAGTAGATTCTAATAATGATTTCATCATAGATAATGGTCTAAATTTTTCAACATTAACTCTCCATTCTTCATCCCATTCTTCTATAGGCTTACCCTTAAATTCCTTAAATCGTTCAGGAGTATCTTCTTCGGCCTCCTTTATTATTTGATATAACATATGTCCAGCCAATTGTTTATGTTCTTCCTTTTCTCCCATAATTCTATTTAAAGCAACATACCCCGCCTTAATATTTCTTACTCGTTGAACAGTAAAATCTACTTCTGCTCCCCGTCGCATTAGTTCTAAGAAGTCTGCGATATTATCTAAATCAGCAGCACTCACTGTAAAGTTATCAATCATATTTTCATAATAACTAGTAAAGGGGGAATCCTTAACTACCATTGTTAATTCTCGAAAAGACCTATGCTTACCAAATTTTGGCTCACTCCCATAAAAATAATCACTATGTAATGGCTCGATATAATATTCATTAATGGCTATCAACAATTGATTAAATTCTTCTCTTTCGGTGAACCCACCCTTAACAGAAGTCACCGCAGTTTGTTTTGGATAACCAGCAGTTTCAAACCGTGTTCTTTCATCCGTAATAAAATCAGCCAACTCTTCTAATAATTCTCCAGTTATATCTTCTATCTCAAATACATCAGTTTTCCCATGTATTAAATTATTTATTGGTAAATAAAATTTATCCCGTTCTACTGACCCCACTTCATCAATAAACATATCCAAATATTGAGCCATATGTTTTAAAGTTTCCGCATCTAATTGTAATTCTTTTCTAGCAAGGTGTTCAATTCTTTCTCTATCTTCTGCCCAATCATTAGCACTAACAGGTATCTTTTGTGCCTTTGACACAATTAAATGTTTAAATATTGGGTCAACAGTAATAGGTTCTGTTATTAAATCTTCAACCTCTTCCTGCATTTCTTCTAAATCAATTTCGCCAATAGGCCCACTTTCTTCAGTTTCATAACCCATCACTCTAGCAGACTCTTTAATATTTTTTACTCCGGCCTTCGCTAAAAATGTTTTAATCCAAAGGTTTGCCCTACTATATGTGTCTGGAACTTCTAACCATTCTTCTTTATCAATTACTAATACATAGTTACCTGATGATTTAAATTTCTCCCAAACTGCTTTCAAATCAGCACCACCTTCTAAATCATTAGAAATTAAATCATCCATAGCAGTAACCAAATTATCATATTTAAAATAAATTTCTTCCCAATAATTATAGATTCTTTCTCGCTCGGCTAAAGTAATGGCTGGCCTAACTCCTGCCTCTCTTAAAAATCCTTGAAGTTTAATGTTGGGTTGTTTCATCTTTGGTGGGGTTTCACCCCTACCCCTTTCAAACGCTTCTATTAATGTTTGAATACTACCTTCTGGTATTACTTCCTTTTCCTCAAGAGGTAATAATTGTCTTAATCGGGATAATCTTCTCGCTTGATTATGATAATCAAAAATAGGAATTGCTAACTTTGCCCGCTTTAAATCACCAATAGTAAATTGCTTATCATCAATAGTAAAATAATCAGCCAAAATATTTTCTAAAACTTCTAACTCCTTATTCTTTTCACCCCTAGCAGCCGACTTTAATTGCGTAATAAACCTCCCCACTTCTCCCCTAGTTAATCCTAATCTATCTAACTCCCTACCTAAACTTCTAGCATAGGCATTCCAATTACCCCTAAGTGCTTCACTTGCAGCCTCTACATAATCCTCTATTTCAACCATTAATAAAACCTCCCCTAATTAAAGCATCAAATATCGTATATTCTTTGGCTCTTTCTACTTCGGATAATCCCATTGGAGTTTCTTCCTGTTCAATATATGCAGATTTAATCGGTGGTATTTTAGCATAAGTAGTAGGATTAGCAACAATATCATTTATCTGTTCTTGGGCTAAAACTTGTAATCTGGCTTTAATATCAGTAAATGCCTTTTCAAATGCTGGAGCCAACTCTTCTGGTAAATCATCCGGTAAATTACCTAAGTCTAATGCTTGGTCAACCTCAATAACAACATTCAAAAAGTCAATTATATTACCAAAAGTATATTCTACTTCTCCATCTAATAACTCTATGTTAATAGATTTTATGGCTTCATCTACACTATTGTAAGCAACCTTATCTTGGGAAATAATTAATAAGTCCTTTGGTACAATAAACTCATCATCAAGTAATGAAAGTTTTTCTTTGTAATAATTACGAAGTTTATTTTTGAGAGCCGGTCTAGCCACAATCTTTTGATAAGTTTGGCCCTCAAATGCAAATGATTCTGTTTCAGCCCTTTGCTCAAAGTCAGTTAATAATTTGAGGTTTTCTTCACCAACAGGGCCTAAATCTTCCCCCTCCAAATCCTCCTTTTCATTGATAATATATTCTTGAATAAAAGCATCAGATAATACTAAGGGATTGTCACCCAACATGGATAAAATAGAACGGGTTTCCTCCGCCTGTTTATCACTTTGCGCCCCTGTAAATCTCTCACGAAATAAGTCTGTTGATTTGGTGGCTAAGGCCGGTATAGGATTATCGGATTCTAATAAATGACGCAGGTTGGGATTAATTTTAGTTTGGTTCCTAGTTTTTCTATAAAAATTATCAGCCATGTTAGAAGGTGAAATTTCTTCTGGAATTAATAATGAATGTAGTTTTGCAATATGGTGATAATACTTAGCGGTCATTTCTTCATCTAAAGTATTTGCAGTATATTCTGAAGTAGTAACAGGCTTTCCAAATAATTTATAGAGAGTGGCTAATCTTCTATCACTTTTATCCCACCACTCTTTTTCATAACTTGGGTCTTTACTTGGTGGAGCAGAACCCGGAATAGCCCAATTAGCAAAGAAAGAAGAGTATTTATTTAAAAGAGTTTTTCTCATTCGGGTTAAAATTTTAGGATGAGAAACTAAGTATTCTTCTAGGGCTAATAACTTTCTACCCCATAAGGAATTTAATTTAATTCTTCCCGGTGGGTTGGCCTCCACCAATTCATCAAAAAGACCTAAAACCATTTTAGTATTTTCTAACCGTAGGGCCTCTCCTTGAATTTTATTACTGCGAACTTTTAAACCTGCCACTCTATTTGTTCTATTAATAAGGAAGTTAATTATAGTATCTTTATTTTCCAAGAACCTATCCACTATTTCCTCCTCATCATAATCTAAAGAAGCGGCATTGGCTAAATTTTGTTCTGTGGGTTCTGACCGTAAAAATGTAAGAGTGCGGGCAATTCCCTCATTATCATAATAACCACCCCTTAACCTTTTCATAAATCTTTCAATGTTTTCCTTTGAGGAAAGAAGTTCTAACCAACGCTCTATATTCGCTTGAGGCAAACGCTCTTTCGCTTTGATTACTTCTGTCCACATATTAATTCCTCTTAACTATAATTCTTACATAAGGGTCTTTTGCCTTTTCTTCTACGGAAAATCCTTGAGTTTTCATATCTAAAGAAAAGGCTTCGTGACCATCTATAAAATCAGCAGTTAGGGTTTGGGCTGGTTCACTATAATAAGCAACAGAAGCACCATAACCCATAGCCAATTCCTCCGTAAGATATGACTCCTTTAATATATCTTGCCAATTCATAGTCTATCCTCCAACTCCAACATACTATCAATAATATCACCATATAATCGAGTAGCGACCCTTTCCCAATCAACTTCTGCAATAACCCCTTTATCATCAAAAAAAGCATTGTAATCCATAAAAGCGTTTGGTAATTTCCTACTTAATTCAGTTAACATATAATCTTTAGTTTCTGATGATAAAGGTTGTATAATACGCATACCCCGTAAAAATAATGCACCATCCTTATTTAACCACTTTTCGGCTAAATCCGTTGAGCGGGTATTATTTTTAATTATATCTTGCCAATTCATTTTACTCTCTCCCTTTTCGTTCTTCAGCATTCAAAATTGCAAGAATACTGTATCGAACATTTTGTCTTTTAGATTTATATTCTTTCTCATTAGTTACCAGCGCATCTATTACCTCTTTCCATTCATCACTTAAATCATTATAGTTTATTGTTGGGATTCCAAACCCACTACCCCATTCCTTTCTACCATATACTGCGTCAAGAAATTCTTCCCACTCATCGTCGTTTAGTTGGCGTTTTCCAACTGATTCAACTTGTTCAACCGTTTCAAGGGCATCAACCATAGGTTCTGTTGTATCGCCGTCACCATCCACATCGGGATAATCGGGTCTTTGATTCTTTAATATCTTTTTCCAACTCATTGTAATCCCTCAAAATTACCTATTGAATTTTTTTAATTCATTAATCAATGGGCCATATTTAGCAATCCACCAGTTTTCCCATTTTGTTCTGGTTATTGGTAAAGTGTTATCTGTTACTAATTCATGATACTTTTTAAACTCTTTATACAAGTCATCTATTTGATTAAGTAATTCTTTGGGTGTATCATCTTCTTTTTCATCTGAACTCATTTGCATATAATCCTTTTTCATTATTTCTTTCCAACTCATTGTAATCTCTCCAATCTATTTAATACTCGTTCTGTTCGTGTAATGAGTTCCTTTACCTCATCAGTATATCCATATTTAGAAGGAATATTATAGCTTGAGGTTAAAACATTTTTATGTAAATTTAGAAGAGATTTTAATATTCGTATTGCTTCATCTAAATAATTATCTTTTCCCAAAATTTCTTCAATAGTATCATCATTTACAACATATGAGGAATATAATATTTCCTCAACTAATCTTTTTTCATTCTTCAATATATTTTCCCAACTCATTGTAACTTCTCCATTTCTTCTTGTAGTTCTTTAATAGGAATTGCCAATTCATTTAATTATCCTCTGGTAAAAATGATGTTGGTAAATTACTATTTCCAATTTTTCTTCCTCTTCTAACTCTATCAACTCTTAGTCTATCTCTCATTCTCCAATGGAATTTGGAAAGTTCAGTATTTCCAATCTTTTTTGCTCTTGCGGCCTCTTTACTATGATAATCTCTTTTTTCATCTTTATTCATATTTTCATATTCTTCCTTAGTAGTTTCTGCTCCAAAAAATGGTTTTTCATCAGTAGATTCCTCAATAGAATAGTAGTCACGTAATAGTTGACCTCGTTCTTTTCTACCACCACCCATTCTGGAATTTTTAGTTAATCGACTTTCCATTTTTTTATGAAAGGCGGCCAATTTTCTATTATTTTCCTTTTGTGCGCGTGCGCGCTGTCTAATATGATATTTTATTTTATTCTCTTTACTAGCAAGATAATATTCTTCTTTTGTATATTCATCTTGACTACGAGCAATATATTGCCTAGTTTCTGGTTGTCTTATGGTTGTGTTGTAGGTTCTCTCCCAATCACCAATTTTAAGAATACCTTGCCAACTCATTGTAATTCCTCCTGCATTAAATTAAACTCCAAATCATATGAAGAAGCCTTCTTGAAACTGTTATTTCTTCTTTTCTTTCTCCCTCAAATAGTAGTTCGCTTAAAGTTTTTTTAATATCCTTTTTCATTCCATCTTCAATAGGGGTTTCACCTTTCTTAATTTCTTCTTTCCAACTCATTGTAATTTCTCCTGCATTTTATCTTTAATATCTAACCAAACTCTAGGGTGTTGTTGTGAAAGAACCTCTTGAACGATTTGCATTTGAGCAATAACAATTGTATCTTGCCTTTTGTGAATTAACTTGCCCTTAAACTCTAATAAATATTTAAGGCTCTCTCTAATTTCTTTAGCAAGACGAGTCAAACTATCAATATGTTTTGGAGTAAGGTCATCATCTTGAAATAACTCATCAATCTTATCATTAAGACGAGTAACATTTATACTCAATAGGTCAATTTCATTAACCTCTCTCGCTGCAATCATATTCGCCGCACTCTTTTGAACCAATGGTTGTAAATGTTTTTTCATATGATTTTTAATTTGAGCAGGAGTAGTAGCAAGAGCGGCGGCTAAATCACTAGGAGATAATTTACCTTCTGTAATGCCCAATTCATATTCCTTTCTTAAGGAGTCTACACATAACACACATCTTGGATTACTTTTATTGTCATAATCGGGAGTATGATTTCTTAAGTGTCTTGTGGTGGTTCCACTAGGCCAACCCATTTCTTTATCTAATTCATCAGGAGAACTTTGCATTGAACTCATTCTTTCTTCAAGCGTTATTCTGCTTTCATGCTGACAAAATTTGCACCTTTTTCTGGTAATCATTTTACTCCCTCCTGTGTTGCTTCTAATATTTTTTTCCAATCCTCTGATAATGGACTAGCATCTTGCATAAGTTGTAAAATTTCATCAATGGTGTCTTGGGGTCTATCACTTTCCATTAAGGTTACTATCTTGCTTACAAACATTTCTTGCCTTAGCATTAGATATTTTGCTATTTTCTTACCTATTATTTTGAATTGAGTAATAATAATATCCTTTGTTTGTATTCCTATTAACATTACTTCAGGAGTGCTACTGGAGAATTGCTCCACAAGTTCATTAACCCACCCATCTACATAAGTAGCCGAATCCATTAATGCCTTGTCATAGGTTCCTCCATTTAATAATCTAACAAAAAATTCATCATAAAATTTAGTAATATAGGTATTCCATAACAAATCCATAAAGTGTTTTTCTTCCCTACCCAACTTATCTAAAACCTCTTGGTGTAAATTTGTAAGATAGTTTGCTTCGTGTAACACTTCATGGTTAATATGACCTATTATTTGGTCTATAATAAATTCTTCTACTAGTGGCCCGATTACCGGATGATTCATCATAATATGTGCATTATCAATAGTAATATTAGTATCTACCCCAGACTCGCTTACATCTCTATTAATAGCATTTATTATACCTTCATAAATTAATCTTAGATTTAATGCTATTGTGTCAGGTGGGCGAAACTGAGCAACCCAATCTGCATTTGGTAAATAAACAAACTCCCAATTCTCAGCCTTAAGAATTACACACCAATTCATTGTTCAAACCTTCCAACAAATTCTTCTTTATATTCGTTAATAATATTATCAATTGCATCTTTTATTCTCATCACAATATAACCATAATCAATCGGGTCACTATTAATAGCATTATCCAAACTTTCTATTTTCTCAGCAGTATCTTCATCATTTAATAAACCTAAAACCATTGATGTTAATTTATCTCCTTCTGGTAGGGAACCTTCCCCTTCTATACAAATTTCCACCTCTTTATTAAATGGCTCATCATCAATCTCCCACCAATCCATTAAATAATCCGTTAAATAAGCACTATCAATCGCCATATGTTTATTAATAGTAGGACATTTTAGGCTAAAATCAACTGTATAAACCTCTCCAGATGTTCCGGTTACTTCCACAATACCATAAATATTACCGTCTAATTCGGGTTCTTCTATAATAGCAATCTTATTTGAATTTTCCTTTAATATATTTTGTAAGAGGGCAAAAGAGCGGGCTAATGGCTCATCTTTAATAATAGTAAACCAACTCATTTTTCCACTTCTTTTTTGTATTCTTTTAATAGTGGGAGTAATCCCTGTTTAACAACAACAGTAGAACTATTATTTTCCGGTGTTGCAAATAATGCTTGCCATAATGGGGGTTTTGCCTCAAATAATGGAGCATCCGTAGCAGTTCCCTCAACATACCAATCACTAGCAACAGGTTCTACAGTCTTTTCTCCCATTTTCCCCCTATTCTTTTTGTATCTCTCTGTTCGCCAATGGCCCCTCATTACTTTTTTACCAGAAGGTTGTCCTTTCTTATCAACTCGTAAATGTGTTGTGAATTTAATATTAGAAGGATTACTGTCAGGGGTTTCCTCCAATTCCTCTAAATAAGGAATTACCCTAATAATACGCTCATAATCATCTTTAGTTATTTCTCCCTTTTCTGTGATTTGTTTTACTCGGTCTATGGCTCTATACGCATCTTTCCTTGCCCCGCTCACCCCTTTTCTATGCCTCTTAACATGATTGCGTAACATATCATATAGAGTCACACTTGATGCCGTTCCTATGGCTTCCCCCCTCACCAAACATTGTTTAATCCAAGCCCTATGAGGCTTAATTATCCAATTGTAGTTAGGAGCCTTAAGTAAAATTTCCCAAGTCATTTTTTACACCTACACTCTTTACATCTTTTCTTTTTCTTATATCGGGGGCCAGACTTTAAACCGGGAGTAGTAGAAGTTATTGCTCCCGCATTTTTAATTGTATTCCACCAACTCATCTACCCCGCCTCCCTATTTTCTTCTTTCTTGCCTCTTTAGCCGCTAAATCATCTTTTCTCTTTTGTTCAGCAGGAGTTAAATGAGCCTTTGGCCCTCTACGCATTTTACCCCCCTCCATTCTAAATGCGACATTCGGCTTACTAGGGTCATAATTTGCCTCTTCTAATTCCCTATTAATTTCCTCTTGAGTTTTTTCTTGAGGCTGTTTAATAGGTGTTCCCCTAATTGGAGCAGGTGGTGTTTGAATATCAATCATAGCCCTAACTACCTCACTAGCAAATTCATGCGTAGTAGATACCGGATTTTCCTTTAATTCCCGAAGAACAGCACTTGGGCCTCTAATATCTACTACATAATATTTCTGGATTGCCTTATGAACTGGTTTAAGGGTTGGCACCGGATATAATTTAGCCTTATCGCCCTCTTCCCACATTCGCCTTAAAGTAAAATGAAAACTAGTCGTACCGACAGAACTTTCACCAGATGTAGAAGTAGAGGCGTGTCTAAAAGTTAACATTAATGTAGGAACTTGGTCACTCCCACTCATAGTAAAAGCCATTCTAGAAACATAAGGTTTCCTTTTCCTTTCATCTAATGGCTTAACTACATATTCTGGTAATACAAGTGGGCGAGCAACATCTCGAATAATTTTTTTAAATTCGTCTATATCTAGAACAAATTTTTCTCCCCCCGGAGTCATAATATATTTCAGTATATCAAACCAACTCATTTCCACCAAGCCCCCTTATCTTTCTTACACTTAAGGCCCTTTAATATCGCTGCTACTTCCTTTGGCGTCGAATCTTTTTTCATCTTAGAAATAATTTGATATACTGATAGTGGCTTATCCGAGGAAGTATTCCCCATGATGGTTTCCACCTGTTGACGGGTAGCGGCCTTTCCTTTAAGAGTCTTGCGCCAAGTCATATTATCCCCTCTACAATATCTAATAATCCTCGTTCAGTTTTAATAATATATTCGATATTATTATGTCTAAGAACCATTTGCTCCCCAAGTATATCCTTCCTAATAGTAATTATTCCATCTACACCATGTTTTGTTAGAATCTTGTTAACTTTTGCTTTATTCATATTACCACTTTTTCCTATATTTTCTCGGCCCTGTGGATATTTCTTCTAGATTGTCTAAGGTTTTTAAATAACGCCCTATAACCGCACTCATATTTTCCATATCTATAACTATATCACTAACTATGAATTCCGCACCAACTTCTAAATTATCCACAAATCTTTTTGTTCGCCGTATAGCCCTATTACGCCTAGCATTTTTACCCGATAATTCTCTTTTTAACATATTAAACCACATTACCAAGGAGTAGTTCCCCCTGCTAAATAAGACTGAGCCGACCCTTGAGTAATATGCTTAGAAGAACGCCTTCCTAATTTATCTAGCAACATTCCGAAATTATGACTATATCCACTATGACCAAAGGGAGTAGCGGCTGCTCTAATGGGCGCAGGAACAGAATCAGCCGTATCATTTTTTAAAGCCATTAACATCGAAGTCAATTTATCCCCCAACGGTAATCCCCTTAAATTAGGAGAAGCATGAATACACATAGTTATTGTATTTGTGTAATCTGGAAGAGCATCTATCTGCTCATGATGAAATTCATGGCTGGTTAAGGATTTTAAATGCTCTTTATCAATAGCCTTACTAAAATAAACATTACAATCATTCTCAAAATTAAATCTATATCTATTACCACTATCCCCTGTAATAACAGTATCGCCATTTTGCAAGACTTCCCCTCCAAGACCTTCTACCATTTGATTATAGAGTTTTCCCGCCCTAAGTTCACTTCTGCCTGTTACTTGGCGTTCGGAATAAGGTAATGCTCTTTCTAAGTATTGCTTTAAGGATTCACCCTTACCGTTAAGCATTTCAGGCCTAACTATAATTTTAAACGCTGGCTTAGATTTAGTTGGATAAAACAATAAAATCACATAATGTCCAGCCGCTATCTCATTAGGTGTGCTATAATAGTGAGTTTCATTATCACTATCACTAACCTCTTTAATATATCTAAAAATTAAAGATTCCTTAGTTAAAAATTTAATAGCATATCCGGCAGCAGCAGAAGCCCTTCTATCTCCCACCCTATTTACTTTTACTTCTTCTAAATCTAAAGAACTTTTATCATGTTTTGCCCAATCTAAAATTACATTTCTAATATTTTCCTCAGTATAAACGGGTGGGGCCAACATTTCTTCAGTAACATCATAACCTTTCTCTCTAAGAGAACGAAGATATTCGCGGTCTAATTTAATAATATCAAACCACATTATTCCAGCCGCCTCATGCCCTTTCTATCTAAATCATTTAACCATGCTGCTACTGCTTCTGATACTTTTCTTTGTAACAGGGCATTATTACTAGATTCATACCAACCATACATATCATATTCTTTAAGTAAATATAGGCCAACCCTTTGTAAAATCACTCTCCAAAAATTTGGCATACTTTTAACCATTTCAGGCGTAAATCTAGCATCAATATTTCCCCCCGTTACTTCATCAAATTCTTCCCAAAAATATTTTAATGTGGATTCTTTTCTGCCCCAAATACTATCCCCTAATTCTGTTTCAACAAATGCTTGAATGCCCTCTTGAATATATTCATCAGGAATATCCTCATAATTTTTAATAATATCAAACCACATAACTATTCCCCCCATATACTTGCCCAACTCTCTTTAGTACGAGCCATTAACATTACGGTTACATATGAATCAGCCATAGGTGCGGTAGACCTATTATCCTTACTTAAACACCATACATGATTAGGACTACCAACACTACCAACAAATCTGTATTTAACACATACTTTTTTATGTATATCTCTTAAATCAAAATATATCTCTCTCTCCCTTTTAGGGGACTCCCCAAATTTCTCCCCAAATTTCTCTTTAAAATACTGATTTACCCAATCAGGCTTAATAATTATTTGATTTCCTTGTCTAGTTACATAATCTAGTTCATTAGCAGTTTTAATTACTAATTGTTCTGCTCTTTCTTTGGCAGCACTAAGTTCTTCTTCCAATCTTTCTCTCTCTTCTTTGGATATTGTTGTCCCTTGGTTAATATAACCTAATAAATATTCTTCTCTATAATCATCAAGCCAATCCACTTTAATAATATCAAACCACATTACAATCCCTCTATAATTTGTTTCCATATATCTCTTATTTGTGTTTCGTTTAAATCCCATAGAGAAATAAAGGGGTCTAGGATTTTTTCCTCAACTAATTGTTTTCGATTAGGCACCATCATCATACTTATATCCTCCGCTACATAATATTTATTTCTATCAGTAAGTAATTGCACTACCATACTCATATCATATTTATCCATTAATTTTATTCCGACCTCTATTATCTCTAATTGATTATTTTGAATTCCCACAAAAAATGATGCGATTTTATCTCCTTTAGTACCCATATCTTCATGTTCACAAGCAATACACACAGAAAGCGTCTGGTCTATTCCCCTAATAAAATACTCTATGTGGGCATTAGACATATTTCCTAACCTTTTATATGTCATTCTAGCATTTATGGTTTTACCCTTCCATTTTAATGAATAAGTAATATATAGGCCTTTAACCTCAGCAATAACATTAGGAACATTCATAATAAATTGGTGTGTTTTTTGAGAAGAAGGGGATAACCTATCCCATTCCTCCCCAAACACAGAGTCTTTAATAATATCAAACCACATTAAGTCCACCTTTCCATAAATTATATCGTCTATATCGCATATATTCCAAAAATGACATAATACCATAAAGGTCTAGAAAACTCCTCACCTTGGTATAACCCCGTTGAACCATTAACTTTTCCAATCTTTTTCTTTCACTATCTTCTATTGGAATAACAATTGTCACTTTTGGCTTATCATCTAAGTAATCATCACGCACCGTTATCAATTCTTCGTAAATGCCTTGTCCTCTAAACTCCTTCTTTACATAAGAATTACCAATAAAATACCAATCTCCCATATCTTTGTAACAAGTATGTCCAACGGGTGTATCTTTTACCACCTTTACATAATAAATTACATCTTTAATTGGATAGCCTTTTTCCTCAATGGTAATTAATTGGGGCCAAACAACGCTAAGTTCCGCCTCTCCAGTAATTTTTATCAATTATCCCACATATTATCCCATGAATTCAAGTGTTGTGCGGATAAAACCGCTGTTAAAATTGAATCATATATAGGAACATCGGCATCACTAAGGCTTAAACAAGCAGGCACAAAGTCCGCTATAGGTATCTCAGCGAGATACTCACCATTACCTGTATAAACAATAATTTCCCCACTATACACATATTCCCAACACCAATCACTATTATTTAAATCGTAGCGTATTTCAACCACCGATATATCATGGTCATAATATACCTCGCTTATATCATACCCAAACCTATTAAGTTCCTCCGATATTAATTCATGGTCACTTAAATCAAATCCGGGCATTTCGCTTGTAATTAAAGGTAGCCATCGAGGAATTAATATAAGTATATTATCTTCTATTCTAGCATAGTCTAACCTTTCGACTTGTTCCATTAACCAATTTTTGGCCCGTTCATCAGGGCTTACTTTTATTATATTAAACCACATCATAACTCCCTCATGATTTCCCTTACTATTTCAAAAGGTAACGCATCCTTTCGTGACCTAAGATATTCTTCACCTATAATCTCTCTATTATCATTAATAAATTTTATCGGGTCGGAGAGGCTATATATAACCTCAAACCGTAGTTTATTCATAGATATATTAAATTTCTTAATAAGTTTTATACCAAGGTCTATAATTTCTAAACCCCTACCAATCATAAATAAACTAGCAATGTTATCACCACTAGTTCCCATATAATTAACACATAATACACAGATTAATAACTCTCTATTCCCATAATGTAATGAAACATCACCAATCATACCTAAATCTGATAAAGACTGAACCTGTTCCATAACCCGAAGAGTAACTCCATCAATTTGTTTTGTGTATTGTATTCTATTCTCATCCACTAACTTAGCGTCTACTCCAGCAGACATAACCATATTATGTGATTTTTGTTTTACCCTAGTCATTCGTTTCCAAATTCTAGGAGGAATACTATTACCAGTTTGCTCAACTGATTTAATAAGATTAAACCACATCATAAATTCTCCAATATGTCATGCACTATGTCAAAAGCATAAAAACCAAAGTCGTTATCTATAATATCGACATTCATATTAACAAACGATACTGAGTTGCTGAGGCCATATACACCATTATCAATCTGTAGTTTATTATGTATAGTTGTATTAAACTTTTTAATGAGTTTTATTCCCTTGTCTATAATTTCCAAATCTTTACCAACCATAAATAGGCTAGCAATATTATCGCCAATGGTTCCCATCACTTCAAGACATTCCACACAGATTGCTAACTCTTTATCCTCATAACTTAATGAAATTTTCCCAATCATAGGAATTGTTCTAAATAGATAGTTAATATTTTGGGTAACTTGAAGAATAACTCCATCAATTTGCTTTGTATATATTACATAATTCCCCTTTAAACTAGCATTTGCACCAGCATTCATAATCATATTGTGAGATTTTTGACTCACTATATCTAAATTTTCCCAATGCTGAGGGTTAACACTATCACCAATTTGCGTAACTGATTTAATAAGATTAAACCACATCATAAATCCCGTATAACCAATGCCATAATGTCCGTCATCGAGTGTCGATTACGATACATTTCAACAATATCTTCATCTAACAACTCTCTATTCTCATTAATAAATCTACCCATAGAGTGATGAAAACCATACTCCCCCTTATCATATAGTAACTTCTGGCGAGCAACAAAATTATATTTTTTAATAAGTTTTATACCAATGTCTATAATTCCTAATTGTCTACCTATCATAAACATACTAGCAA
>Ga0114906_1000406_pt1 | contig 24731 bp, 32 predicted proteins | sample MalvirDeepMed_M9_FD_89687 | JGI IMG/M metagenome (GOLD analysis project Ga0114906, IMG submission 89687) | Marine viral communities from the Global Malaspina Expedition - Malaspina viral metaG DeepMed_M9 | ecosystem: Environmental > Aquatic > Marine > Oceanic | place: Mediterranean Sea...
GCGTTCTTCCACGCCACAACAGCTGGTGACCTCGTCAGAGGTCCAGCCGTCATCTTGTGGATTAGATAGTTTCCATCTGTCGTAACTCACCACCAAGCCCAATATTTGATTTTGTAACCACAATTGATGTAGTATAGAGCTTCTTCAATAGCTATCAAATCTTGTTTCTTGTAATGTTCACAGGCATCATTACCCCAGAAGAATCCAGTTCTTGGTTCCAATATACCTCCTTCCACTCTAACTTTTAATTCAAGCAAATCTTTACGAGTTACTTCTAATGTGTGTCCAGCATTGAATCCACCAAGATTATCGCCATTATAAGCGTCACCGCCTTTTTCTGCATACAAATCATCAAACCAGCCATGCAGGTATGGATGTTTACGCCAAGTTATAATTTCTATTTCTTCAGATGGATTATATTTGAAATCTATCTGTTTTCTATTTCTGCCTTTATAAGCAAGCAATCCGTGATCTAAACCCATATTATTTTATTTTTAGTTTTTCTATAAATTTATTATATCTGTATTTAAGTTCTACTTTAGCGTGACCTACGTTACGCTTAAACTTATCTTCATCGAAGTTTTCGATTGATCTTGATAAATTACGAAGGTTGTTTAAAATTCTCTGTCGCATATTTGATAGTCATTTCTTTATTAAGTAACACGTTCATCAATGTCATGTAACAATGCATATCTTGATGTTTATCAAACCAATTTTCAATCATATTTTGAGATGATTCTAATTGTTTTTTATTAATGCAGCTTTCTATTGTAGAAACTACTTTACCGAAATCTAATTCTTTATCAGTCATTTTATTATTATTAATAGTTATTATATATTGCGTCTAACTGTTCTTGCGAAAATGTAGCTTCAGCTTCTTTTTCAGCAATTTCAGGCTCCATAATAGTTGCCTCAGCAAGTTTCTCAGCAACTCGTATAGCCTTGCCATACTTAATGTTATACTGAGTGTTTTTAATTGCATAGTGATTACCATACTTTTTAATGTGTTCTTTCTTGTTAAGATACTCTTCATCTTGTGGGATGATAGTAAAAGCAACGTAGCCGCTATCTGCGGCAATACGTTGTAATTCTTTTATTGATACTAAACAGTTGATTTTAGTTTTTCCGTTATTTGTAAATGATTGGAATTTACCTCTGATTAAATTTGACATAGTTTTATTGTATTAAAGATTAAACTTCTTGATTAAGGCTGTGCCTATTGTAAATATCAGCCCTGTTAAAATGGCTGTAATCATTCCAGAGAATGTACCTAAGAATAGTAATGGTAGTCCAAGCGTAAGCAGGACATCCCAAAATACATTAGTTTTAAGAAATGCTTTTCTTGACATTACTTTACGTAATATTAAGTAGAAACCAGCAGCACTAGCTGCACTCATCCAAACAATACTCATAAGTTATTAAATATTAAAGTTGTTATTATTATTATTATCATAACATAGGTTGTTATGTATTTGATTAAGATGTTATATCTTTTTTGAATCTTCATCTAATTTTTCAAATATTTTTCTAATGTCATACAACACTTGTGTTAAAGCAGCTCTGTAACCAAAGTATTGTTCTGAAATAGATTTATCAAACCAATCAAAGCCTTTTAAGGCCTTTAGATGTCGTTCAACAGCTTCATTTCTTAAGTCATCGAAATGAGATATTAATTTTTGTTTAATATGAATGATAGCGTCTTGCACATTTACTTCAGATATATAATCTCTTTCTGCTAATTCTCTTTCTTGCATGTCTGCAAAGTCATACTTACTTCTTTTCATAATTTTATTTGTATTTAGTTTATCTTTTAGTTCGATATTTTCAGATGTTAATCTTTTTACTTCAGCTAATGCTTTTTCCAGCTCAATATTCTTTTTTGATGGTTTCATAATTTTATTTATAATGTTCTCTATGTTTATTATAATCGTGATCTTTTAGAGCTAATCCAGTATCTTCTAAAACATCTATCCATCGTTCGATATACAATTTTAGTTTATCTTTTAGTTTAGAATTTTCTTCTTTAGCTGAATCTAACATTCTTGCTAATCTGATATTCAAATTGTGTTTATCGACATTTTCAGATGTTAATCTATCTACCTCAGCTAACGCCTTGCGTAGCTCGATATTCTTTTTTAATGATGGTTTCATAATTTTATTTATTAGTTTATTTTATCTCCTAATATCTTAATGATAATAAGTATGTTAGTTACTAATGTTATTAAGTACATAGCATTATTTTTATATTTTTTCATAATTCAAATGCTTTATTAATATTAGTTCTTATTATTTCAGACTTAGCTTGTCTATCTACCCATTTTTTACCACGTAGTCCTACGTACTCATTTTGCAGAGCACGAGAACAACGTTCTATTGATTTGGGTTTGGGATATATTTTATGTTTGAACATATTTTCTAGGACTTGTAGTCCAGAAATATTTTTGTCATCAATACATTCCCATATTATTCGACCGACTAATCGTTGGTCGTCATCACGGTATTTATTATCCGTGTCGTTTAAGAGTATGTTGTATACTCTTTCTTTTACAGTCTTGCCCATTACTTTTTGATAAAGTCACCAAGCTTGTTCATAGCAAACTGGTAGTTATTGACTTGCTTCTTTTTGAACTGTGAAAGATACTCTTTTATAAACTTACGTTTACGTTTGTTATACCTTGCATTAAGATCATCAATCCATTTTTGCATCTTGATAAAACTATTATCAAAGAATATTGCATTGCGGGTTTGACCATCAAGCATTGTAACCTTTAGGTTTATTTTATCAACCTTGTTGATAATATCGTGAGAATATTCTCTACGAAATGCTTGGTGTGCCCTCTCGTATGGATTTACTTTAAGAGCTTCAAGTATCTTGTCATACTTGTCAGATAATAATAATTCGTGCCACTCTTTATTGTTGGTAGCAGCTTTTAGGTATTCAAGAGTAATACCTTCTTTTTCCATTGCTGTTCTATCGTTCAGCAAATAGTTTCTCACTTGATTAGTGTTCATAATTACAGTACATTTATTGGGTTAAAAACTTCTATTTTGCAGTATTTATTTTTCATCTCTGCTGCTTTTAAGATGTCATTACGAAATGATTTATTTATAAATCTGACAAGCGCAGCCATTCTGTGTGCTTTTGGTTTCAGATTTAAATCATTGTCAATGTATCGTTGCACTATTTCATCAGCTGTTGCTGTGTGTGCAGGTAGATACTCTTTAATCCAAGTTGGAGTGCTTGTCACTTTTCGAGACTTTATTCTAGTTCTCATAGTTATTTACACGCTATTCACCTATTGTTGATGCCCGAACCGTGTTTGGGGTGGTTAAGAACCTATGTAGGGAATCGAACCCTACTATAATCCAATATAGGTTGTTGTGTCATGTGTAATTGTTTTTTTTTACACACGCTTCAAAAGACTTGATTTTGTCTAAAAAAAAGCCGAACTTTGAGGCCAAATTGGAATGTTACTATTATAAAGGAAACGATAACAAACCAACTTGACCTTAAGCCCAACTTACTTAGTTACTTAAATAAATAATCTAAACACTATAGCGCACAATTTCAAGGTGTTTCCGCTTAAGTAACTGATAATCAGATAGTTCTATATAAATTCTTTTAAGTCGTGTAGCTTTTTAAGCAATTCTACGTTCTCTGACATTCCTTGGTTGTATTGCGACTGCTTATCAACATAGGTATCGAACTTACTTTTTACTTCAAATCTATCTTTGTACATAGAATCTACTTTATCTAATACAGTTTCGAAGTTTTTAGTAGCACCTGTTGCATTATCTAGCGCATCAAAGGCAGCTTTTCCTGCTGTAATAGGGAATGTTACAGTAGCAATTGCGTATTCTTTACGAAACTCCTTGTCTTCTTTTGCTAATTGATAAGTTGCTTTAGCTAGTCCTGTTAATGATTTGAATAATGACATAATAATATAAGTATTAACCTGCGATAGATAGTTAGATAGCAAGTTACGTGCAGGTATTACGTAAAAATGCTAAACAAAGTCCAATATAGGTTGTACGGGTAGTAAAAAATATAGGACATGGTAGGGGGTGTTTAGCATAAAGTATCCCTCTCTCACAAATAAATATAATTTTAGTACATTTGCATTATCAATAATTAGTTATGTTAGATAATCCATATTTACGTATACCCAAAACTCCATCTCAATCTGCTTTTGAAGCTTTAATGGAGGAGAATCAGCTTGTTCAAGGTGTGATAAATATGGCAAATGATTCAAAAAATTCAAAAGCATTAAGTAGAAAAGACCAGTTGATTAATTCTATTGATAAAGTAGTTTCTTATGAAGATCCAAAAAAGCAAGATACGATTAAGAATCTGTTAATTATGACTGCTTTTATGGAGAATAGTTTAGGTGCTAATCCTTCTGCCTATGGTAGAAACTATACACTCTCTCCTATGTCTATAGATGAACCTACGTTTAAAGATATATTGGGATTAAAAGAAGGTGCTTATGATTATACTCCAACGCAAAAGAGATATCAAAAAAGATATGAAGATCTAGGACTACCTTCAGACATGCAGGGTTTAAAGAATTTATTATTACAAGACGATCCAGATGCTTCTATAGCCGTAGCAAGACAAGTATATGGAACTTTTGATGCACCACTACCTAAAAATAATCCAAAAGATTTATTTAATTATTACTATGACCTTTATAATCGAGGTGGTGCTAAAACATACGGAACAAGAGAAAAAGATTATAGAAGGTTTATGGAAGGTTATAATTTATATATAAAATAATGGCAGAAATATTCAAATCACCCTTATTACAAGGTATAGGCATACCATCAAAATTATTTAGTGCTCCAGTTGAAAGAGCAAAGAGTTTGATGCAAAATCCTATGCAAGGCTTAATAGACACAAAAAATCCCACCAGCATGGGTTTAATAGACTTAAACAATCCCACACGTATGGGTTTAATAAATTCTATTATGAATAGAAGAAGAAGCACAAGTATGGCTAATACTAGTCCAGAGCCAATGCAATACACTAATCCTACATCTCCTAGTGTTCAGGTTAGTCAAAGACCTGTACAAGTAAGACCTATGCCAACAGATAATTTTGCTTTTCAGTCTTTAATGAATCAGCCAAGATCTATGAGGTATAATCAAATGAATCAAGCATCAAACCCTTATATGGCTCAATCTTTAATGGGAATTACTTCTAGATATAATACTGGCGCAAATAATATGTCGCGCTCATAATATAGTAAAATCTTTTTTGATTTTAGTATAAAAAAATCGGAGGCTTCGCCTCCTTTTTAATTTTTATCATTATATATTTGTTGATATGAACGAAGAGTATTCAAATGACTATGGAAAGGTTTGGGTTGTAGGAGATGATGTTTTTGTTTTAGAAAAATACTACGATTACCTTGATGAATTATTTTTAGATGAAGATGCATTGTCTAAAAAAATAATCAATATGAATTTTTCTATTAGTAGAAAATTAATTCTATCCCTTCATAATAAAAACTACCGTAAAATAAATTATTCTAGTGGATACTACGAGCCAAATGGACCTAAAAATATATGGGCTGTAAAATTTGACTTGGAATATCATGGAGAATAGTATATTTTTGTACAATGTATCTTTTGAAGTTAGATAGGCAGGGGGATGTTTATAAACAAGATGATGGGGTTACGGGGGTAACAGAGTTTATAAATGTTTTAAAAGCTGACAAATTGGGTGCTACAGCGATGAAATGGGTGGCGTTAGTATGTGACTATGATAGTCCATATCGACACTTCACAGAATCCGAAAGGATAAAAGCTGTTAGCAAAGATTTATACGGAAAGTATGAATGGTATGGAAGTAAAAGACCTGAAATACTATCCGCTATAGATAAGTATAAAGAGCTACAGTTTGATCCATTGGATGAACAGCTGATAGCATTTAATACAAAGATCAGTCAGTTTACAGAGTATATGAATAATATGCCTATAACTGAAGATACTGCAGAGGGGCTGCAAAAAATAATGATAGGGATTGAAAAGATATATAAAACAAGACAGACACTTGTTGATGCAATTGAAAGACGTGGTGAACGTCAAAAGATTGTGGGTAACAAAAAGCTGTCATTTTTAGAAAGCAAAAAAGATTTGCAAGAAAATATTTAAATAAATAATTAATTAAAATGAAACATCCAAAAAAGAAAAAAAGTTCAATGTATCCTGGCGGTGGTCAATTCAAAAAGAAGCCTAACGCTAACATGCCTAAGCAACAAATGCGTATGGGTGGAAAACTAAAGCCAGTCAATAAGGAAGATAATCCTGGACTAGCTAAACTTCCTACAGACGTACGAAACAAAATGGGCTTTATGGCTATGGGCGGTATGATGAAAGCTGATGAAGATTTTATGTACGGTGGAAAAATGATGAAGAAGATGATGAAAGGCGGTAAGATGAAAGATTCCATGATGTACGGTGGTAAAATGAAGAAAGCTGGACATGGCATGAAGATGAAGAAAGCTGGACATGGAATGAAGATGAAGAAAGGATCTATGTATCCTGGAGGCGGCAGAATGCAGCATGATTAATGTCAAAGAAGCCTCCTAAATTACAAAACCTTCGTTATAGGTTTAACAAATTTATGAAGGAGGGTGATTTTAGTAAAGCGAAACAACTTAGTCGTTATTCTCAGTCTATTCACGGTGTGAACTTAGATGAGGAGTATCATGCTAAGTTGGCAGCTAAAGAAGATCCACGCGATCCTTTTGGTTTAGGTAAAGTAGCAGGGCATAAAAAACAAAAGTATGGCTGATTTTAAAAGAAATTATAATGATGCTGAAGTAAGATCTAAGCATCAATTACTTGTTTTAAGAAAGGAATTGTCTACACTTAGCAGAGGTGATGATGATAAAAGAACAAGAGCAGAACTATTAGATGCCATAGAGGATTTATTTCAAGATAAAATAGTAAACCTTAAAAAACAATCATTTGAAAAAGATATAGATCTTGAAAGCTTAAGAGCCATACTTACTATGATTGTTTTGTCTGTGACTAACTCATCAGATGACAAAGATTTTTCTACAGCTTTTGCTAATGCTATATTTGCTAACACAAGTAAAGTTACATTTCCTGGATTTGGTACAGATTCTAACACAGTATTAAGAGGAAACACTCCAACAATTTCTGCTGACCAAGCTCAAGCAATAGATAATAATACAGCAAAAACAGGTATTACGCAGCAGCAGGTAACAGCTATAAATGATAACTCAGCAAAAAGAGATGCTCGTTTTATTTATCAAACTTTTATAGCAAACTTTAATGGTAACATTAATTCAAAAAGATTTGTGCCTTTGTCAGATGGAGAAACAGAAACAACGAATCCATTAACACGTAGGAATAATTTTATAGCACCTGGCGATGGTATTCTTTACAAAGTTTTAGTAAGAAGTAATGCATCTTTACAAAGTGGTGGTAGCGGAGTAACTTTAACTGGTCAACTGCATAAATATGAAGATGGTAATGATAATAATCCTGTCATTGGTTCAGCCACAACAACAACAGGATCAACTGCAAGAACAAATCAACTTGATTTTTCATCAGTAAATAATAATAATTTTAGAACAGGAGATAGACTTTTGGTTAGCCTACAAGCACCATTAAATGCTAATAAAAATTATTATGTTACCGTAGTTTTTAAAATGGATCAAGCAAGAATAGACTAATGCCAAGAGCTAAAATAGATCCACAAAGATATAGACCAATTATTAATCAAGGACATCCTGATTTAAACCCTGAGTCTGTTGCATATCAAGAATATTGGGAACAAGAACTTGATAGATGTATTAATGGATTTAAACCAAAGGGTATGGATAAAATATCTGGTAAATATTATTTCTATTTAAACTATTATAAAATACTTGGTAACGATGGAACTTCAGGCTCTAGAAAAACTTTAATAAGTCCTTGGTATAGACAAATGGATCACGAGTATTTCAATCTATTTGAAACTTGCAAAAAAGAAGGTAAGGGTATGATAGTTATTAAAGCCAGGGATAAGGGGTTTAGTTACATGAACTCAGGCATGATTTCACATGAATATACATTCTTTCCTTTCAATGATGTAGGTATAGCTGCTGGATTACAAGCAACAGCTGACGCTTTCTTTGATAAAACAAAAAAAGGTCTTAATGGATTACATTCAAACTTTAAACATTCAATTTTAAAAGATACTGACGGTATATTAAGATCAGGATATAAACAGAAAAACAAAGACGGTAAGTGGGAAATAGGTGGATATCAAAGCACGATTATATGTCGTACTATGGATAATCCTGAAGTTTTTAAAGGGGAGCGTGTATCACTTATGGTATTTGAAGAAGCTGGTGAGTTTAAGCATTTAAAAAATGCATACATGTCATCTAAGGCATGTTTCATGGATGGTAATTTGCAATTTGGCGTACCTATTGTTGGTGGTACTGGTGGTGATATAAGTAAAGCTTCAAAAGACTTTATGGATATGTATTATGAAAATGATGCATATAATCTTATACCTATGTTTATACCAGCTTCAAGAGCATATTATGGATACTTTGACATAGATACTGGTGAAGAACAAGTGCAAAAAGCAGAAGAAGTATTATTAGAAGAGAGGGAAAATATTACTAAATCAGGTGATAGAGAAGCGTATAACTTACATATACAAAACTATCCTCTTACAGTTCAAGAAGCATTTTTAAATACTAAAACAGCAAGGTTTGATAATTCACTATTAAACGCACAGAGATCAAGAATATTAGGTAGTAAAGATTATAGAAGTCAAGTACAGCAAGGTTTTTTGGATTGGGAGTTTGATGATAACGATGATTTTGTTGTAAGATGGCGACCTCATCCAGAAGGTCCGTATAAAATATTGGAGCATCCACAACCACAATATAAAGATTTAGATATAGGCGGTATTGACTCTTACGATCAAGATAAAGCTGGAGCTTCTGATTCTTTGGGAAGTGCAATTATTTATCGTAGATTTGTAGACACGGATCATGCAAATGATTATGTAGTTGCAGAATATACTGATAGACCAGAAAAAAAGGAAGATTTTTGGGATGGATGTTTAAAGTTAGCGGTATATTTTAATGCTAAAATGTTGGTAGAATATACCAAAATAGGAATACTTGATTATTTCAAAAGAATGAATGCACTTAAGTATTTAAAAGAAAAACCTGAGTCTGCTCATAATCCTGGAACCAAAACTAAAAATAGGTACGGGGTTCACATGAACAAGCAGGTAAAAGCTTTGATGGAGGATCTTATGGATGATTACATAAGAGAAAACGTTGAGGATATTTGGTTTTTAGATTTATTGGATGAATTAGCAAATTACGGAACTAAGAATACTGACCGTGCTATTGCTTTTGGTTTATGTTTAATTCACAACGTAGATAATTACAGAATACAAGCAAAAACAATTGAATCTGAAACAACTGATATAGGTTTTAAATATTATAAATTAGATAGAAACGGATTACCAAAACAAATTAAATAATGTATAATTCAAGTCAATCATCTTTCCCAGCTCAATTTGTATTAGAGTCTGAAAAAACTGAAGAGTGGGCTAATCAATGGGTAAATGCTGTTGTAGCATATATGTCATATACTGAATCGCCATATAAAAATTCAAGATTGAATGACATTCAAAATTATAATATTTATAATGGTAATCTAGATTTAGAAGATTTCAAATATATTACTGAGCAGTATGGAATGTCCTATCCTGCAAGAATGGTTAACTATCCTATAATATCTCCAAAAATAGATTTATTGGTTGGTGAAGATTTAAGAAGACCAATAGATGTTAAGGTTTCTACAACAAACAAAGAAGCTGTTTTAAGAAAAGAAGATGTAAAAGTCAATCTTATAATGAAACAGCTTACTGAAGAAATACATCAGCAATTTGCAGAAACTACTGGTATTGACATACCTCCTGTTACTGAAATGGAGATTCCTGAAGATATTGATTTATACATGAGATACAACTATCGTGAAATGGTAGAAGAAACAGCGCAAGATGGATTAGAGTATCTTATACAGAAGCACAACTATAGAGACTTATTTAAAGAAGGATTTAGAGATTTACTTGTAACTGGAAAAGAGTTTTTTAAAATATACGACCACAATGGAGATCCGTATGTAAGAAGAGTAGATCCTAGAAATATAGTTTATGAAATAAATGCTCAATCAGATTATTTAGATGATTCGTCTTGGGTTGGTGAAGAAAGGTATTTATCATATAGCGAGATACTTGATGAATTTAGAGATGAGCTAACTAGAGAAGATTTAGAAGAGTTATCAGCTATGTATCAAATAGGTGGCTATGATGACTTGCAAAGATATAATGATCCTTTTGATTGGATAGATTATCAAGAAGGTCAAGAAGTAAAGATACGTGTTGTATCTGTTGAATGGAAATCTATCAAAGCTCTTAGATTTAAAATGTCAGAAAATAAATTTAATCCAGAGCGACCATTTATGAAGCAAGTAGCTGATGATTACAGACCTCGTAAAAACGAAAAGTTAGTAACTCGCTATGTAGATGACATTTGGGAAGCTACTAAAATAGGTGGTAAAATACTTGTTAGAGCAAGACGTAGACCAAATCAGGTTCGATCTGTCGATGATGCTGGTACAACACCTTTGTCATACGTAGGCTGCGTAAGGAATAACTCTACTGGTAGATGTATATCTATGGTTGATTTATTGAAAAATATACAAATGTTATATAATATTGTTATGTATCAAATAGAACTTGCTATGGCTCGTTCTGGTGGTAAGGCAGTAGTATATGATGTATCTCAACTTCCAACAAATCTTGGAATGGATATGCAAACTGTATTGTATCACTTAAAAACAGATGGTATAATTCCAATTAATTCAAAAGAAGAGGGTAATCAGTTAGCATCATTTAATCAGTTCCAGCAAATAGATTTTACTCTATCTAATTCAGTCCAACAGTTGATTAACCTTAAAATGATGTTAGAGCAAACTGCTGGACAAATTTCTGGTGTATCACCTCAGCGTGAAGGTGCTGTAGGTCAATATGAGTATGTAGGTAATGTGCAGCGTAGCGTTATACAGTCAGCAACAATAACCGAAAGTTTATTTTACTCTCATCAAATGGTTAAGAAAAGAGTATTTGAGAGAGTATGTAATTTAATGAAGATTTGTTGGGCAAATGGTAAGAAAGCATCTTATATACTTGGAGACGGTGCATTTAAGTTTTTATCTATTATGCCTGATATTTCTATGCAAGACTATGGTATCTTTATAGGAGACTCTGGTAAAGATGATGCTATGCGTCAACAACTTCAAGGTATTGCTCAAGCAGCTCTACAAGGAGGTCAAGCAACATTACTTGATATTATCAAAGTATTAAAAGCTGATACCTTTACAGAGGCAGAACATATTCTTGAACGAGCTATGGAAGAAATTAAAAAGCAACAACAAAATCAAGCAGAGCAACAACAAGCTATGCTACAAGCCCAAGCGCAAGCCGATCAAGCTGCTTTTGAAAGACAAGTTCAACTTGAAGAAATCAAAAATAATGCAAAAGTTGAAGTAGCTAAAATTCAATCTGAGACAGATTTAGCTATAGCTGATATGAAGGATGATTTAGCAAGAGAAACTTCAGATGTTTCACATACTGTAAAAAACAAACAAATATTTTTACAGAAAAAAGCTGAAAATGATGCGAAAGTAAATTTGTCAAAAGAACAAGATGAGGCTCAAAATCAAACTGTAAGCCCACAGCGAAAAGAAAGAATACAGCAAACTATTAGAAATTCTTAGTATATTTGCAAAATTAGGGAACAAAAAATTTAAAAATATGTCAGAAGAACAAACAAATTTAGTAGAAGAAACTTCGCAAGAAGTAACACAAGAGTCACAGTCCGAAGAAAGTACAGGTGAAAAGAAATTTGATCCGTTAGCTTTTGCTACCGATCAGATGATGGAACAATTTCAAGGCAAGTATAATGAAGAAGCAGCAGATAAAGCAGATGCAAGTCAACAGCAGGATTCTGTTGAAGATCAATCGTCTGATGAATCTGATGCGTTTTCATGGGATAGCATTGAAGTTGAACAACCACAGCAACAAGATCAGCCAGTTGAAGAAGATTGGGATGCCAATTTTGAAACAGAGTCTAATACTGAAAATGAAGGCGAAGAAAAAGCTGGAGAATTAGACTGGTCACGATTTGCAAAAGAATTAGGTGTTAAAGGAACCAGCAAAGAAGATATTGTTGCTGCTCTAAACTCACCTTTTATAGAACAACCTAAAAATGAAGTAATTGATAAATTAAATTCATACTTAGGATTAAGTGATAGAGAGTTGATTGGTGCTGAAATGAAAACAGATGGAATGGAAGATTTTGAAATAGAAGAAGCTATTGACAAAATGGAAGATTCTGGTGTTTTAAAAAGAGAAGCTTATCGTATTAGAAGACAGCTTAATGGTGCTATTGAACAAGAAAAACAAAAGTTTCTAAAACAAAAGCAACAAGAAGAGCTTACTAATAAAGAAAAAGTAGATAGAAATAAAAAAGAATTACAAGGTCATTTAAAATCACTCGAAACATTTATGGGTGGTAAGGTGACTAAAGATCAAGCGAAAGAAGCTTATAGCTACATTACGTCTGGTAAAATGGCTGAGGACATTTGGAAATCTCACGACAATGCTTCGGAGGTTGCAATGTTTATGCTGTTTAAAGACAAGTTTGCTAAGATTCTTCGCTCCCAAGGTTTAGAAGATGGTAAAGCTAAAATATTAAACGAAATTACCTCTCCTAGCCTTAGTAGCAAGTCAAGACCACAGACCAAAACAAGGTCAACTGGATTTGATCCTGCTGCATTTATGAGAGAGTAGCTTACTGAAACAATAGGGCGATGCCCACAAGTTACGTGAAATACTCTGGATAATAATAATAGTGTTTAACAAATTTAATTTTTAAAAAAATGGCTAAAGTTTATACTGGAACTTATGGTTCTGGAACAACTCCCGAGAATGCCTTGAACACAGCACTATTGCAATACCCAGAGATTGCAAGAACGTTGATTCAACAGTATCCTCGTTATTCAGCGACTTATCTTTTAGAAAGAACAGGTCGCTTTGCAAGTGAAAAAGTCCTTGGCGACAACTCATTCGAGTGGAAAGTCATGGGGCGTTATAATGCACCAACATTCTCAGCTGGTTGGATTTCTACAGATGGTGTAACGTTTGTTGCTTCTGATGCTGGTTCAGGTGCTGCTACTACTACAACAGGAAATATTCTTGATGCAGGTGATGCTGTTGGTGATGTAGTATATTTAAGAGGTGATGGTGATACCGCTGGTCGTACTCCAAACTTCTTAAACAAATTTGATATGGTAAGATTTCAGTCTGGTGCTGTAGGTATCGTTCTTGAAGATCCAACTGCTTCAACTGCTCAGGCTACTTCAGGTAATGGTATTGCCGTTACTTCTGCGTCTTTTGATGTAAAGATTGAGCTAATTGACAATGCTGCTTCAGGTGGTACTCCACTTTTAGAAACTGACATTGCTGCTGGTGCTATCTTCGCTTCAATAGGTTCTGCTTTCCCTAACGGTTCTAATGGAGCTGATGTAGGTGAAAACTACGTATATCCTTCTACTTACAAAAACTATCTTACAACTGCTCGTAAGAAAATTTCTGTAACTGGTAAAGATATTACTGACATCATGTGGATTGAAAACAATGGTCATAGACTATGGTACTTCACTAAAGAGCAAATGATGATGGATGAGTTCATGTATCAGCAAGAGCTTCAAAGATGGTATGGTCGTAAGTCTATTACCAATGAAAGTTCAACTGTTGCACGACCAGGAGCATTGACTTCTTCTGCTTCAGGTCTTTCAGGAACTCAAGCAACTTCAATCATCACAGGTGATGGTCTATTAGCTCAAATTGATTCTTCTAACCAAGCTACTTATACATTAGGTGCTTTAACTGAAGACATCATTACTGAGTTCTTAGCTAAGTTATCTTTAAATACTACTCAGTCTGAAGGGAATGAGTTCGTTGTATTTACTGGTACTGAAGGTCGTTTGGCTTTCCACAAAGCAATGAAAGAATTAGTAGTTGCTCCTTCTGGATCATTTACTGGTGGTTCTATGGTTGGTGTAAATGGTGATGTTGAGCTTGGTGCTAACTTCACATCTTACATGGCTTTAGGAAACAAAATTACTATTGCTTACTGCCCTGTATTTGATGACCAAAACCTACACTCTAGTGCAGCTGGTCAGAATGCATTTGGTGACAACAGATTAAAAGAGTCTGCTAAAATGGTATTCTTAGACTTCGGAAAAACAACTGGTGTTTCTAACATCGAGCTTGTTACTAAAGGAGCTGAAGGAACAAACCGTTCATTCATCAAGAAGTATGTAGCTGGTATGATTAATCCATACGATCAATCATCCATGATGGCTGCTAATGCTGATGATAAGTTTGAAGCTCACGTTTTATCTGAGTCTGGAATTATAGTTCGTAACCCATTATCTTGTGGAATCCTTTCCGCAGCATAATACAATATTTTTATATTATGGCAAATAGATGTTTTTTATTCGCAGCTGATTCTACAACTGACATGGTTTGTATAGACAGCGATAGAGTAAGTGAAATTGAGGTTACTAATGCTACTACAGTTTCTATTAACTATGGTACAAATGCTAATGGTGACGGAAGCATTGTTCTTGGCGTTACTAGTGGTAAAGCTGATGATGTAGTTAAAGAACTAGGTAGAATTGTTCTTCAAGGCGTTGGTGTTATTACTATCGCAGATGATGTTAATAGCGTTTATGCTGTTGACGGAATTGAAGAGGTAGATTCAATTGCACACTCTTAATAACTAATTTTAACGATTAAAGGGAGGGGCAACCCTCCCAATAATCACTTAACTGGTATTAACGGAACAGAAGCTTAAACGGTAATACCTTAATAATTAACTTTTTAAAATAAATAGAAATGGCTTTGAAATTTGATTTTAATAGATTAAGAACTGCTATCGGTTCTTTCTATAAAGCAAAAGACACTGTTGGCGAAAATGTAGTACATCTACCTGCGCTAAGAAGTGTAAAAAAGGTAATTGCTTTAGGTGATGCTAATGCAACTATCTTAGATGATGATAGTAATTCATTATATGGTTTAACTGCTGCTACAACTGCTGATCGTACTTATACGTTACCAGCACCAGCAGCTGGATTATGTTTTGAGTTTTTAGCGACTGTTGCTTCTAATGCACAAGCTTGTATTTTTGAAGTTCCTTCTGGAGCTTTATTAGGCGGTGTATTAGCACAAAATGGTACTGGTACCACTATTGTGCAATCTGATTTAACAGACACTAAATTAACTCTTAATGATGATATAGAGCCAGGTACTCACCTACAGTTTCGTTGTGTAGACAACACTAACTGGGTAGTTTCTGGTGTTGTATTATCTGCAGATGCTGATCCAGCATTTAGTTAATAAACAATTGAGTAAAGGAGGGGCTTTTGCCCCTCCATTATTCTTATATTTGTAATATGAATTTATATCAATATTTAAAAACTGTTGATCCAGAAGGGATGGAAAAACAGATAGAGAGAGCAAAAAAAAGAGATAAAGAAAATTTCTATATTGGAGGACAAAGCGGCTTCAAATGGAATACACATTCAGGTAATAAAACTTGGATAGAAAATGGTAAAATTGTCAAAGAAAAGAAAGGCAAGAAGTTACCACCGCAATAGGGAGTATTAATTTAAATCAAAACAAAAAATGAAACACACAGTTTTAGTAAAAGCAAAAAATCCAGGAAAGTTTAACTATGCAAAGTTTGGAACTTATACTGGTAGAGGTGGATCAAAAATCGCACTTCTTGACATGGATGGAGAAAAATCAGCAGGATTTGAAATGTTTAATGCAGTAGTTGCTTTAGATATTAATGATGAGTATGATAATAGAGTTTATAAGTTTTTAGAAAATCATCCTTTAGTTGTTGGTGGTCAATTCTTTTTAGAAGATTTGTCTGCTGAGGAAAGTAAAAAAGCTGAAGAGTCATTAGCAAAAGCTGATGCTGTAACAGCTGCTGCGATGTTATCTAAAAAAGAAATAGAAGATATATGCCATCTAATAGGATTGAATGGCGATTGGGATGACAACATTCGTAAAGCTAAAGTTATTGCTTATGCTAACGATAACCCTAAAAGATTTTTAGAAGTAAAAGCAGATGGAGATGCTCCTATTAAAATCTTTATTAAAAAGTGTTTGGCTAAAGATATGTTTACGAGAGTAAATGGTGTATATAAGTATGGTACTACTACAATTGGTTTAACTGAAGATCAAGCTGTTCAATGGGTAAAAGATAATGCAGATATACATGCGTTGCTTAAAAAGGAACTCAGAGGCCCTAAAACACGTACAAAAAAAACAATTGAATTAAAGGAAAAGGTTAATTAATGACATTTGGAGAAGCACATGATTTAATGGACTTGCTTTTAGATAAAGCAGATCAACCATATTTTACTACAGAAGAAAAAGACAAGTTCTTAAATCTTGCTTATTTTGATTGGTTTGACAAAGCATTAGATCTTTATGATATTGATCCAGAAATACGTAAGTGTTTAGGAAAGCTTGTACGCACAGAAGAGGGCAGAATGGAGTCTATAGGCAATATAGTTATTCATACATCTAGACAGGGCGCACAATCAGTTCCTTTCAGAACTCCATCAGATCAAACTGAATTAACAGATCATGGTGTTCCAGTAAATTCATTAAGATCTATAAGTAGATACCCTTTTGCAAGATTATTACATTTGCAAGTTTTATATGTCAATCCAACAACTGGTGAGCACAATTCAGATTGGAGAGAAGCAGAATTAGCAAAATCTAATGAGCATGGCATACACTATTCACAAACTAGTAGTGATCCATTTAATAAGGCAGATGATGATAATGTAAAATATTTTATGGAAAGTAGTTCTTTAAGAGTTTTTCCAAGGCAAATTGCAAGTGGGCAACAATTAGGAGGATGGGATGATATAGGAGCAGAAGGATGGAATAATAGTGGCAGGTGGAGAGCTAGAATAATAACATATCCTATGGCATCCAATGTTGCAGCAGGAGATTCTGACATAATAAGCGATATCGTTAATGCTCCTGGAGACGCTTCTACTTGGGGTACAAGAGATGTACAGATGGGTTCTTTTACTTATAGTCAGCAAAGAAACTCTGCAGATGATGTAGAGTATAACAATAATCCTGTTGGAGCAAAAAATTGGGGTTGGCCAATGCATATTTGTAATGAAATAGTGCAAAATGCAGTAAGATTAATGACTTCAAATATTGAGGGAGTAAACTATCAATCACAATCTATTGAAGCGGAGCAAAGCAGAACAGTATAAAAGAGCTTTTTGCTCCCTGCTCAATGATAGGCTGTATCATCTTTATGATGTGAGGCCTATTGTTGTTTTGTAATATAAAATAAAGTATTTTTGTATCATGGCATCTTTGAATGAAATAGCATACAACTTAAAGAATATAGCTTATGGTGGTAGTGCCACTACTAAAGAAGAAAGCATAGGTATTCGTCAAATTAAATTCTGGGTACATTATTATAGAGCTGAAATATTAAAAGATATAATTAGAGATGGTAAAGGAATACCATTAGAGTTCTTTCAGAATCTTAATCTTGATAGTACGTATGACGTTCAAGCAGGCATTCCAGAGTGGCAAGCGTATATAGATGCAAATACTGATGACAGCAGAGAAGCTCTTGTATTTTCTGATAGAGCTATAACAGAAGCTGGTATTTCTTTAGGTGATTCTTCTAATATATGGAGTGAAGATTATTATGGTAGAGATTTTAATAATCGATACACTCGTGAAGAAAAAGCTGATTATGGTCGTATTACATTCTCTTTACCCGACATTATAAATATAGATGGATACGGAGTTAAAAATTTACAATTAAGAAGAGGTCAAACTACTTTAAATCAAAATCATGGAGTAATTGATGTTCCTGTTGTATCTCAAAATGAATATTTTAATAAAAAGTATAATAGATTTAATAGTAAAAGTCCATCATCTTTTATAACAAGATTTGCTAATCAAAAATTAATTTTAATTGTTGGAGAATTAAAATCACATTTAAGAGGTGCAGGTTCAGGAAACTATTTATCTCCAATTCAATATGTTTTTTATTCTGATATGTTATTATCAGATCCTACTAAACATCCAAGATGGAAAGATTTTGGTGGTGATGATTCAGAGTATCCTATTTCTCAAAACTATATTACTGACTTAAATGAAAGAATATTGGCAAAAGAAATGCAAACAACACTTAACACAATAGACGATAGAATAGACGATGAAAGAGATAGTACAAAATTTGTTCAGTCGCAAGCACAGAGACAAGTACGAAACAGCTCGTGATATATACAATAACATTAAAGATGATGTTACTGTTAGGGGCGAATGGTTGAAGAGTAAAAAAAAGTACAGAAGAAACAAGCTGGATTATAAAACGTATTATGCAGTTGTTTCTAAGTTTTTTGAAATATTGATAAGGGATGTTGTTAAAAGAAATGAATTAATACATTTGCCAAATGATTTTGGGTATTTATATTTAGATAAAAAAGAACATCAAAGAGCATTCCATTATCGAATTGATATAAATGAATCTAATAAAAAAGGTGAATTGGTTAAATATAAAGTTCCTATATTAGATGATTATTATTATAAAATAGTTTGGGTAAGACCAAAAAAATATAGTAAATGTAAAATAATGCCTTTAGGCAATTTTAAAAAAGAAATAAATAAATTAAAAACAACATAGATGGGAACTGAATTAACAGCACAATCTTTAACAGTAACAATAACAGAAGCATTAGCTGTAGATCACGCTAATGGCGCAACTAATGATATAGATTTTGCACAAACATACACGCACACGTACGCGAGTATAGCTAATGTTACTAAAAGAATAATCAAGCTAGCAAATACAAACCTTACAGAAATAGCAACATTTGGTAGTGATACACAAAATGGAGCATTTGTTCGTGGAGATATTAAATATATTAGAGTAACTAATTTAGACGCATCAGATGCATTACAGGTAGGCATGGATGATGAAGACTCTGATGCAGCGTATACTTCAGTGGCTGCTGATAGCAGTATTATATTTACAGGAACTACTGTAGAGGGTGATAATGGTGGATCAACATTAGATAATGCTACAGCACTAAAGGTTAAGGGAGCGGCAAATCAACAATTAGAATTATTTATAGCCTCAGTATAATATGCATGTACCAGTAAACAGAGTATTTAATAATGTGTCAAGAAATCTTGGCCTTAAAGAATACACAGAACATATTGATTCTTGGGCTGAATGGTCATTTGAGGCAGAACAATACATAGGAAGTAATAAAACATTTTTAGAAAAAGAAATTGTTTATTCGCCTTCAGGTCCAACTGCAGCAGATGCTAAAATAGAATTTTTAAATAATCCAGCTGTAAAAAGTTTTATAGAAATAAATTCTACAAGATTTTATTTTAGAACAACTTCTACTGCAGATTTTGTTCCAGGTAATGTAGATGATTATATAATACCTATAGAATCAGATTTAGATACTACAATGGCTGGTGCGGTGACTATATTAAATAGTTCAAATTATGATACACTTTTAGGCGTTAATGCTTCTTGGACTGCAGGTGGAAACACTTTAACCTTAACTTATAATAGAGGAGGTGATGAAGGTAATCATGTTACTCTTATGACAAGTGGTGGTGCAAAAATTTCACAATTTTTTGAAGGAGGTAAAGAAAGACTACATAATAGACAAGTAAGATTGCCAGATAATATGGTCAAGCTTTTAAGCATTAGAGCTGGAGATGTAATCGTACAACCAACTAGCTCGCAATATAAAAGCAAAGTATCAAGTCTATTAGATAGATTTTATATAAATGGAAATAGAGTTAATTTTTCTACAGATTATACAAGTGATATTCATATTAGCTACTTAGCTGTACCAATGTCTCCAGAGGGATATCCTATGATATTACAAGGACATGAAGAAGCTGTTGCTCAATATGTTATGTGGAAACATAAGCTTGTAGGTTATTATGCTGGAGAAGTTCCACAATATATAGTTAAAGATTTAGAAAGAAGATGGTATCAATTGTGTGGTAAGGTTCGTGGAGATGATAACATGCCAAGTTCAATTGAGTTATTGAAAATTGGAAAGATATGGAACGCTAAAGTTCCTGTCACTTCTTTCAATCCACCTTTATATGACGGATTAAATAGTTACTAATGGCAGAAAAAAGCGCACCTAAAGGATTTAGTAAAGGGCTTGTTGTTGATGTTGATCCAAGATATCAAATAGAAGGATCGTATCGAGATGCTATGAACATTAAGATTGTCAATAGTGATGGAACTACATTTACTGTTGAAAATATTAATGGAAATAAAATAGTTTTAGATTTAGATTCTATAACTAAAACTGTTACAAATAATTATACCACAAAAATAGAAGAAGGAATTTTACAAGTTGTTGCTATAGATCAAGCAACCACATCTAATCTATTTCAAGATGTAGGAGGTAGGCCAAATACTATTGGTGCAAATCCTATGAGATCAGTTGCTAACATAGTTGGTCATTATTCATTTAGAAATGAATTAATATTAATTGTATGTGGTTATATTGGATATGGGTTAAGTTTTGGATCACAATCTACTGGTGATTTTAGAACAGCTTTTTTTAGAATAATATTTGATGGAGAAGGCAATGTAAAAGAAGCCCAAGATTTAAGAGTTGCATTTCATCCTGATGCATCAACAAATCAGTTTCCTAATATTGGAATGGATCCATTAATTAAATGCAGGGTAGAAGGTGTAATTGAAAATGATTCTATTTCAAGAATATATTGGACTGACAATAAAAATCCATTAAGAACTTTATCAATAAATGATTCAGAAATACATCAATTAGATCCTGGTGAATTAGATTTATCACCAAAAGCCACACATAATCAAATAGCACTTGAAAAAACAATTAGCGGAACATTGCCTGTTGGAGTGTATCAATATTGTTTTAAATATATAACTGATTCAGGTGCAGAATCAGGTATTTCTCCATTTAGTAATGTTTACCATATATCAAATGCAAGCAGTAGCTCTTCTAGCAGTTATTATGGAGGAGATCCAGGAGCACAGTCAAATGATGGGTTTTTGTTAAGAGTACAAAATCTTGACACAAGATTTGACTCTATAGTAGTTTATTCTATTTATTATCAATCATTAGGATCTGTTCCAGAAGTATCAGAAGTAGCCACAAAAAATATAGATGCTAATAATGAAGTAGAGTTTAGACATACATCTTTAACTACAGTTATAGAAAACGGTATTGAAAATATTTTAATTCCATCAAATACGTGGGATGTTTGTAAAGATATTGCAATTAAGGATAATGTATTATTTGCTGCTAATCTTAGACAAAAACAAAATTACATTACAGAAAAAGAATGGAATGTAAAAGTTTTAAGGTATTCTAGAGATGAAACGGGAACACTAAGTGGTGGATCATTAACCACAACAGATGATAGTATTAAAGATTATTATTTGCCACAAGGAAGCGCTTATGATGAATCTTTAGTTGTTGAGGCAGGAAGTGCTACAAGTTATATAAAAGCACCTTTAACTGGATTACAGCTACAACAAGCAAATAGGTATTTATCTACAAAAGGAAAAGCTATTTGGAATAATAATAATTTTGATAACAGTTTAAACAATACAGAGCAACCTAGAAATATATTAGGTGGAATTAGTTATGGTTACTATGCTGGAAGCGATGCTGCTCCTGGCCGTAATGAGTTAGGTGGTTGCATTTTTTCATTTACACAAGTTCCAAAAGTATCTGACACTCAGGGTAATAGAGGTGGAATAGATGATAGTGCAAGTCCTTTTATTTCTACAAATGTACCTAATGATTCTATTAAAACAGATAATTTAGTAGGTTCTGCTGGAGCCACTAATAATGTAGATACTGAATACAAAGCAAGTTTCACGATTGGTTCAAATAAAGATCCTCATGCGTCTGGAAATAAAAGAGGTTATCAGCGTGGAGAAACTTATAGATTTGGTGTATTGGTATATGATTTAAATGGAGATCCAGGAAATGTATTATGGATAGGAGATATACAAATGCCTTTTCATCACGATAAAGCTTGGGAACTTGATTTACAAAATACACAACTTGGAAGAGACGCAAGTAATGGTTTGACTAAATGGAAAGAAAATCCTTTAGCTCAAGATTATAGAATGAGCACACATGTAGATTGTCCAGTTCCAGGGCATAGGGTACATTATGATGACACTAGTTGTTTACCCAATGTTGATACTCCTAATTCCTTAACTGTTGGTCAAATGGTTCCTTTTGCTCCAGACGGAACATCAGGTTATCATTATACATTTGATTTAGCTTTAAATTTTACATTTAGAATACCAGAACATGTAAGAAAAAAAATATCAGGTTTTAGAGTTGTTAGAGCAGAAAGAACAGAAACTGATAGAACAATTTTACAATCAGGTTTATTAAATCAAGTAATTAATTATGGTGATCCTAATAATTTAAGCAATGGTTATATAACAACTGATGATGGTAGAGTTGATGCAGTATCGGTAGCTGCTAGTGATACTGCAAATATTATTGATGACAATGTAGATGAAGTTTATGATTCTGTTTTAAATGGTTATTCTGGAATAAATGGTATTTCAAATAGAGTTGTAGGCAAGGATTCTGAAGGAAATCCATTGTATTTAACTGAAGGTGAAGCTGATAACTCAGAGGATATTTATTACGGAGCTAGTTCTGCAGAATTTGGAAGCTATAATTTTGCATATAAATATAGGTTTGATACTAATGGAACTGATTGGGAAAGAACATTTGCAAGTTTATATCATTCTTCAGAAGCTGCTGTTATGTACAGCCCTGATAGCACATTTGGAATAAGGCCTTACTCTTTTGGTGGTGAAGATAAAGTAGCAATAGTAAGTCTGTTAAAGTTGTACAACGAAGAACGTAGATCTAATACTTATTTAAATTCTTATGATGCAAATGAGCTTATTTTACCTAGACTAAATCATGGATTTGATGATTATTCTACATTAGCTGAAAGTGTTTTAGATAGTATACCCTCGTTTATAGGGGCTGGATCTGATTTAGCCTCTTTGAGATATGCTAATACAAATCCAGATAAAGGATTAATTTTTTCTACAAAAAAAACAACAAGAGATGATGAGTCTGGTGTAATGGTTGGAAAATGTCATGTTTATGACACATATTGGCATCATTATGTAATGAATTGGGATTATTATAATAATGGATTACAAGCAAGAAATGCTTATGTAAGAGGTCAAAATTCTATTAGTAATACAGCGTTTAATATTGCTGAGACAGAAGGACCTTTTAATGATGCAGACAACTTTACAACACTACCAAATCCTAAAAATATTTACAGCTTAGGTACTTATACCATTCAAGCTTTTCCAAGACAAAGATATTGGTCAAATTTAGCAAATGCAAAAGAAATAGGAGATGGAGAATTTGTTTCTAAAGATTTTTTTGCTGACACGGCAGAGTCTGGAACAGGTTCTATAGGTTATATAAAAAATAGAGGTTTTTCAAATTTTACATTAGGGGCTGCTTATGTAGCATCATCAGATTTTGAATCTTATGTAAAATATGGAAAATTATTAGATGGAGAAGACGATCAATTGTCTTATGAAACAGTTTCAACTATACAAATGGGAACTAGAGCAATTCTTTTGTCATCTACCAACTTTACATTTAATGTAGCAGATCCTGGTTTACATATAAAAACACAACAATATCTTTGGAATAAATCTTCAAAAAGAATATTAACTTTATCAACTGGTGATGATGTAAATCATTCTTTCACAAAAATACCATATTATAATTATGCAAACATTTGGAAAGAGAATGATGGTCAGTATGGGGGAGATAGTGCAGAAGCAATACAGTCAACAAGATGGATTAATGCAGGAAACTTTCATCCTATAAATGTAAATGATCAACACCATCATACAACAGTTTTTGGTGGAGATACTTTTGTAGGATTGTATTCACATCAGATGACAACATCACCATATCCTGAAAAAAGTTATTCTAAATGGATAGTATTTCCGTGTGAATCTTTTGTTAATACAGAAATGAGAAGTGGTTATCATTTAGCTGCAGGAGATCATATAGAAGGTTTTGACCAAGATTTGCCACCATTTAGCAATGATTGGTTTTATAATGATGTTTATAGTCAAGAAAATAATTTAAAAAGTTATTTATCATTACAAGATAAAGATCAACAGTTTACTGATTTACCTGCAGAAATAGCATACTCTAAAACAAAACTTGCTGGAGAACAAACGGATGCCTTTAGAATATTTCCAATATTTAATTTTTATGATGTTGAATCTATATATGGTCAAATTAATAGAATTATAAATTTTCAAAACGAAATTCATTTCTTTCAAGAAAATGCATTTGGTCAGTTATTAGTAAACCCAAGAACATTTTTACAAGATACTTCTGGAGTACAATCTATATTTACTGGATCTGGTGATACAATTGAATCACATCAATACATATCTATAAAATATGGAACTAAGCACATGCATAGTGTAGTAGCA
>Ga0114906_1000410_pt1 | contig 24625 bp, 19 predicted proteins | sample MalvirDeepMed_M9_FD_89687 | JGI IMG/M metagenome (GOLD analysis project Ga0114906, IMG submission 89687) | Marine viral communities from the Global Malaspina Expedition - Malaspina viral metaG DeepMed_M9 | ecosystem: Environmental > Aquatic > Marine > Oceanic | place: Mediterranean Sea...
CTGTATTAATATTACTTCCAAATCTTTCATCTATAGTTGAGCTAAGTACAGGAGTAGAAATATGCACTCCTGAAGTATTGGCTAAAGTATTACTTAAATCCAGAGAACTCACGCCACTCGCCAAGGAAACTCCATTAACAGAATTAATACCTTGGATATCAGCGGAAGCATTATAGATTTTAGAAAAGTTTCTATTAATAATTTCTAAAGAACCATTCTCTGTAAATGTAAAGTTATTAAGTTCTAATTTCCCTATATCTCCAAAGTTACAGACTTCAACTAAAACAGGAAATCTAATAACTTTTGGAATTGCAGCAATACAAGAACTAAGATCCACAAATATATTAGTATTTTGTTGAAGCGTAGCTGTAGGGGTGTCCGCAGAAACTGTTAAGGAAAAGCCAGGAACAGAAGAGGTAGGAAATCCTTGTTGTTCCCAAAGCTCATAGGTTCTTTCCTCTAAATCATAAAGAGGAAGATTATCTTGCTCCCAGTTATAGAAAGTACTTGTATCAAACTTGGATACATAAGGAGTCCAAGAATTAAAAAGTACAGTACTCCCACTACTCGTATAAATATCGTCTTGTACAAAAGCCATTAGAAGTTAAGTGTCCATCTAAAAATTAAACTAAAATCATTAGTCTTATATATATTACTAAAATTTCTATATGCTACCAAAATTGGATTTTTGGGAATTGCACCTGTTGGATTCTTCATAAACAACCCTACTTCATTTAAATAAACATCTACACTATCTCTTTGTATGTCGTTAAAAAGTTCTTCATCCACTACCAAGGTATATCGAACTGAATTATCATTAATTCTTGTAATTTTATTAGCAGGAATTAAAATAAAGGCTTCATCAGCACCTAAAACTACTCCATTTTCAATAGGTTTAACCTGCTCTATAAATGCATTTCCAGCAGTCCCATACTCACCAAAAGTTGCAGGACCCGATAAAGAATAAGTTGAACTTACTTCTAACTCTGAGTTAGGTTTAGCTGATACCCCTAACTGAAATCTATCAATTTGATAGTCTAGAACCGTATTGGATCCTGAACCAGTAAACATAAGAGATAGTCCAACCCCCATACCAGATACAATAATGTTATGGTCATCAAAAACAACCTCTTCCTCTCCATCTTTGTACCTTTTAATGATGGTAAGATGACCTGTAATCCCTACTTCTTCTAAAAAACTTCTCATCTGATTCCAGTTCTCCTAGGTTATATACTGAATAAGTAGATTCTTTTTATAAATACCTATCATAAGAATTTTATTCTCCACACAATTTTTAAATCTTGATAATTTAAAGCCCCTGCGGCTGTTCCATCGTCCTCAATATAACATAAATTCTTAGTTAAGTTATGTTTGGAAAATAGTCTATAATTTCGTCTTGGCTTATTATATGGGTGAAAATCGAAAGGGGCTTCATAATTTTGCTTAACTCCTGCCACTCCTGTAGGTTTATTTCCTGTAGTATTATTCACATCTATAGTATGTAGACCTATTTGATATATACCTCCATACAGATTAGCAGTCCCTAAATCTCCTGATCCACATGTTATCATATATATCACTTCTCCCGTAGTAGAGGAATCAGCAACGGAGGATACAATTAATCCAGAGAGGGGGCTCGTAACTGCGGCACCTCCCAGCCCCGATAATCCTACAGAAGATGTAAGAGGATCAAAAACTTTACCTACATACCCCCTAGTCTCCATAGAGGAAGCTTCATTAAATAATCCCTTATAAGTCCCACTATATAAGACTTCAGAAATAGTTGGAATTACAGTATTATATGCTGCGATATTACTCGAAAGAGCATAATAATTTTTATTCGCTGAAAAATCATACACATACTGAGAAGTAATGACATCCGTACCAGAAATTACATAAAAATCTGTTCCCCCAGTACTGCTCCCCTCAGGATAACAACCAAAAAAGCTTCCATACCCATAAGGCATTCCTGGGCCAAAACCTGCTATATTTACGGCAGAAAAAGATTCATAATTAATATACGGTAAAATATTAAGGTTTTGTCCATTGTGAGCAGTTTGAGTATCTATATCATAATAAGCATTTCCCTGATCACTTACTTTAATTCCTTCTTGAAGTTTGGTGTCTACAGGGCTTGGAGCAGAGGGAAGTCCACCACTCACAAAAAGAGAAGAAGTGGTTTGATCAGTAACTAAAACTACTACACCTTTATTTGTTGTATTAGTAAATCCATCAAATTTAACACCTGGGAGATATGTACTTTCGCCAGTATTAGGATTAGGAAGAGTTCCACAAGTTGCTAAAAAAGCATCTTTAGTATTAGCTCCAACCCCTAAAAGTATATTAGAAGTTGCGCTAGAATCAAAAGCATGAGCATACTGAGTATATTGATCTGCGCCCTTACCAAAACTAATAGCTTGAATGGTATAGTTAGAAGTATCTAAGAGAGCCGAAGCAGAAGGAATTCCTGATAAGCTAGGTGAAACAGTGAGCATATCCACAATAGTTTGACCAGCCCCATCTACTACAAGATTATCATCTTGGTAGACTAGCTTATCTCCACTATAAATTTCTACTATACCCTTCATTTTAGTTTATAATATCTATTTGTGTAATTTGGTTTGTATCACCATCAGCGGCTCCTGATACCCAGATGGGACTAATTCTGTAGTTCAATCTACTTCCTCCACTCACTTCCATAGTTCCTGAAGTTATTATAGCGTCTCTAGAAGCAAGATTTGTATTATATAAAGCAGGCCCAGATGCTATTAATCCGTTAAAGAAATTTAAAGTATCCATTAACTGACCCTTATCGAGGTATAATTTATCAGTTTGAGCTACTGCACCTGGGCCTCCAACAAGAGGTCTGAGAGGGATACCGCTTGTAGCTAACCCATATCCAGTAGGAATACCGGCGTTTTCTCTTTGCGTTAAATCAGTTAAATTAATGGAATCAATTAACAAATATTTACCTAAATTACTTTGTGGCTTAAAGAAAATTTCTACAACATAATTGGTATCTTGATTTTTATGAACCAAGTTATTAGGACTCAATTTATTAAAAGCATCAGGAATAGGGATAACTTTCATATACTCATAATTATTATAAATACTATAATTTCTAGTATCAAACTCTACTTCAAAAGTTTCAAAAAATTCTTTCTGTATATTTTTAAGAGATATATTATTTATTTCAGTTGTATGTTCCTTTATATTCCCTAAACATTTAACAGCATCTTCTTCCTGAGTTTTTGTTTTAAAATCTTTAAAGTGAGCAAAATCACTAAAAATCTTATCTATAGTAATTTCAGACTCTGTATGCATTACCCACTTGCCTTCAGGAGTCCATGTCCACATATAATCATTTTCTATACTAGAAAGTACAGATGGGCCTAAAGCAGAATACTTTCCCCCTGTTTCAAATAAAGAAGAACTTACATTAGAAATAGAAGATAATTCATATTCTTTAATAGTTGCGGGATGAGGATCAGTATGAATCCAAACTCCGAGCTTTCCTCCCCCTAAAATAGTGGAATTCCCTTCCGCTACTAATGCTTCTATACCTAATTTAAAGCTATGATCTTTTACAAGACGATTTGGCCTAGGCCCGTAAGAAGATAAATCAAAGCGTAATCTTGGAAGACCAGCCACCGATTTACATTTAATTACCGGATTATTCGTCAGATAATCAGGTAATTTATTTATTGCATCTGAAGGAGTTAATTGAAATAATAAAAATTTATTATTCGTAGGAGAACCAGAAATATCCACAAATTCTATACCACTTAAAATATGAGGATTTCTAAATTCAACAGCTAATGTAGATGAAACAGAAGGAATAGCTGTGACACTTCCTACTTGTAAATTATTTATTGCAGGAACTACATATGCCCCTTCGTAAAAGATATAACTTGGATCTCCGTCACCTCCTGATAAAGTTATAGAAAATGGATGTTTATAAGGACTAGATTGAAGAGGTATAACAGTCTGCCCTAAATCACTGGCTATATACGTTCCTGAAGCTATCCCATCCCCATAAGCAGCTACAGCACAGGTGGTAAAAACTCCCGACCCGTTGTTTTGTGCAATAGGAACTGCTGTATCTACGCTAGAAGCCAGATAATTCCCTTCTAAAGAGCTAACTGCGGATCCTTCTACAGAAAAATTATCATTGTACAGCCCATCTCCAAACACATGCCCAAAAATATTTCCCCCTGTATTATCTGCCTCATTAGGATTAATGGGATGCTTTCCTAAAAGAGTACAGTAATTCTGATGTAATCTATGCAGTCCCTTACCAAATGTAAAGTTTTGATAATCAGCAAAAGAATTTAAAACAAACCCACTGGCAATAGCTTCATTGGCTAAACTTTGAATATTATTTTTCCAATACTCTTCAGCTAGATACAAACTTTCATTATTCTTTATAATCTGTTCTGCATTATTTATTGCTTTATCCTCAAACATTTGATGCATAGTAATATAAATAGGAGGAGTTTGTCCTCTATCCACATACTTAGCTACAGCCGAAGGGTAGGTAGTATTCTTAGCATCAGATCCTAGAACTTGTAACCCCCTATAAGGAAAGGTATTACTTGTATCAACCCCAGAGAAAATTCTAGGAGAATCTAAGTCTTCACAAATATGCCATACCCCAGAAGGATTAATAGGATCAACAATAGGACAAAATTGTTGGGATGATAGAACGTATCCTAATGTTAACTCCCCCAAAGAAGAAACAAATGAATTTTCTAATGTAGAAGAATCCCAACTAACAGGAGGATTAAAAGCTGTTCTATCATAATACCCTTCTAAAGGTAAAGTGTATCTAAAGTTTCTCCTTCTTAAAGATCTCCTAGGAGTAGTAGTAATAGCAGTAGTAGAAGAAAATAATACATCAGTTATAGAATCAACATCTTCTCTTTTAAATGTATTTAATCCTCCCCTTCCATCGTTATTTCCTGGGGATACAGATCCCATAGCCACACCACTATTCTCAAACCCTACCAAGACTGCACCTGACGAATACAAAGCAGGGGTATCATCTTTATCTAAACCTGCATATATCCATTTAGTAGAGGATGCAACAAAAGCATCTACTGCGCTAGCATTGAGATTAATTTTTGGAATGGTATGAGCCGGAATCAATTTTTTAGTTACTCTAGCTGTCTCATATAATCCGTAACGTCCATCCCCCTCTAAACTTACCTTCGTAAAATCAAAGTCTTCACTATTAAAATCTATAAAGATGTGAGAAGATTTTCCATTCCAAAGTCCTAATATATTTTTATCAAATTTACTTATATTAAATAATACGTCATCGTAATTAGGAGGAACTTGTGTAGAACTAAAGAGCATTAAAAACTCATTCAAGCTTCCCAAATTTGTATTTGTATTTATACCTTCTTTTAAAATGAAATCTTCTAATTGTCTTGCAAATTTCTTAGAAACCCCAAAACAAATTAATCTATTTTTTAAATATTTTACTAATGCAGGCGAAAGAATACACTCTCTATAATATTTCATTTCCTCAAACGGAGGCATAGGAAAATTAACATGTCCACGATAATTGAAAACAAAATCTTTGTCTCCTGTAGCTGAAAGATAAACAGGACTTTTCCCTCCTGCCACAGCATCAAGATGGCTTAGTTCTGCCATATAAACCCCGTGACCTAAAGGACCATTAGAAAGAGCAGCTTTCCATTTTTTTAAGTTCCCCTTATGCTTGGCATCAGCCTTTAATGCTTTATAGATTTTACTGGGTTTTAAATGAACGTGAAATGGCTTACCTAAGGGGTCATATGAAATAGTATAAATGTTAGCATGGTTTTTATTATACTGGGGTATGCAACCTCCTGCTTTTACCTCTATTAATTTAGAGACAGGAAATTTATCCTTATGAAAAATAAAATTGTCAGGAAACTTTTTATACAAGTCTAAAAGAATATAATCAGTAACTAGTTTTATATTTTCTTCTAAACTACTTGTATTGTATTCGGGGACACCAGCTTGATTAGCTTTCCCTTCAGTCCATGTATTCAAACTTTCAAAGTATGGAGATTCTGTAGCCAATGCATACCAAATAAGAAATGGAATATATGATTCCCATAGCTCTTGGACCTTAGCACCAACATCTATAAAAGTATTTGAAAGAATAGAACTGAGTGCATAATTTAAAGCTGCCTTAGTTCCTTTCCTTTTATAAACTTCGATGGCGATCCTAAGTTGCTCTCTCCATTTCGCAGGAGAGTTTCCAAACAGTTCCCATCCAATTAGATCTGCAATATAACGAAGATGCTCATCCTTTGTATTTTCTATATCATAAATCAAGCCAATATTTTCAACTTGATTAGTTATATCAGCCATGCTGAATCCCATTGCAGTAAAGAATTTTCTAAGAGGTCCTTTTGAAATGAGATTCTCCAATGCAGTTCCTGCGTCTATATAATCATCTAGAGCTTCTTGAACTCTATAATCCTGTTGGTCAATGAACAGAGGAGAATAGATAACGTCAACTAAAGTTTGCAAATTATCTAGCTTTTGAGTTCCGCTAGTATATGTTGCTGGAATTCCAGCACTAGAATCTACAATAGCATCGGCTGCTCCAGAAGTAAAGGTAGGAGGAAGTAAGGATAAAGTAGAGAAGGGAGTACAGGTAGAATAATTTCTCCATACATATTCTTGTAGTCCGCGCACCCCATCAATAGTTTCTAGGTTTTCTCCAATGTATAACTTCTGTAAAGAACTTAAAACATATCCAGAGGGTTCCCAATCCAGCCCCCCATCCGCAGAAGTATTTAAGAAATAAAACCATCCTAAAGCATCTACAAGATAATTATGAACACTACTAGCAGTAGCTTCTGAGGTTAAAGAAGACAAGAAAGAGATATTCTCTTCTAACACATCCGAATTTCCTGCTTGAGCTAATTGAATTTTAGGAAGAAGAGTGGTTGAAAGATAAGTATTAAAAGAAGAACTTGTAGTAAAATCAACAAAAGTAGAGCTTAGTGGATTAAGTATTTTTGTCTCAAATAAATAGTTATTTATTTTAGTAAGCTCATTTTGTTTTACAAAATATTGACCAATACCACTAATACTATCTAATGTAGAAGTTTGCGAATTAGCTACTGCTGAGATAGAAAGAACCGTGGGGATATTAGCAGCAGCAGTTACATGCCTATTAATGATATCTGAAATAGGATCTAATTCTAAACCACTAAGAGCTATGTCCTCAGTTTTATAAACTTCAGGCGTAATTAGCTCTAAAACTTCTACAAAATTTCTTTTTGTATAAGTCCGAGGATTAGGAGTGTATCTGTTATCAGCCATTACTCAAGATAGGACACCTTAATAGTAAGGTTATTTAATTGAATAATTTCGTTAAACTCAATGCTTACATTTTGTTCTAAGTTATCTATCGTAGAAAATCTTACTTCATCAACTTCAAAAATCTGGCGATTCAAGTCGGGTATACTTAATGCCTGTCCAAAATTTCTATTATCAGCAGCCATGTAATTTAAAATTTTGTTTCTTACTTTAGCTACAATTTGTTGCTCATCAGGCTTTTCTTCTTTATCCACTCTGATAGTAGTTATAAGATCTAACGTTCTAATAAGCCCGTCTACTACTACAACCTCATCTGTAATCATTTTTTTCTTATTAATTGCATCAAGTAACTGAGTTTTAAAATTGGGGGTAGCCTTCTGCAATTGTAAATCAGAAGCTTTTTCTAATACATAGAGATCAACAACATTGGCTGAACAATAAGCTTTTCGTACAGCCGCTAGAGCTTTACCTACTGTTCCAAAGCTACTAATAAAAGCATTAGCAAACACCGAGTAATCATCTACAGTAACAATTCTATCTTGCCTCGCAAATGTAAGAGGAGCCCACTGCTTTGCATGTTCTACAGTTTCCGCGTTACTTCCTCCTGTAGCAGGGGACGTATTAGTAAGAGTACCATTTACCGTTGTAGGAACATCTGTAGTAGCCGTTATAACAGCATTTAATACATTATTTACAATATTTCCTCTACTACCTCCTCCAATTCTATAAGTAACGGTATAAGAAGCAGTTGCATTTGGCGAAATTCCTACCGTCCCATCTCCAAATACTATTGTGGCTCCATAATCAGAATCATATACTACCTCAAAAATTCTATCATTTGTTCCTGAAGCAAAGTATACATTATCAACTTCCTTAAATGCTCCTGATGCAGCAGAATTAGAAGAATTAATAAATACTTCCACACTCCCATCAATGACAGGAGTTTGTGTAAGTTTAATTGTTTTGATACCTTCTGTAGCGGCAAAGTCTCCTGTGTCTACTACTAATGCTCCTTCTTGAACTGCAAGGTTACTATAAATTGTACTGGTATCGTTAGTATTATCTGATTCGCTTACATTAAGTATTATATTTCCTGTAGAATTAGCGGTGTCAGCAAGCCCATTAACTACTTTATATAAAGTATATGTTAGAGGTCCGTCATCTTCAGGGGACTCTACCGTAGTAGTACGTTGAGCAGGAGTAAGGGTAAGAGTAGTAGCATCCGTAGGAGCTTCATCCAAAGTTATTTTACCATCAGCTACAGCCGATAATGGGCCTCGCATTCTTACCCCAATTAATTCTAGTAATTTTTTTACACTTGATCTCTGTCTCGCTGTAGCAAAGAAATTTTCATTCGCTAGCATATCAGCTTTCATAGACATTACACTACCCATGTAAGCTATCAGTTCTATAAACATTAAACCTAGATCCGACTCTACAAAATACTGATACTCAGTAGGATAAACAGCCTTGATATAATCTATTAAGGATTTTCTTAAACTAATGAAATCCGTAGCGGCAAAATCAATAAACTCTGGCCTTTTCTTAATAGGAACCTTAGCCAGTTTCATAAAATCAGACGATATTGTACCAGAAAAATTCATTTAATTTGTACCTCTACATCAAAAACAGTTAAATCCTTTTCTATAAGCTGTAATATAAGAACAACCTTCAAAGAGTTTCCGCCAGCAGGACCAATTTCTCCAAAAGGAAAGACAGATAATTTTAAAACTTTTGCTCCTACTATATATCTATTAAATGAGGACAATATTTCCTCTTTTATAGCTTCGAAGGTAGTTTCATCTAGAGGCTGAAAAAGAAATTTTCTTAAATTACACCCAAATGCAGGAAGCATAATTCTCTCTCCCCTATCTGTTTTTAACAACTGGGTAACTGCATCTCTAATTAATGCAACATTAGTTTCTTTAGCAAAAAAACCACCTGTTGTTTTCTTAGATCCTAGGGGGAAGTTAAGACCATATACAGACTTTTTATGCTCTGTAGCATCCTTAACCAAGGGCATATATGGTAAATTACCATGAACTGTAACTGTTTGATTAGCCGCCATTATGTTTTAATATTTTTAAAATACCCTTGCTGTGCTGTATAATTTTTAAGAACTTCAGTACCATTTAAAGGTTTAGAATAGAATTTCAAACTACCTATATGTCCTCGTAACCCACTAATAAATCCTCCTATAGAGGAATCTCCCTCTTTTCCTCCCATGAAATTACCATATTTATACATACCATCTGTATAACCTCCTCCTACAACCCACGGAGTATAGAAAGTATTAAGTTTTGGTCCCCCATGTAGTGTAACTGGAGCGTTAACTGTACTAGCAACATATTCAAAACTATTATTTTTCTTGAAAGAAGGAAGATTAGGTGTGGTAAAGGCTTTTACTCCAAAGACAGTATCTATTCCCGAAGTTGCTACTAATGTTCCATCTGCATAGAATCTTACTTCATTAGTAGGGGGATCTACTGCAACATCAATTAAAACAAATTGAGAAGAAACTGAGCCAAATGCAGTAGCTGAAAGATCAACTTTCATTTTATAAAATGTCTCATAATCTTGACAATCATCATTATTAATCCAAGAACAAGACGAAAAATCTCTAGCTTGAGTAGGAGCTATAAAGAAACTTAAAGAAGAGGCTGGATCATTGAATGCATTATTATTACTAAATGCAGAAGAAGCTTGAGTAATTCTTCTATCCCTAGTAAAGCCCATTAACATACCTCTAGCATAATCATCTCCTTTATCATTTTCAAGGAAATCCAAGCTTCTAGCGGCTCCAGTATGATCGAGAGCAGATACCCCTTCTTTAACCCCAACGTTCTCACAGCCCAACAAAACCTTCGTTAATGATGAAGTTGTGCCGCTCAACCAGCCTACCTCCCCATCCATAATATTTGGAACATGAGCCCAACACTCCAAAGTAAACCCTTTTGGCGAATAAGTTAGCTCCCTAAATTTTGGTGTATCAGGAAGTCTAACAAAGGAGCCTAATCCTGACGTAGCCGATACATCATTAGATTTATTCTTAACTATACCCTCAAGATAAGGAATGGATAAGCCAGAAAAGAAGACATCCTTGCTATTTGGGGCTACAAGCTTGGCAGAGTTGTATTGACTGGTGGTAGCACAATTAGTTACAAAGTAATCTAACGAAGAAGGAAGAACTACTTTAGTCTCTAAGAAATTATAAATAGCAAAAAGTTTATCATCCACAATCTGATCAGTTAATGATAAGACTGTCCCTGAAGGGCTGGCTGAAGGGGTATAAATAATACTCCCTTTTCCTACGGGAGGAACAAAAAGATGTTCGTATGTTATGGATGGAGGAGTAGGAGGAGCAACTACAAAAATCGGATCAAGAGGCAGGACAACTCCAGTAACTTCCGCTGCCTCAAAAACAAGTGCTTTTTGTTTTTCTAAATCAATAGACAAGTTATATTTTTCTAAAAAGGAGAAATCATTTATGGGGATATTTCCTAAGGAAAACTCTGGTTCAGTCTGCCCTCCATAGATCCCAGGGATTTTAACCACTAGTTCTATTTGCTTCTTACGTTTGCTAATCTTAATATTATGATTTGCAATTTCAGAAATAATCATCTGTCTCTGGTTCTTTACAACCGATGAGTTTTCTCCATAACTTGGATCGTCTATGTATACTTGTAAATCAGCAGACAAATCAAATACATGTTTATCCCTTTGTTGCCGTAGAACGCTTACAAAATGATCCTTATCATAATATAATTGCATCCCTTTACTCTCATCAATAATGTTTGGGTCAAACAAGTTCTCTGTATATTTATTCAGAGATTTAATAGAAACACTTTCTCCTTTTCCCCCTAGGTTAGGATCATAATCATAAGTCCACTTATCACCCGCAGGAACTATTCCCGAAATAGCTAGAAATACAGGGTCTAAACCTCCCGATTGCGAATCGTAGTATAATCCATCGGAAGTAAGGAGATAATGCCCATCTACACTTACAGGAGGACCATAAACAAGCCTAAACACATCTTCCTGCACGCCAGGATCATCAAGAGGAACCCGTTCATAACTTGTATCATCGAGATATTGATCAAATATGGCGGAATCTAAAAACTTTGGTTCTAGAGAAGGATCAGCAGCCCTTGCAGCTAAAATACTACCAATAGCATCTCTTTCGTCACTACATTGCTTTACAAACTCTTGCAATCCTTTTACTGCTGTTATATCAGCCGCATATTGAACAGCCGCAGAATTGGCAGATTTTTGAATAGAAGAATTTCCACTTTGAAACTCTTCTAATGTTTTCCATTTATCTAAACAATCTTTAACACCTTCTATATCTGATTTTATACCTTCATAATTTTGATATAATTGAGCCCCTGTCTCAATAGCAGCGTTCATAGCCCCTAAAGTACCACCTAAATTTTTTAAAAACCCTAACCCATTAAGATCAAGTCCAATCCAATTAAGATTTCCTACAAATTTAAATAAACCCTCTAAAGTATTAATTTCTAAAATACCAGTTTTAAGGCCAAGAGATTTAATGAAAGCTTTTATCTCATTCTCTGCTAAAGCTTGAGATCCCAAAAGTTTAGAAGAAAGATTAGAAAGAAGATCACTAGGTAACAACTTCAAAGCATTTGCGCCTAAATTCAGCATACAGCTAGGCATACCCATAGACATTCCCATAGCTTGGAAAGTTCCTGTCCCTGTTTGACCTTTAATATTTAAAAATGTTTCGTAATCAAATGTTGCCATAATTTATATACTCTATCTAAAAATAAATACTATACAGGAGAAACAATGGGTGTTACTGAATTTCTTGTTACTCCAACGGGGAAATAAGAACTTTGTTCTGCTGGAATAATTAATGGAGTAGCTAGTTTAGCTTTAAAGGAATTTAAGTAAATTTGCTTTCCATCTGCATTAATATCTAAAATAGCTTTCATATTTATTTCACCACCAGAGGTCATATTTATATTGCCCGCAGCTAACATATTTATATCTCCAAGAGATTCAATGTCAAGTCCTTGTGCTCCAGCAAGAACTTCTATTTTTCCCCCCATCGGAGCCATAATTCTAATTGTACCATTTGGTCCTTTCGTATCAATTTGAATTAATTGTTTTACTGCTAGTGGATTAAGACACTCTATAAAAATTCTACCTGACATAGGATCACCTGGTGGACCGGGAGCACCAGTCCCTCCGGTAAAAATATTTACATCTTTATATTTACTTTGGATATTAACATTTCCGTACTGGAAGGGTTTGAGTAGTCCTGTCGCATCGGGCAGTTTAAAAGTCCCTCCTGCTGAATTTTCTATATTAAGTTCCTTTCCATCTTGTACATAAATATCAATAGTACCGTTTTCACTTATATATTTTTGATCTGCCTTAGTATGTACTTCAAGAGATCTTGTTAAAGATGTAGGGCTATCAGTCTCCGTACCTGTTAATTTTATAAAATCCTTCTGACTATTTTCTATTTTGATATGATCAGAAGGAATATCGTTAAGTTCTATCTTATTTCCTCCTGCTGTCTTTAATGTACAACCATGATTAGAGGTAGCTGGATCCTCATTGAATTCCGAATACAAAGTTAGGCTATTTCCATTTACCTGCGACACAGTTACTCTATCCGGCGTATTCCTATCTCTAGATATCATATCATCTTCTGCTTGTACACCAGTAAGAGGTTCTTCTACACTACCTGCGTTTGTAACAGTAGAAGGAGCAGGGGGTGCTCCAGGGACAGAGGAAATATAATACCATTCATCATCAATACGGGAGATTAAAATTCTACTCCCCATTTGAGGGAATGATATTTGCCCCTCAGTACCTGTATAATTTATAACTCTATCTTCTTCACCGTATCCAGTTATTTTAGCTAAAAACGTAGCATCCCCTACATTAGTAACATCACTAACTTCAGCTAAGGCTAATGGTGTTGATTTATCCGTTGGCATTAGCTAAAGCCTCCTTAACCTCTGGATCTCCTTCATCGAGTTCATATATCTTTCCTTTTTCTAATTCTTTCTCTTTTTTTGTACTATACGAAAGATTTTTTACTAATTTAAAATTAGATTCAATAGTACTTTTGTTTATAACATGCTTAAAACCTACAATTGACCATAATCCACTCGCAAATTTGTTAAGAGTAGACCTTGTACTGGGCGTAGAACCTACAACAGGAACATCTTGAACAAATAAATACGTTAAACCCCTTTGAACCGCATCATTATTACTTAAATGAAATACAGGTAACGTTTTTAAATCAATTTGGACCGCTTTGCGATACAATTGATTAGCCATACCAGCTAAAACAAGATTGGCTTTCCCCGGAAGAAGAAAATCAAGTCCTATATATGGTTTGTCTCCTTCTTCAGCTAATACTTTTTTATATATTGCAAAACATTCATCTATCATCAGTAAATTCTTTCCAACTTGTATAATTCCACTTTCACCCACTCCTTTTCCATATAATTCAAACAAGTCGTGTATCAATTCCAATCGTAAATAATTATTAGTAAAATGATCTTGTGTTATATCTCTTAGTCTTAAATAAGCTACTCCTTCTTGAACAGTAGATATTCCTACATCTAAATATTTATCTTTAAGGATTCCCCCTACTGTATCAGATGCTAACCGCCCAAACTCATGGAAAAAGCCCGTTTTAAGCTCTGATAAATACTGACCGTCTAAATTAAATTTAAAATCTAATATATTTGGGTTAGGAAAATTATATCTAAAGACAGGTATTGAATTTTCAGTCACATAATTTTCATTTAACCCTCTCTCTTCTATTTCTTTGGCTAAATCAAAACCCTTAGGAACATCTGATATTGATCCAAAAGCTCCTACAAGCTCTTCTGGTTTTCTATAAACAATTTTTCTTATCTCTTCATTATAACTTTGATCTTTCAAAGTAACTGCATCATTAGGATGAATTGGGGCTAAATCCATAGCAGCCGTTATATTTTGTTTAATTTGTATAGGGGCTGCTTTTACTGAAGCCAAATACTCTGCTTGCCCAGGCCACGAAGTCCCCTGCCAATCACTTCCAGGGGGAGCAACATTTAAAAAAGTTTCTAGATCGTCAGCTTTTTCCGTAAACTCAGATATTTTTTCTTTAGTTTTTGCTAAATTTTCCCATCCATACAAGAATCTTTTGATTAATCCTATATCTCCTACTACAGCTACAGGTTGTGGTGTTCCATCCTTTTCAAGAGCCATTTCTCTTCCACCAAAAAATAAAGGACTATCTGTAGAGTATTCTTTCCATAACTCTAATATGTTTATATTAGATTCATAAAAAGTACCCCAATAAAAATCATATAAAGTTTTGGATTGTCTTTGAATTCCGCTAATTATATCATTTATAGCTTGCGTATGTTGCGGAGTTTGTGTACTCGTTATAGATGTTTGTTTCTTTGCTACAAATTTTCTATTTTTAAAAAAGGAGGTAAATTGAGCCTGTAAAGTTGTAAGTTTTTCTTGATCGACGTTGCTAATTAAGGGGGGATTTCCATGTAATAATTTAGCATTTATTATTCTCTTATCAGGTTTTGCTGTTGGTTCCCCTAGATAGTCAGAAGCAAGTTCCAAGGAAAATGAGGATAGTAGCTTCTGCATACTTCTATATGTAGTAGCCATTCGTATCTGAGGATTTGTCCTCCACATATCCTTTACTGGATCTTCTGTTTGATCTTCTTTAGTAGCTTTTAAAGTTTGACTAATTCCAGCCCTGCAAATCCAATTTATATTTGGTAATAATACAATAACATTAGGGGTTCTTAAAACTTGGCTAACATAATTTCTAAGGGTATCAACAACAATTGCGTGAATATCGACATCTTTGATGAAGTTCGCTATTTTGCTTAAGTCTACTTTTTCTAAAGCATTAAATACGTCTTGTTCATTATTTATTTGTTCTCCTATTTCTACCTTTTCTATACCCGCTTGTTTATACTGGTAAGGTAAAAAAGTTATCTCCTGTGAATGACCAATATAATATTGTCTGAGCCCCTCTAAATTAAAACGTATACTTTCATACTGTAGTCCAAATCTAGTCTGAATACTATCAAGTATTGTTGCAAGCTTAATAGTAACAATTTTTCCCTTACTAATGTCTATCTTTGCTCCTGTTAAGATACATTTAAATGGGCCAGCCCAACTTCTAACATTTCCTCCTACTCCATAAGCCACATACACATACCTAGAACCAAAATTAGCTAAATATTCCTCTATTTCTGATTTCTGTTGCTCTTTACTTATTTCTTTTAGTTGTTTCTGATCAGATACAACATGTTCTTTTTCAGTAGAACCAGTCCCAGCGAAGGAAGTCCCCACTATTTCCATTAAATTAGTAGTAATAAACCGTTTTTCAAACTCATTTTCAGGATCAATGAAGGATAACACGATTTGCATCTGATCTCCTCCCAATCCTAAGGAATGTTCAAGGGAAATTAAATTTTTATTAGTTGCACTATCCCCAAAAACAAATACATCATCATTAGTTTCATCTAACTCAGCTAATATATTAGGAACTTGGGCTATATTGGTAGTAGAAAAAAGCTTTAAAATAGGCTTCTTACTAAAACTTAATACTACCGATGCGGCTGGGACACTCATCTTATTTTTGGTATAATAAATCTTTCATTTAGCTTAAAACCTTCAAATGGATCGCTAATGTTGTTCATTAACATCAATAACCACCAATTCTCAGGACTTTCATAAAATACATTAGAGATTAAATCAGGTCTATGTTGGAATCCAGCAGGTACATACCCTACTTCATAATTATAGCTTCTTTTTTCATTCTCCAAAATAGAATCAAAGAGAGGAGAATTAACTATAGTAGTAACTGTAACTCCTCTATGCCTTACCTTTACTGCATCCAATGCATAAGGTCCTCGATTACTTCCTAATGCTGCCATTTATAGCCACCCTGGGTCTGTAGTATTAGGCGAAGAGATTACTGACTCCCACCCTGCTAAATTATCTCTTTTAATATATTCTGCTTGATCAAACTTTCCAAAATCACCTGTTCGAAGTTCTTCTAAACTCATTTTAACGTCAATTCTTCTAGGTGTTAAGGTATTATTATCATATCCCCATTTTTCATCAAAATTTATAGAGTAATCTGTACAGATACAGGGGATATTCTGATACATAGTGCCATGATTTAATCTAACTATAGGAGGTCCTTTTAAAGGGTTCTCCGCATTATTCGTAACGCTTGTACGAATAATATTAACCCAGTAAATGATAAGTTCGATAGCTTTAATTTTATTATCTATGATAGCAGTTTTTGCATCATGACTTACTACTTGGGCCGAGTTTTGAAGTTTGCTAAATACATTAGGTGTATCCGTAGGATTAGTAATAGCAGTTTTAAATAAATTAAGTGTTCCTCCTAGTACTTCTCCCACTATTTCTTTAGCCACACTTAATCCATACATATCTTTAATATAATTAATTTCTTCTAGAGTCATACCGTGTGCCCCATAAAGAGTTTTAAGTACTTCTTTTGCAGAACCCTTTAATCCCTCGACTGACATAAATTTTTCAAATATATCACCTACTGCATGTTCCCAATAAGGAAAAGCTTGATCAGCGGGGCCTTTAAATTTCAGTTTTAAGTTTTTTAGACTAATATCTGATTGTATACTATTAACATATTCTCCAGATAATATTTCTTTACTGTGCTCTTCTAAAAGATGAGGGAGAGTGAATGCAAAATTTACCGTTAGTTTTCTCGACTCTGCTCCCAAGTAACTGTATAAATTACTTGATCTAGAAATTAAATTATACCTCTTATAACGTGCCTTTTTTGTCTCTTTAATTTGGGGGTTTTCGAAGAAAGGCATAGTAACCACCGTAGTATTACCTTCCGCTTCGGGTGGAAAGTAAAACCTTAAAAAGGTCTTTTTTGGTAAGTTTCTATCAATTATATGTCTGTTACTCATTGTGCTGCTCCTAATGATGCATTACCACCCGTAGAATGTTGTAATGACAAACGCTCTGCCATTTCTTCTTGAAGTACAATTTGTCTTTCTCTTTGCTCGCTTGCTCCATCATCACCTTTAAATCCTAGAACAGCATCAACAGCATCTGAAAGAATGAATGCTGCTTCTCCTAAGATTCCTCCTTCTCCCCAACTCTCATTAAATGTTTCTAGTTCATCTGCTGCTTTTTCTGTATTCTCATCTACTTTTTCTAAAAAGTCTTTTATAGCAGTCATAGTCTCATCACGCCTAGTTAATCCTCCCGCTTCTACATATGAATTCCAAGTTCTTACCCCAGGAGGTTGACCTCTATCTATCTGAGACATTTCAGCTTGTAATAAACCTTCTCTTGCTTTCGTTTTTCTTGCTTCCAAATGCTCTGCAAATGGATCCCAACCTCTCAACCACTCCCGCCCTTCCTCAAAATGGATATCAGCCGTTATTGCAGCAGCCATTTCATAAGATGGTTTCCAACCACGCAACCAGGGATTACCTGTATCTTCTTGTAAATCCCTAAGTTTCACAAAATCTTCAAATTCGTCCATTACCTGATGGTGCATGGCTGGTGTGAAAGATTCATAATATGCTTTAGCTTTGTCTTTTGAGGTAGGCATAAAATCAGGAACTCCGGGGATATCACTTATTCCTTGCAACATATCTTCAATACCAAATGCAAACTTTTTAGATATAATGGGAAGTTCATCTCCTAATACTTTAAGCCAATGAACAACATAATTTATAACATCAGGTAATTTTTGATTAAAGAAAAAATCAAATTTAGCTGCTCCATGTTCAAACCCATCAACAAAAGAAAGTATTGTTGTTATAATTATCTCCTTAAACACTTTAGCTTCAGGAGCAGAAGGAAGGGTTTTAATAAAGCCCTCTATTTTCCTACTCACATTTTTAAGAATATTAGACATAGCATCTGTAAAGTTTAGTATAAATGGGTGGAACTTATGTGAAATTGCGTCTTGAAGAGGAGCAAACGCATCATCCCATAAAGTGCTTATTTGCTTAAAAAAGAATGAGAGGTTAAGATCTCTCTCTCGTACACCTTCCCTTAAAGCTTTAGCTACAGGAGAAATATCTGTAGAAAGCCTGCCAAAAACATCTTTAGCTACTCCAATCATGGGGAAGAAGGCATCAGCAGTCCCCGTAAATTCGTCCATTACTATTCCTGCTTTTTGGATTCCCTTCGCAAAAAGAGAAAAAGCTTCTTTTTGACTAGTACTAGCAGAGAGTTGTTCACGAATAAGAGGAATTCCAAGTTTAGCTAGATTTGCATACGTTTCTTGACTAGTATCAAAAATCATACCAGTCAGAGTTTTAAGACGCCCTTCAAACTGAGGACCAAGAGTAGCTTGAAGTTCTTGTACTGCACCCAAAACATTTGGACCCATATCAGCAAGACCCATATCGGTCATATTTTTTTCTAGGGATTGAATAACTCTAGTTAATACCTCTGTAGAAACTCTATATTGATCCCCAAGGGTGATAGTATTTTCAGCTAAACTATTTAAGGAGGTTGTAGTTCCTATCCCAGCAGCCTCAACACCAGCAAATATTTTAGCAGTTTGTTTAAATGCTTGGCCTGTTAGCTTCTGTTGGTTGATTAGTAAGGCTATTCCACTATTGTTTCCTTGTAAACCAGCAGCTACAGTCTCTAAGCCAACAGACATGCGATCTTTCATGGTTCCATGAAGACCCTTAAGAGTAGGACCAAGTTCTTTCCTAGCTTCTAGGAAGGTCATCCCTAGACTTAAAGAAGCTTTTTCAGTTCTTTGAGCGAATTCTAAGCTACCTGTAATGGCATCAGTTAACTTGTTTAAACCAAAAAGAAGATCTGCTGCTTTTCCTATAGCCATACTCTTACTCCTCTGCTTTTCTTCTTAATCTGTATAAGGGACCGTACATTTTATTCATTCGATAAGTTCTATAATCTGTCTCTTTTGGTAATTTTCCTATAATACCCTGCTTTATTCCAAAAAGATTTATAATAAAAGAAAAGATCCCCTTTTTATATAGATTTTCTAAATCCTCAGAGGAAGTTATGCTGGGCATGTCTATTTTTTTAGCTGACAACAGGATATTTCCGGTTTTAGGACACTTAACTACTGGTCTTACAATCATTACAAGTCTCTGTGCTCTACTTCCTGCCCCAGTCCCTAACTGATATCTAAAAATTAAGAAATCCCCTACCTCTCCACAAGATATATTTCTAGGTACGGGTGCCCAGAATTCTTTTTCTTCACGTCCTACTTTTTTTAAAAATGTTGAGATTTCTGTTGAAAATATACTCATAGTTGTTATTATATATTAACTAGCCTAATAACATATGTATAGCAACAATCCAGATATTGATATTATTGATGCTCTTGATTTACTTAATGAAACATTAAGTTTATCATTTGTAGAAAAATGGAGACATAAATATTCTGAAAGGTTTATTAAGCAGTTTCAGTTAAAGCTTTTGTCTACCTTAAATAAACAAAAACCTTTAAAAATAGAAACTCTCTATAGTTATTTAACCAAGAAATGTAAATACTCACCTGAGCAAGTACATAATTTCTTTGAGACTATAGATATAGATATCTACTCTCCCTTTATATATGGGAAGCTTAAGACTTCTTCTTAGGCTTTAGCTTTTTAATTCTTTTTTCTACTTCGTGTGAAGAATTAAATTCTGGGCATACACTTTTGTATGCACACCAGTTGCAGAAATCATTTCTGCTTGCACAAAACTCTACCTTCTTAAGCTTTCTGATCTTCCAGATTTCATCTACTACCTTAATAAGGTAGCTAGCCATTTGTGAAGATGAATATTGTACACTAACAAAATTGTTAGTAAGAGGATAGTAGTGAGCCGCTACAATTTCAGAGAAGGGGACGTTGTATAGCTTACTCACTGCATATACATAACCTTTTAGTTGAGTATCCTGGTATAGCTCCACTTTGGTTTTCTCTCTTTTAGAGGTTTTATAGTCTATTACTAGATAACCTCCGTCCTTACCCTTAATGATTCTATCAATCACACCATTAAGGGTAATGTCATCCTTGACTGGGACTTCAAACTTTTGCTCTGTGGAGACTGTTTCTGCTAATTTAGCATTAAATCTTAGAAAATTATCTATACAAACGAGATCCTTACCTGTATACTTCTTTGTTACCTTATAAGATCCCTTGGTTTCCTCTGCTATTTTAAGGAACTCTTCCTTGGTGGTGGTCTTAACACCTTCCTCTAGAATCTTATGAATATAGGAACCAAAATGAAGAGCCTCGACATTGGCGTCCTTGGGCTCTGGTAGCCTGTCAATATAACGGTAGCGATATTTCAGGCGACATTGTTTAAAAGTCTGGTATTTGGACTCTGATATTGTTGATATGTACATACTAGCACCTCGATTTATTAGAGACTACATCACTCAAAAATTTTCTGATCGTGGCAAACTATCTGCAAACGGTCGAGAGTTTATTATGGAATCTCTCTTCGTTGACAACGATTGGAAGAGACATATGAGTGTTAATATAGATAGTGGTCTATGGCAGTGCTTCAAAAGCGGAAGGTCAGGTAATTTTGTTAGCCTGTATGCCCAGGAAGAAAACCTCCCTTATTTCAGAGCACAGAAGGATCTTCTTATCAAGAACTTTGAGTTCCTGGGAGAAGAGGTTCCCGAATTAGCTAGAACTGAACAACAACTTGAGCTAGATACTAGTGAACTAATCCCCATCACTTTATCCTCTGCTTATAGTGAGGATAAAGATATCGTAGCAGCATGGTCCTTTCTCTTTGGGAGAAAATTATTCATTGAGGACTACGAAGAAGAAGCCCCCTTTTATCTTTGCACTAAGGGGAAATTCCATAATAGAATTATCATTCCCTTTGTTAAAGATGATATAGTTTACTTCTTTCAAGGAAGAACTCTTATGGATGCTAGGCCCAAGTACCTAAACCCGTCCACAGAAATAGCTCCGAAGTCTTCTGATATCTTATATCCTTACGAAGAAGATATGGATCACCTAGTTATTTGTGAAGGACCATTGGATGCACGTTCTCTTCAACTTCAAGGGGTAAACGCTACTTGCACGTTAGGTTGCTCCGTAAGCCCTCGTCAAGCCGAAATATTAGCTACTTTTGAGGGAAAAATCATCGTAGGATACGATAACGACGACGCAGGCAGGAGAGGGGTCGAGAAGTTTGAAAACCTCAGAAAAAATCTTAGAATGCCTAAAATAAACATATGCCCCCTCCCAGAATCATGTAAAGACTGGAACGAGGCACATGTAAAAAATATTGATTTACTTGATTGGGTTATGAGTAATTCAGTTGAATATAGTTTTCAGTACAAGATTACATGTCAACTAAAGTCGGTATAAATGTTGTACATTGTTGACTTGCGGGAATAAGGACATTTGTATAGAAATCTCCTTTCCATATTCCCGAACCATCATAAGTAGTGTCATAAGCCCCAGGCTGTTTCCCCGCAACTACATTAAATGTATTAGTACAAGTATGTTCTAAGTCAGTAGTAGTTTTTATTTTTCTTAGAAGCCCCATTTTAGTAGTGGAGAATGTACCCGAAAGTCCATAACCCCCTATAGTAGAATCAGAAGTATATTCTAAATTCAAGTTTTGAGATAATCCACTAGCATAAGAAGCATCTATAAATTGTTGTTTAGTTGTTACCGTACAATTAACATCCGCATAACTTAAATCAATTAAAGGTGCTCCAGAAACAACTCCTGCAGCAGCCACACTAGGGGTAGAACCATATTGGAATACTCTCTTCCACATTCCATCAATAGTTTGGGTAAAAACTGTCCAAGTGGTAAATGTGGTTGAACTTGTATCCCCAGAAGTCTGAAGAGCCGTTGGATTATTAGAAATTCTGGTTCCTACAGATGCATCATACCTTGCCATAATAAAAGTCTCCTACCTTATTTACTAGGTCTAACCTTTTTTTTAGAAAGAAACTTTCTTTAATTTATAACAAAATAGAATCCCTTAGTTTTAAATGTTTGATCTAAAAATTGATATTTAGCTGTTAGAACATAAGTGCCTGGAACTCCAACTGCGGTATTCTCTAATTTTATATTTTCTGTATTTAAACGTGCCATCATCGTATTATCAGATGTTACTATCATCTCACTAAATACGTCTGTACCTGTAACAGTTATTCTGGCAGGTAAATTAACAGAATCTTCATTAACTTTTTGAAGAGTAAACTCCGCTTCACTCACACTAAAATTTTTCAAGATATTTTTAATATCATTAGTAAGTTCTTTTCCATCAAAGTTAAGTTCTGTAGTTACTTTCATGTTAACATTTGAACCAAAGGTAACATGTTTATTCACTAATCTGTTAGAAGGAGTAACTAATACTGGCTCAGTAACAGTAAAGAATGTATCATCATAGAGATGAAATTCATTTATTAAAAGTTGCCAATTAGAATCGGGATGAAATTTTATAGTCCATACATCAATATAATCCTGAACTGAACAAGCTGTATTAGCTACTTCAAAATTATTTTCACTTAAGTTATAAGCCCCGGAAAGATTAAGAGTTCCATCTAAAACTGCAACATAATCTCCTACTCCTACCCTATAAATGCCACTAGCATTAGTGCCAGGAACATATTCAGGAAACCATGATGATTTATTAAGCTGTTCAGAAGTTACTGCTGGGAAAACTCCAGTATGCGTTGTTTCATCCTGTGTATTTGGAGGTCCTCCCGAAATACCAAAATTCATTTTAATGGAAGTAGCAGGCTGATCAGCTTTTATTATACCTGTTTCAGCATCTACAATAGAATCTGGAGTAGTATTAGATAATTTAGAGAAAATAGTAACTGCACTAATATCGTAAGGATCTACATATTCTCCATCATTAAGAAAAAATGTTCTTAAAGCTACTCTAGAGGTAACACTAGGTCTATTGTGCCTATTAACTAGGTCTGTTTCGTTTAATTTCATCTGATTGTCTTTCGAAGTCCTCTTTTAATAACTTAAGAAATATAGATCTCTCTGTTCTTGTCATGCTTTTTACATCTAAATAGGAAAATCTTCCTTTATTTACTAATATATAGGCTTCCATTAGAAGAGAATCTACATCAATTAATTTTTCTAATTCACGTCGAAAAAATTTGCATTGATAGGTAACTCAACAACCGAAACCTCCTCACACTCTGAGCATTCGAGTTTTATACCTGTTTCGATACCAAATTCTGTTTTCATGGCATTTAAAATTGTTCTTGCATCTTTTAAGGGAAGTTTGTCTAGAACAGCAGAAATAATTGATTTATCCTTATGTCCTCCTAATTCTTCAATAAATCTCCATAATTGATCCATCATTTTTTGAGGATCTGAAATTAGTTTTTCGTCTCTAACTCTCGGAAATCTAATTTTTACTTCTTTTTTTACTGAGGGAAGCATTACTGTGATTGGCTCCTGAAAATCATCAGGAACAGGATTTACACCTAAATCTGAAAGAAGTACGGTAATGGGATTTTCGGCTTTACAGCTAGGACAGATTAATAATGTCTTATACTCGTTCCCATATGAAATTTCTCTTAATTTCATAATTAGGTATAATTTATCAATTGATAAAAGATCACCTACATTTAAATTAGTAACACATTTTGAAAGAATAACATTAATTGGGTCTTCATTAGGTTTAGACCCTACAATATTCTTTTCATCTTCAAAGGTCATAGGGCGCAAAGTAATGGGAGCCCCTGGATCAGTAAGCTTATAAATCTTACACTCTGAAGGTAATTCTATTTCAATAGCACTATCAGATGGTAGATCTTTTAAGAGATCATCAATTATTTCTTGTTTAGCTTCTTGAGAAGCTTGGCTTTGTTCCAACATAGGTAAAAAATCTCCTTGTTTACTCTATAATAGTAAAGATGCAAATACTAGTAGATATCCTCAAATCCAAGATAATAACGGATAATCCTAAACTTTTGGATGCCCTGTATGAACTGTACTCATATAGGGTTACAGGCTATGAATTTTCTACTGCGTATAAAAGACATCAGTGGGATGGTAAACAACACTTTATATCTAGGAATGGTGTTTTTAGAACAGGACTTTTACCCTCCCTAATTGAAAATTTAAAGAAGATAGAATGTGAGCCAGAGATTGAATATTCCCGCTCAATAACCTCTGAATGGTATCACCATCAAATTATAACAATTGATGGATTCAAGTATTATGACTATCAACATGAACTAATAGAACAAGGATTAGGCAAAATGAGAGGGGTTATTAAATCCCCCACAGGA